>Ga0233403_10000449_pt1 | contig 19261 bp, 18 predicted proteins | sample Na_oxic_1_MG_FD_179866 | JGI IMG/M metagenome (GOLD analysis project Ga0233403, IMG submission 179866) | Seawater microbial communities from Saanich Inlet, British Columbia, Canada - Na_oxic_1_MG | ecosystem: Environmental > Aquatic > Marine > Inlet | place: Canada: British Columbia | collected...
GCGAATGGAGTGCAAAATTTATTTTGCTTCAAAGCGAATGGAGTGCAAAATTTATTTTGCTTCAAAGCGAATGGAGTGCAAAATTTATTTTGCTTCAAAGCGAATGGAGTGCAAAATTTATTTTGCTTCAAAGCGAATGGAGTGCAAAATTTATTTTGCTACAGCTAAAATTGATAATGACCCTTTTTTTGGGAATACGCCTAGCCTGTCGAAATCCGCTTCCTATTCTGTTTGATTATTTCCCGGTTTTTGGCTTCTTATCATGATCAACGCTGATTTTTATTTTTATCAGTTTTTAATCAGTGTTAATCATGATTATCAGTTAAATCAGCGTTCTATCTTATAACGACATCAGCCATATTGTACTCCCTTCACAGATTGTCACAATCTTATCCGCATCGAATAACTAATCCCTGTCGTTATGAACCATCACACAATCTGTGTCAATGCTTGCAAAAACGCCTGATTTTCTTCAGGTGTACCTACCGTGACTTGTAAGCAATTGTCTAATAGTGGATGTCTGCCATGGAGGCATTTGATCAAAATCTTCGCCTCAAACAATTTATCAAAAACCTCCCTCGCATTGGCGACGCGAAATAAAATAAAATTGGCTTCACTTTGCCAAGCCTGTACACCTTTTAGCGCGTTGATTCCTTCCAATAAATCCGTTCTTTCTGCCTTAATACGCTTGGTTTGTTCTGCAAACATATCATAATGTTGTAAAGCCAATGTAGCAGTGAGTTGAGTGAGGGTATTAGTATTATAAGGTTGACGCACTTTTTCAAGTTGTTCTATCCATTCCCGTGGCCCTGCTAACAGGCCTAAACGTAAGCCTGCTAATCCTAACTTGGACACAGTACGCATGATCAATAAATTAGGATATTCACCTAAACGCGGCATAAAAGTGCTTTCCACAAAAGGTGCATAAGCTTCGTCAATGATGACAAGTCCTGGTGTGGTTTCTATGATGGCTTCTATATCCTCAACATCAAACACATTGCCTGTGGGATTATTGGGGCAAGCTAAAAATATTAAAGCCGGTTGATGTATTTCAATCGCTTCCAACATGGCGAACATATCTAATTTAAAATCAGCCGCTTGCAAAGGCACACCAAGATATTGCATTCCAGCCACCTGTGCTAAATGCTGGTACATCACAAAACTGGGCTCCGGCACCAGTAAGAGTCGCTCTGCCCCATTTAGGGCTAAAATCAACATTTGTATCAACTCGTCAGAGCCATTGCCAAGGATAATATCCATGTTATCAGGGACTTGCATGACTGTGCGTAATTGTTGTTTGACTTCACGCGCTGCTGAGTCGGGGTAACGATTAAGTGCCGCGCTACGTAAGACGTTGAGCCATTCTTCAATAACGGCAGCATCCCACTGATAAGGGTTTTCCATCGCGTTGAGTTTGATAGCATCACCCGGATCAGGAACGTGATAGGCCGTGAGTTGTTGGATTTTTGGACGTATCCAATTATGGATAGATTTGTTCATAATAATAGTCTTACCCCATCAATTTTGTTATACCTTTTGTAACTAATTGGTTTTGGCCCAGGATTAGTTTATTGGTACCCTTGAATCAATTCGTTCATTCCATTAATTTATTATACTCTTATTTTAGTTCATCTGATATTCCGCAGAGCGTGCAACCCTCAAAATGCACGAGCATCCCAACCGTTTGGCCCAAATTACGTGCCCTCACTTTTGAACACAACATAATCAGAGCGGCCAGAGAAAAGCTTGCCCTAAAGTAATCCCAATATCTTCTACTGTATGATGCGCGTCGATATGTAAATCAGCTTTCGCGATAATTTCTAAATCAATGACACCATGTCGCGCAACTTGATCCAGCATGTGTTCAAGAAACGGTACGCCCGTCTAAAAATGCGATTTGCCCGTACCATCCAGATTGATTTTCACCTCAATTTGGGTTTCAAGGGTATTGCGTTCAATCATATATGTTATTCCTGAATTGTTGTTCAAAAGCTCAATTATTAACATCAAGCTAATAAATTGACATTAAAACGAGCAACGAGCATGTTAAGCCCGTTTTTAATCGTTGTCGTGGTATACTGTCCACCATTTCACGCAAAAGTTGCGCGCAACTTTTGCGTGAACCGGAGGTGGGCTACGCTAAATACAATTTGCGCTTTTGCTGTTAGTCACCACCACCTGACTTGAGCTTTTAGACAACTGCTTTAGCTGTTGGCTCATTTATGCAGTAAGCTTCAAAAATCGCCTTAAACTCACCTCCTAAGAAATCATTGATTGTCGTTGCAAATTTTTGTTTGATCTTTTCAAGATCAAAACCTTTTGACGACTTAATATCTCTCAATTCTACCAAATAAAAGTCATAACAGTCATTAGTCTCACAGTTGACAATAATTAAGCAGTCAATAGCAGGTGGCGGGTTGTGTATTCTTAACGAATTATAATACGCATCAATTTTTAAGACAATATAGTTATCTTCTCTCAGTTTCTCCTCAAATGCGACACGAGCCTCATTTTCCTCACAAGTTGCCCGACATAAAGCAAATAAATCTGAATTTGACAAAATGTTTTCAAACATCAGGTACCCTCATCGTTCAATTTTTCTATTAATGACAGTTTTTCATTAAAAATGTCTTCAGCAATTTCCAGAAAATTTTCATCATCAATTCCCAGTTTGTCGATAGGCACTTCTTTAGCAATGCTACCCTGATGGCTTTCTTTGATAACCGTTGCTTGTATGGAAGCTATATCAATCTGGCCTTCTAAAATCAGGTTGTTTAGTTTGTTAAACATATAATCACTATGAGAGGTGATGACAATCTTGACATTCGCTTTAACCAATTTGGCAAAGATTGCCATGAGCTGTACTTGGGTTTCAGGATGCAAATGGGCTTCTGGCTCCTCTATAAACAAAATAGATTGTGCGTTCGTAAAAGCCACTTTATATTTTAGGTAACAAACAATCGGGGAGAGTTCTGAAACCATTGAAGAGGTTGCAGAAACATCTAGCACTAAGTCGGTTTGATGAGGTTTATAAAACATTTTTTTAGTCACTTCATCAAAAATGACTTCACCTTTGAGAATCGTTTTTTCTATCTCATTCACAATGCTTAAAATCGGATTATCAGGATTCAATTTTTGGGGTTGAAGATTAGATAACCCTAAAAAATAATCGCTGTAGGGTTCAGAAATACTGAGCAGTTCAAATTTTTTGGTTGCAAATCGCCGACTTTTTGATAATTCAACCATAATTTGAGAAAAGGTATTTAATCCTTGATATAAACCGGAACGAGAAGCGGGTAAAAATATCAACGACGTTTCTGTTTTACCCGTCTCATCATCGTGAAGAAAAAATAGCGCTTTGTTTAAAAGCCGATCAAGTTCATCATATCGGTTATCATCAAGGTTTTGTGCTTTGTCGATTTCAGCAAGAGGCGGGCAAAAATTTTGAAGTACCAGTTTTTGTTCTTGAACTGCCATTGTTAATTCACCCTGATCTTGCTTGATTGTCACACTCGGTATTTCTTGAGAATGCGGGTTAATGATCTTATCCATTCCATCAAAAGTATTATAAAAAGACTCTTCAATCTCTTCCAGTAAGGTTTGGATAAGTGGAAAAAGGATGACACTGATTGCTTTCTCATCTCTTTCTGTCATCAGCGCATCATTTAAAAAATAATCCCGGAGTTGTCGTAAGACATTTTTCCTGCTCATTTTGTCCGTTTTGAGGTTCAACAGATTCTTTAAAACCAAATAAACGGCAGAAATAGCATAAGACTTGCCGAGATTATTTTTTCCGAAAATAACCACAAAGTCTTTTTTTAAATCAAAATCAAATGCTTTTACCGGGCCAAAATTTCTGATTTGAATGTGCATAATAATATTCTGATTTTAACTCTCTGAGATATGTGTTGTTGAATTCCAGTCTTTCTTGTAGGGTGGGTAACGGGTTTTTAAAGCCCACGATTCCCCTACTTTAAACAGAATATTGCCATCAAACAAAGGGGCCACTTCTGTTTCTAACGGATGAGTAATTTCTTTTAGATGGGCGAGAAAGACATCCTTTTCACGCAAAAGTATTTCGCGATAAAAACTTTTGCGTGAAAAATTGTTTATCACGTTCAATTCGGATAATTTGAAGTTCATTATCATTGATGATTTGAGACATAGATTTTTTTTCTCCCGTTATTGGCGATTTTGCACCATAAAAAGTAAGGATATAGTTTCTGGCACCCAACAACCGATTCCAAATACCGCCATATCGAATAACCACCCTCAAATAATCATGTTTTCTATTCAGCAATTTGATATTGGCAATGCGTGTGTGTTTATCGGTTTTGCTGATGAGTATATCATGAACTCCTCTCTTGCTGACAAGGTTTAGCATCGTTTTGATTTATGAAAGTGTTTATGAACTCACAGAGATAGTCATGCAACGTGGCTGATATGATAGAACACTGATTCGGCTTCTTATCATGATTTCCACGCAAAAGTTGAGGCAAACAAAAACTTTTGCGTGGAACGCTGATTTTTATTAATTAAGTTTTATCAGTTTTTAATCAGTGTTAATCATGATTATCAGTTAAATCAGCGTTCTATCTTATAACGACATCAGCCACATTGCAGCACTACCTTCACAGATTGTCACAATCTTATCCGCATCGAATAAATAATCCTTGTAGTTATCTTCATCATGTTCCGATTGCGAAAATAAATCCTTCGCAATCCAATCAGGATCAGTTTGCCCATCACAAATCACCAGAATTTCAGAAGGCCCCGCAATCATATCTATGCCGACTGTACCAAATACCATACTTTTAGCGGTAGCCACATAACCTTCGCAATCCAATCAGGATCAGTTTGCCCATCACAAATCACCAGAATTTCAGAAGGCCCCGCAATCATATCTATGCCGACTGTACCAAATACCATACTTTTAGCGGTAGCCACATAAATATTACCCGGCCCGACGATTTTATCAACCCTGGGTACAGTCGCAGTGCCGTAGGCCAATGCCGCAATCGCTTGCGCTCCCCCAATACTGAATACCTTATCAACTCCCGCAATCGCAGCCGCAGCTAATACCATCTCATTGAGAACATTATCAGGGGTTGGCACCACCATAATAATGTCATCCACTCCAGCCACTTTCGCCGGTAACGCATTCATCAGCACCGAAGACGGATAAGCCGCTTTGCCACCGGGCACGTATAAACCGACTTTAGAAAGCGGTGTGACTTGTTGCCCTAACATCGTACCATCAGCTTCAGTATATTGCCAAGAAGCTTGCTTTTGATGATCGTGATAATTGCGAATACGCTCTGCCGCTTGTTCCAACGCTTCGCGTTGCGTTTTGTCCAAACCCTCCAAAGCTTGTTGCAAACGTTCATTTGAAACAATCAATTCTTGAGGATTTTGTATTGCTCGACGATCAAATTGACGAGTATAATCAAGCAAAGCGGTATCACCATGACGACGCACATTTTGCAAAATATCGCGTACAGTTTGCGTCACCATCTCATTAGATACCGCATCCCACGCCAATAACTGATCTAATTGTGGCCGAAAATCGTTATCTAAAGTCGTTAAACGCTGAGGTTTTAGCACATGAGACTGCTGTTGCTATTGTCAAAAAGCTTTGGCAAACCAAAATGGGCATTATTAGTACTCAGGTATTGCAAGAATTTTACGTCAATATCACACGCAAAATAGCCAATCCGTTTTCACTCACCAAAGCACAAACTGTTTTAAAACGTTACTTGTCATGGCAAGTAGTGACTAACACGCCTGAGATGATTTTATTATAGATTTTCAAATAAATAATTTCACAAGGGCGGGTCGTAGGGGCAATCCCTTGCTCATGCCCCTTGCGGTAAAATACCTGTTTATTTGTGCTTCAGTACTTAAGTGAAATACAAAAATTAAGCGATACAAACACATTATCGAAGCAATTGCAGTGTCATTGGGAGTATGCTTTGTCTCACCGACATTGGCAGATTTAAATGAAGGATTAGTTGCGGCTTAAATATCAGGAGTAATAATTATGACAACCCAAGACAAATGCTGTACTCTTGTTCCTTATTTTAAAGTTTCAGATGGAAAACGGGAAGCTTTTAAGGAATTATGTGAACAGTTTGTTAATAAAACGAATAATGAATCCAAATGTCTCTATTACGGATTCAGTTTTGATGGAAACCAAGTACATTGCCGTGAAGGCTATGAAGATGCAGAGGGCGTGCTGGCACATCTCGAAAATGTGGGTGCCTTATTGGAAGAAGCCCTGAAGATTGCCGATCTCACTCGTTTGGAAATTCATGGCCCCGAGCAAGAACTTGCTACACTTCGTGAGCCTTTGGCGCATTTGAAGGCCCAATTCTTCACGCTTGAGTACGGTTTTCGCCGATAAGTGTTGGTGGGGCATACCTAGTGCACTAGTACCACACGTCGTTAATTTATCGGATAATAATTATTAATAGTTAATTTATAATGCCACGGAAAAACACAGCACGGAATGAATTTTTCCGTGTTTTTCCGTGTTTTTCCGTGGCAAAATCTACCCCATTTTAATTTAATTAACAATTTCACGCTAAAGTTTTTGCGCGCAAAAACTTTAGCGTGAAAAACAATTAGAACCGAATAATCGGATTCATTCCAATCGGGCCTTCAATTTTAGAAATGCGCCCTTGTCGATGTTGTAGGGTGGGCTTTGTGTTGCCCACCATACGGATAACGGATTAAATGGGTAACTGCACCATCGTAGTCACCACATTTATTGTTTGAGCGTCTTCTTGGATCGTTTCAAATTTCCAACCCAATTTAGCATTGTAATCATCCAGCATTGTCAACAAACCTAAACCTGTCGACTTATTATTCATCGTGTTCTCATTTTCTTGTGCGCGTTTTATCTGACGAATATAAAATTCTTGTAGATCACAGTGAAGCAATTCTTGTATAAATGACTGAAAGTGTTCTACATTTTCTTTAGGTGTGCTGTTAGTGGCGCTTAACATCAAATGATCGCTATATAACTGGAATTGAAGACTAATGGGGTATAGAGTACTCTCGTCATTGAACTTCATAGCATTTTCTAACAATTCGTTAGCAATATAGCTCACGGCCCCTCTGATTTCCTTTCGTTGTTCCAAGCTTATTGCCTCGCTATCACTAATAGGAAAGAAAGTAGCCAAATAGTCTGCTAAAAAATCCGCAGATAACCCATTGTTTCGCCATCGCAGCTGGATGGGAACAAAGCTGGGCGAAAATCCCATTATCAAGTATTCTTGACTGTTCCGTGGGGGAGCCTTAAATTCTCCAAATATTTTGGTCATAGTATCAATTCTATTAGGTCATTTTTTAAATTGATAACACATAATGAGTCACCGAAAATCAATCAAGCTAATTCTACTTATTGTGTTATAGCATTTTTCGATTGGCTTAAATACAAAAAAGGCAACCACAAGGGCTTGCCCCCTACAAATAATTGTATTTCACGCAAAAGGTAAACGCTATTAATTATAACAGAGTGTTTTAATTTAAGTAGGGACACATAAATATTTTAACAATTTCTATATAAGTAGGTCTTTTAACATTGTTATTTTATTACATTAATATTACAAGAATAACGATTAGATAGAACGCAGATTTGACTGATTGTCATGATTAACACTGATTAAAATCTGGACTGATTAAAAAAAACAGCGCAAATCAGGCCATAATCAGTATCATCAGCGTTCTATTCTTACACAAAAAATGTTAATGTATTTCTGTTATACTCAACATGGGAATAAACTTTCAGGCAAAAGTACAGCTTCGCTCACTTTAGCGAAGAAAAACTTTTCTAAGTTCATTTTTGCTCTGTGTACCTCTGTGTACGCCGTAAAGAAGTTTTTTTTTGCCCTACCTAAAAGTTTTTCACGCAAAAGTTTTGCGCGCAACTTACGCAAAAGCCGAAGGCCAGCTTCGCAAAATGTGAAATTGTTAATTGTAGTTTAAAAAATACCATAAAAAAAGGGCAACCCTACGGATTGCCCCTACAATATTGTGGTTGCCCTTTCATCAAACAGTTTCGCTTCAAAATTCACAATGCCCCCAGCAATCAGTCCTTCTCCTTCCCTCCTAAACAAATCAACATAAACCTGTGTTTTGTAAAGTCATGATCATTTTTCATCAAGATTTGATATAAGGTATTTATTTACCCATTTGAATTGATAGGAAGGCTTACGGTAAATGTCGTTTTACCCGGAATACTGTCTACTTTGATCGAGCCATTGTGCTTGTCAATAATTTTTTTAACAATATCCAATCCTAAACCGCTACCTTCCCCAGGGGCTTTGGTGGTAAAAAAGGGTTCAAAGATTTTGCTTTGAATATCAGCTGGAATACCATCACCACTATCAGTGATACTGAACATAGCATAACAATTCTGCATAAAAACATCAATCTGTAAAGTCCCTTTATTCTTCATAGCTTGTAATGCATTGTGAATGAGATTAGTCCAAACCTGATTTAAATCATCAGGATAACAGAGTATCAAGGGTAAATTCGCATAGTTTTTAATGACTTTGACACCCTGTTTGAGTTGACTGTTATAAAGGGTTAAAACCGTTTCAATGTCGTCAATGAGGTTTGCTTTGAGCTTTTCACCAGTATGGTCGTAATGGGCAAAATGTTTCAGAGCAAATACAATCTTTGTAACACGATCAGAAGCAGTCGTGAGAGTTTGGACGCTTGAAGTTAAACTGGCTAACTGATAAGCCAAATTAAAAACATTTAAATAGTTAGGGGTTTTTAACAGCGGTAAAAAAGCATCCTTCTCTTCATAAATCCCTATATCAACTAAGGTATCGGCTAGGGTATCAGCCTGCATAATGGCGTGTTGTTCCAATTGACGTACTAAACCCCTTCTTATTTTACGTCTTTCTTGAGAAGATAAAATGATGTTTTGTTCGATGGACTTTTGGAGTAAGGCAAAAAACGTCGGGTGATGTTCTTGTGTGAGTAATTGAAAAACAACCGGTAATTCTTCTAGTGTTTGAGTTAATAAATTGCTAATACTTCTCACAGCTGAACGAATGGATCCCAATGGGGTATTGATTTCATGTGCGATTCCAGCTATCAATTGTCCCAAGGCGGCCATTTTTTCCGTCTGAATCAGTTCCTGTTGTGTCGCTTTGAGATGCTCAAGTGCTTGTGAAAGTGCTTCGCTGCGTTCTGTTAGTGTCGTATTCATATTTTTAAGCACTTGATTTTGTTCTTCAATCTGCTGATCTTTAAAATAGCTTTTAACGGCCTCTGAAACCGTCAAAAGCAAATCTTCTTTTTCCCAAGGCTTGCCTATATAACGGTACAAATTGGCATGATTGACCACATTCACTACTGCATCCGTACTCTTTTGGCCCGTTAACATAATTTTAAGCGTTTTTGGTGAAAGGCTATGGATGTGCATTAAAAGCTCATCACCTTTCATATCCGGCATGAGGCAGTCGGAAATAATCAAGGGTATTTCATACCCTTCTTCTAGTAACTCCTTAAATAACGCTATCGCTTCAACTCCCCCTTCCGCCGTTTCAATTTCATATTGATCTTCAAAGTGATCTATTAATTGCTCTTTAAGACTATCTCGAATGATTTTCTCATCGTCAACACATAGAATCACAACTTTATTTTCATTCATACATGCCTAATCCTGACTGGATTGTTTCGATAAGTTCGTCGACTTTCCAAGGTTTACGCAAACAACGATGGAGATTGGCTTCTTTTATGGCACGTTCAATCGCCTTCTCATCGGCTTGTCCAGTTAATATGACTTTAACAATTTTAGGAAACTTTTGGTGGACAGCAATCAGAAATTCATCTCCTTTAATACCTGGCATCAGCCAATCGGAGACAATAACCAATATTTCCACATCTTCGGTGTCCAAATCTTCAATGACTTCCCATGCTTCCTCAGCACTTTCAGCCACTTCATACATAAAGTTGTCTCCAAAATGATCCTCAATTTGCTCTTTAAGACTCATGAGGACTATTTCTTCATCATCAACACATAATATTGCTTTGCTCTGCATAAGTTAGTGTTCCTGTTGTTCTATTGGTAGCAAAACTGTAAATGTGGTTTTGCCTGGTTGGCTGTCTATTTCAATACGACCATGATGTTTGTCAATCACCTTTTTCACAATATCAAGTCCCAAACCACTCCCTTCCCCAGCTATTTTGGTGGTAAAAAAGGGTTCAAAAATGCGCGATTTGATGTCATCAGGAATACCCTGTCCAGAATCGGTCATACTGATAGCAATAAACTGATCCTTTTGAGACAGACCCATTTCTAACGTGCCTTTACCGTCCATCGCATGTATTGCATTGTGGATCAGATTCACCCAGACTTGGTTAAGTTCATCGGGATAACAAGCAATTTTAGGCACCTCTTCGTAGTGCTTGATCACATCAATACCGTGTTTGAGTTGATTCTGGTAAAGGGTTAGCACCATTTCCAGATTATCCGCAAGATTCGTCACCATCATCTCATTATCCTGTTCAACGTGGGCATAACTTTTGAGCGAAAAGACAATTTTAGACGCTTTGTCTACAGCCAATTCAATATTGTTGCTGTTTTTGTGTTGTCTGGAAATGTTGTGTGCCACTTTGAGTATAGAAACTATCTCAGGCTCTTTTAAAAGCACTTTGTATGCTTCAATCTCTTCATAGATACCCATATTGACTAAAGCTTGGCCAATTTTATCCGCCGGTTCAATTTGACAGTCTTTTAACAGGGCAATCAGTTTCTTTTTGGCCTTCCGCTCTTCTCTGGAAGAAAGGTTTTTTGCGTCTACCGCTTGCGTTATTAAAGCAAAAAAGTCTTGTTGTCTCTCCTCAGACAAGCGCTTCAACACCTGGGGCAATTGTTCAATTGACTCTTTCAGTCCCTTTTTGATATTGCCAATCGAGGCCCCTATTGCCCCCAGTGGTGTATTAATTTCATGAGCAATCCCAGCAACCAATTGCCCCAGTGCGGCCATTTTTTCAGATTGCACCAGTTCTTGTTGTGTCGCTTTGAGATGTTCAAGCGCCTCTGAAAGTTCTCGTGTGCGCTCCTCTACTTTCACTTCCAATTGCAGGTTATATTCCTGCAAACGCTTGTGTGCTGCTGAGAGTTCCTCTATCAAGCGATATTGAACCTGAGCATGAAGTTCACTTTTATCTTGAGTCATGATTGAATTGTTCTCCTTTTACTTGTAGTAAGTATTCCTATATTATTGATTAATAAAGTATTTTCGTGCTATGGACAGATTAAAAAACTTTTCACGCCAAAATTTAAGCCAACAGCTAAAGCAGTTGTCTAAAAGCTCAAGTCACCTAAAGGTGACTAACCAAATAGACATTATACCGATTAAATTTAAATGCTTGATTTCATTACGTTTCTCAAAATAGGAGTATAAATTCTAATATATTTATAGCATCCTTCAATGTGGAATGGATTTTTAACGAAAGGGCATAACCGCGACTTGTGATTGTGGACAGTATAGTCACCACCACCTGACTTGAGCTTTTAGACAACTGCTTTAGCTGTTGGCTTAATTCTTAATTCACCTTCAAAGCCTCCAAAAATTGATGATGATCCATCACCTTGCCATAAATTGAGAAAATATTGTCACAGTAGAAGTCGTGTTCAAAAACAGTTCGCCCAGAGGTACAATCAGAAAGAATTGACACCTTATATCCCTTTTCAGCAGCAGCCCGCCCAGTAGAATCAATACAAAGAGAAACTACTACACCCGCTAAGACAAGCTCAGTGATACCCTGTTGTTGAAGCACTTCATCAAGTGTCGTATTAGAAAAGGCGTTAAGCCCTCGTTTACCCACTATTTCTGTAATACGATCACCAAATTGACGTAATTCTGCAATGGTTCGTACACCTTCGGTATTCGCTTGGAACGCCTTTTTTTCTTTGATGGTTTGCAATATGCCTACCGGCTCCACCAATTCACTGTAATCTGGTGTAAAGGCAATAGGGGTAGACAACATTAAAACCGGGGTAGACTTTAAATGCTCAATCAGAGCAACTGTGTTATCAAGCACACCAGTGATTCTGGATGATTCTTCAATGATTTCATGAAGCACACCATTTTTTGCAAAATAGTCGTTTTGATAGCCAATAAAAACGACTGCCGTTTTGTTAGTATCCATGCTCTGTCTCCAATGATGATTATACTGCCCACCGTTATAATTTGCGCTTTTGTTGTTTGTTAGTCACCACCACCTGACTTGAGCTGTTAGAATCAATAATAGCGACCTTATGACGGTGCTAAGTATAGTCATTAGCGTGTTTTAAAAATCGACTCAAGTCAGTGTTATCAATTCGTCATGATTTTGTCATTCATTGATTATCAAACTTTAGAGCGACGCGAGGCAGAGACGCTTCGCGATCGTGTCTCTACATACAATGAGTTAGATAAAACTTTAATTTTTTATTTAGATAGCAATATCATTGCCAAAATAAATTGTCTTAGCGTTTCGCCTGAAAATAATGGCATCAAGTTGACTTAACTTATTGAATTTTAAGCAATGAAATCAAGTATTTTTTTTTTGAGAGTACCTTGCCCCAACAAAAAATATTTGCTTGCTATTTTTTAAGCAATATCTTTGCCAAAAAACCATCCTTAAAACAGATTATTGTGAGTTTTGAACAGTATCCTTGCCAGAATCCGTTCTTTTTAAAAATTCAACAAAAAATCATATTTTAAAATCAATATCTCTTTATTATTCAATCGGTTATTTTTAATAATATGAAAAAAGTGACTATCAATCTATCAATTGATGAAAACATCCTATTTTTGACATAAAGCATTATTAAATTCCAGTAGCGTTGTGAGTGATTTTAAATTATGGCACCCTTATTGCTTAAACAAATTATTAAATATTATTCATTAAGTTAGCATAGATATAAAATTTAACGAGTGCCAGCTTGTCAACCTGAGGTTTATTAACATGCTTAAAAAACTCTTTTTTAAATCCTGTTTATTAACATATTGATTTTAAATCATTTTATCACTCTTTTTTGAAAAGGTATCGAATTATGAAACAATATTACATGGGAATCAATCTAGGGCATGAACGCTCGGCTGCAATAGTTAAGGATGGCGAGATTGTCGTTGCTATTGAGCAGGAACGGCTTGATCGTCAAAAATATAGTGTGGGTTTTACACTCCAATCGCCTGGCGTGCCTTCCAAAATCCAAATACCTAATGAATCAATTCGTTATTGTCTTGACAGTTGTGGCATCACACTGACAGAGTTAAAATATATAGTATCCAATATGCCCGGACAAGACTTCGCGCCTGATATCGTCAAAAACGCCTTTCCGCAAGAGATTGCGCGTCGAGTGATGCCTATTAAAAGCCATCACTTAGCTCATGCTTACTCAGCCTTTTGGCCATCAGGTTTTGAAGAAGCGTTAGTGCTGGTTGTTGATGCGACGGGCACCACGACTGCGGATCACCGTACTGAATCCTATACACTCTATGAAGGACGAGGTCAAACCTTAAACGTGCTACATAGCGAAGAAGTTGCATCCCATCTGGCAGGGCTTTCAACACTCGGTTTTATTTATGAATACATCACTCGTAAAGCCGGTTTTGTGACTCAAGTGGGTAACAACAACACGATTACCCATCCTGAAGCGGGCAAATTGATGGGATTAGCCCCTTTTGGAACACAACAGCCACATTGGCATCGCTGGATTCGGCCTATCGAAAATACTTACAGCATTGACATTTCTGCTTATGACATTTTTTTGGAAGTGGCCGCCCTTGAAAAGAGCTATGATACGGGTGTTGGTAAACCCTATCTACGCCCCTATTTGGTTGATCTTGCTTATAAAGTTCAGCAAGAAATAGAGCAAGCATTACTCTATCTCGTTTCCTTTGCGATTCGAGAAACGGGATTGCGTAAGCTCTGTATTGCAGGGGGAGTGGGCCTAAATTCAGTCGCTAACTACAAACTGTTGAAGCATCTGAACTTGGAAGATATTTTTATTTTTCCAGCGTCTGGAGATAGTGGTATTGCGGCGGGTTGTGCATTATGGGCTTATCATACGCTAGGTGAAGGGCTTGAACGTCCCAAGCTGAAGCGAGCGAATCTGGGTCAACCTTATAGCCAGGAACAACTGAGTAACGCTTTTAAACAATTTGACTCCTCTATTGAAATAGAAGAACTCTCCCCGATAGAAATGCAGGCGCGTAGTGCTCAAAAGTTGGCAGAAGGCCATATTGTCGCTCGTTTCGAGGGCGGTTCTGAATACGGGCCTCGCGCCTTGGGACAGCGATCAATCATGGTGGACCCGACTTTTAGCAAAATGAAGGATGTCTTGAATGCGCGCGTCAAGTTTCGGGAAGCCTTTCGACCCTTCGCGCCGGTCATTCCATTAGAAAACGTTAACCAAGTTTTTGATTTGGAAGTAGGCGCACCGTTTATGCTAGTCGTGCCCCCCATCAAAGCGGGATACAAAGAGCAATTGCCAGCGATAGCGCATGTTGATGGTACAGGGCGTGTTCAAACAGTTACTGAAGAAGACAATCCCTACTTTTATCAACTGTGTTGGCGATTAGCACAATTACGCGCAGGGCCTCCTGTCTTGTTGAATACCAGTTTTAATATCGCGGGACAACCCATTGTCGAAACACCCAGCGAGGCGATCCAAACCTTCCTTCAAACGGATATTGATTATTTGGCGATTGAAAACTTTTGGGTTTCAAAGCGTCATATCCCTGTCCAAAATTATGAGGAACACTTGGATAAGTTGATCGATGCCCCAATACCACAGGGCTTACCCCCAATACACCGGCCGTGACTGATATGATGGCATTATTAGATCGGGCCCTATTTTGGGGAGAAACGACAGGATGTCCTTGGTCAGAAACAGAATTGCAGGCTTTATCGGCAGAAGGCGCACGTTATAAAGAAACCAGTGCGTTGTTTCCCGAGGCACCAGTGCCAATACGTTCCCAGTTGTCTGATAACGTTTTATTGTTGTTGGATCCGCAGGGCAAGTCGATATTGGTTGATTTGACAGAGAAGCAGCCCCCATCAACTTATACTTATGAAGAAGTCAAGTTGTTGCTGAGCATGCTAGGGCCAGATGAAAATTGGCAGGAAGACATGCGCTTGAAACTGCGCTTAACATGCGCTGAGTTTTCAGAGCGGCTAGATTGGGCGGAAGAACAACTGAGACATTATAGTATTAAGATCAAACCGACTTATGCTCAAATCTGGCCTTTGGATTCCACCTTGCCATTAGGCTCGGTTCAAACCTTGGCACCGTTTGCCGATAAAAGCTTTTTGGCTTACAATGCCCTCCAGGATTTGCGTGACTGTTTAATGCGCTATGATTATAGCGAAACCAACATTTGTGCCTTATTGAAAGTATCGTCGCTACAACAGATTGAACCGACTTATTTCCATTACTACGACCGATATCAACTGCCTCAGAATGCGATAGGCGACTTAATTCGCCTCTTTTTGATAAGGTCATCGATCTCACAAAACAAAGCACGCAAGATTTTTGGAGATGAACTCTTTTTAACACTGGCCGCCTTAGGGGTATTGGTTTGTATTTCACGCTGTGAAATAGATGACGAGTGGAAGTCTCAATGTGATCTGTTTTGCGCTGACGGATTATATTTTGCCACGGATCATCGCTACATCATGCAAACAGAAGACAAGCTTGACGAGGAACCGGTGATGTATGTCGGTTTAGACAGCATCGGATTAGTCCACACGGCCCCCCAATTTCCAGCCAATCGGGTACTCGATCTGTGTTGTGGTAGTGGGATTCAGGGATTAGTGGCCAGCCGCTATGCCAAAGAAGTGATAGGTGTGGATCTCAATCCACGGGCGATACGATTTGCGCGTTTTAATGCACAACTCAATGGTGTTCGTAACATCAGTTTTGTTCAAGGCAACCTTTACGAACCCGTTAAAGATCAAAGCTTCGACACCATATTAGCGAATCCGCCTTTTGTACCCAGTCCTAAGCGTCAAATACGCTTTCGGGATGGCGGCGCAACGGGTGAGGAGATTTTAGAACAGATCATCAAAGACAGCGCAGATCATCTCACACAAGAAGGCAAATTGTTTATTGTCAGTGATCTGGTCAATGTGCAAACGTATGAATCCAAACTGGCACGGTGGTGGCGTGGTAATCCGGCCCATAAACTCGTATTTTGCACAGCCGATAGGGATGACATATTGTTCGCCATTCCCCATAGTCGTGCAGCCTTTGGTCAATCCTTTCAACAATACAATGTTGAACTTGATCAATGGTTACATAACTTTCGTGCAGCAGGTTTGAAGGCCGTTAATTTTGGCTATATTTTGATATATAGCCTACCGACTCATCAACAGGGCTCATACTATCTTCGCACGATCCATAATCCAAGTAGCCCGATTCATGAACAGGTGCGAAATTATTTTGGGCAGCGGAAAATGTTGGAAAATGCAGACAACAGCACTGCGTTCCTATTGCTCTCTGATGACATTCATTTTCGCGTAGAGAAGGATATCTTGGGGGAAAACAGTAAAATAGAACTTTTTACTCCCAATAATCCCTACTTTACCACTTACCAAATCAATGAGCAGGTGTATCAGCTTTTACAGGATATTCAACGTCTTCAACCCCAATGGCGATTCTTTATGACACCGACCAATCGCTCAGTACTGGTTGATTTGATTTACAAAGGGATTCTCTACTTGAGTACCGAACGCCCAAAGTTAGATCGGAGTCGTCGCGTGGAAAACATCACTTACACCGACAAGCTGAGTATTGTCGAATTGAACACCAAGACGACTCCGACTTGCCTATCAGCTTATTTAAATGGATAACATCGGACAGCACCCCTAAACCAGGCCCCATATCATTGAAAAATAAGCCATTATTGTCTCCACATTACCCAGCACTTTTTTATGTTGGGCAACTACCGGGACAACAAAATGAATGGTATATTTTTTGGGGCAAAAAATACTGGGATAAGCCCATTGACTCAAAACTCAAAGCCATGATTGAAGCCGATGAATTAAATCGGAAAGGGTTTTATATACGGCACGCGGGCATGATTTAAACTTTTATTATACATAAGCATGGGGCTAAAGCCCCATGCTTTTTACTCTGTGGCACTCTGTGGTACTCTGTGTACTCTGTGTTGAAAAAAAATACCACCAAATCGGTAGGGGCCATTTTTTGCCCCACCCATCGACACTAACCAACATGCGATTAATTCATACAGCAGATTGGCATTTAGGCCGACGATTAAAAGGCGTTGATCGGACACCTGAAATCGAATATCAATTAGAAGAATTATTATTAGCCGCCAAAATTTTAGAAGTGGATGCCGTATTAGTCGCGGGCGATATTTTTGACAATCCCAGCCCACCAGCGGAAGCCGAAAAAGTAGCCTATCATTTTTTTTGTCAATTGCGAAAAGCGGAAATTCCCGCCGTGATCATTGCCGGCAATCATGATTCCGCCTTTCGTATTGAAGGCCTCTCTCAAATCCTCTCTCATATTGGCATTTCAGCCCTAGGCCGCCCCAAAAGGGCCGAACAAGGTGGCGTAATTGAAATAGAAACCGCTCACGGCCCATTATGCGTTGCCGCCATGCCCTTTATTTCAGAAAGACGATTATTAAAAACAGCCGATTTATGGACAAAAAATGAACGTGAACAACATCACTCTTATCAAGCCTATCTCGCCAGCTTATTTGAAAACTTAACCCACGGTTTTCGTGAAGACAACGTCAATATCATCATGGCACACTTAACCGTGGCCGAAGCCAAACGCGCCTATTCAGAAGTCGATTATTACACACAAGGCATTTATCGTTTACCGCTACAAACCCTACCTCCTCACGCCCAGTATATAGCCTTAGGGCATATCCACAAACCGCAGCAAATACCTTATATCGTACCCACGGCCTATTCAGGTTCCTTAATTCAACTGGATTTTAACGAAGCAGAGGAAGAAAAAGGCTTTAATCTGATCAGCGTTGAACCCGGTAAACCAGCCCAAGTTGAATTTAAACCGCTATCTTGTCAAAAACCCTTAACAGTCGTGAACTGTCAAGAGAGTCAAATAGAAGACACATTAGAAGCCTATCAAGACGAACCCGGATTTTTAAAAGTGATTGTTGAACTTGATGCCCCCATCGTTGGCTTAGCTGAAAAAGTGCGAAAAATCTGCCCCCAAACCTTGATGATAGAAACGCAGTCTAAAACGGTTGAACCCCACACCCCTCCCCAAGAAATGCAACCCTTTGATCCCATTGACACTTTTCGCACCTATTGGCAAGAACGCATTGGCACCACACTCAAACCCTCCGTTATAGAAGCCTTTGAACAACTGTATCAAGAATTAGCAGAATCTGAAACGGAAAACGGCCAAGCGTTGTAGTTTAAGTTATACAAATATATTAATTTTCAGTCTTTTGCGTCTTTTGCGCCTTTTGCGTCTTTTGCGTTAAATAAAAAAAATAAACGCTAAAGACGCTAAAGAAAACGCTAAAGACGCTAAAGCGATCAGCGTAAATCAGTTTAATCAGCGTTCTATCAATAACCTGTCTCACCCACATTGCAAGACTACCCAATACACCAATCCCATCACAATTTTCACGCAAAGGCGCAAAAAAACTAAGTGTTACCGTTAAGCATCTTTGGTGTAAATTAATAATTGACAATTAATAATTAATAATTAAAAAGTGTTCTTTTATCGGATAAATTGGCCGCTCGGTCTCAGCCTATTGTCCTTAGCAGTTTAATATGTCATAATCCGCGCCTCATTTTCATTGCAATAAGCGTTATCTTTTGCCACGTTCATGCCTGTACTCAAAATGTTTATGTTGTTAATATTTATAAAATCAATTACTTATATTTAATTTATATCATATCTCATCATGGCACACTTTAGCACTTTAGCATGATAGACTGTTTATAAGTAACACCTGATAGACGCTATTTTGTAAATACCGTAAAATGCGTGCCACTTTCATTAACCAAACGTAATAGGTGGAAACATCACCTAAATCAACTCTGCCCTCATATCTGGGCAACCAACGCGCTTGTTGGAGGGAGGCCTGATTTTTTGGGTTAACTGTCAGCAAGTTTTTGTGACATACACATATTAATTGGAGGGGTTATGTTTATTTATAAAAAAACATTAGCAGTTTTGCTGCTTATGATCAGTATGGCATTTATGCCAAATAGCCTTTGGGCTGAAGAAAAA
>Ga0233403_10000450_pt1 | contig 19246 bp, 19 predicted proteins | sample Na_oxic_1_MG_FD_179866 | JGI IMG/M metagenome (GOLD analysis project Ga0233403, IMG submission 179866) | Seawater microbial communities from Saanich Inlet, British Columbia, Canada - Na_oxic_1_MG | ecosystem: Environmental > Aquatic > Marine > Inlet | place: Canada: British Columbia | collected...
ATTAGCTAACACAAAAAATAATAGATAATATAGTCATTTATCATTTTTGCCAAAGAATAGCAAAATGCCGCCGCGCGGTCCCCCCTCCCAGCGGGAGGGGGTTAGGGGGAGGGAGAGATCGTGAACATCAAAATAGCCTGAAAAATATCCACAAAAAAAGCTCAAACTCTAGGTTAGGAATTGAGGATTTAATAATTTCCAAAACTTTTGAGCCAAACCTGCCAGGTTTTAAAAACCTGGCAGGTTTAATTTCGGGTTTTATTTAATCCTCATTCCTAGGGGATTTTGATATTAAGAACACCTTATTCATTAATTACTTAAAAATAAAATAGTTAAAACTTGTGTGCCTAGAGTAGCCCTCTGAGAGGGCATTGTAAGAACAGAAAAATGGACTAAAAAACACCCTCTCTAAAAAGCTATCTGATTAGAGGGGGCGAACATATCCGCATAAAAACACTCAAAAAATTTCATATTCAACATCCTAGCGGAACGATTCTATCTCTACCATTAATCGCAAGCATATCAATTTATGGTACGCCAAGGTTTCCATAATTCATTGGTACTAAAACATTCCCAACCCCAACGTAACCAACGAATAAGGGCAAATGATATCCATAATGCCCACAATAACATCGCTATGCGATAAATCCACATTGACAGAGAAACTACCCACACTTGCGGTAGAATGCCAGCAGTACGATCTTCATACCAACGCAAATTAGAAGCCTCTGAACCATTACCAGCAATATGCATATTAGGATGTCCCAACAATCCTTGATGAATGGCATTTAATAAAGTCATTAAAGCCACGAGAGTGAGAATACCTAAACTCAGTTGAATGAGATTAAATTTCCAATTAACCAAGGTGTTTGTTGATAAGTTGGCCCGCCAACCTAATGCCATAAACCACGCAATCACGCATAGCATCAAGGGAACTGGCACTTGGCTTAACACTATACCCAATAATAGCCAGTGAAACGTATTTAACGGGGTAAGCGAAATTTGGCCCAAGCCTACTGAGACAAAAACAATCACAATTAAAATGCCCCAAATCATCACCGCTGGGCCAATTGCTTGTCCACCAGTAAATAATATCCACCTTTCCTTCGGCATATTGATTTCTACAATGGTATTCACGCTATCTATACCCAAATCAACATTTGGTGTATAAAAATGTTGACTCATACCGATTGGTTGTTGAAATTGCAATTCAACGCGCTGTGCCCCTGGGGTAATTGGCAAAGTCACAATCCGTTCTTCTTGATGGATCGGTTGTGACTGGTTATTGATTTTCACCGATTGCAATTGGGCATCTTCTGGTAAGGTGATCTTGTGTTGCATCCCACGACTGCTGCGGATATTTAAGAATAATTGATTATCGGTTGTGCGTTGTCCGGGCTTAACAATTAATTGACTACGATCTATCGTCAATACTTGACCCGTTACGCCTTTTGGACGGCTAAGGTGTAAGGTAACACTTTCACCGGGCCAAGGTCGCCATTTGGGGAGCCAACGGCCCTGGGCTTGATGATGCACTACCGGAATACCGTCAATGTCAACATGCCAAATAGCACTGGTTTCTAAACGCCAAACTTCACTATTAAACGTATTTGCTGGCGCGGTTAACGTAATCGTTTCTTGTTTTTCAAAGACGGAACTCCAACCAATTTCCGATTCGTTTTGGGACAAGTTAATTAAGGCCTTACCATCTTCAACTCGGATTAGGTCACTCATGACCGATTCACCTTGCAATAACGGAATTTCTAACACGATGGCTGAACCTAAAGGTGTCTTGCGAATCACACGCGTTGTAACGATCCAATCTACACCTAATAACAAAGTACGTTCCACTTGAACAAATGGTGGCAAACTGCCCATTTCTAAATCCGCCAAAGGCACTTCATCGGTTTGTTCACGGGTAAATTGCAATTGATTATCTGCTACCCCGTTTTCATGAACCCCTTCAACATGCCAGCCTTGTGTATTGACAACGGTCACAAAATGCGGTTTTAGTGGCAATGGTAGTTGTACCACGGCACGATTAGGTAAGGCTCCTGTAATTTGCACTTGATGAATGCCTTTGTTGACACTTAACCATAATTGCCCATTGTGGCGTGATAAAGCTTGTGCTGGTTCATCATTGAGCCAAACTTGTTGAGGCAACCATTGATTTGCCAAACCAGGCAGTGGAACAGCAATGTCAGCATTACTATGGATTTCCATCCTAGCCCGTAACTGGGTGGGTTGTAATTCCAATAACAAGCGCGGGCTGCTGGCACAATAAGGTAAACAATCCGCCGAGGCCAACAACCGTTTTTGTAATTCATCCAATAAGGGTTGTGGTGGAAAATTAGTAACCATTGTGCGTTTGGTTTTATGTTTGGGTGAAGATACGCTGGTTGGTGTCTCCGATTTTTCCAATAACTCCAAAGCAGAGTGTATTTTTGAATGTTCAACTAACTCTGGACTCGGCTCAATTGACGTTTGTGCATGACTGATCATTGGCAAAGAGAACAAAATACCAAACAATAATACTGTTGCTGTTGCTCCATTTACTAAAGAAGATTTTTCCTGAAAAGAGGTCTTTGGCTTTTTCAATCGGGCTTTCTGTCCAAAAGAAGCCCATAAAAAGAAAGCGGTCAAAATACCCAATAGCACCATGCGTATCCAACCTAACACACTATTGACCGTGGGCGAGAGTAACCACAATTCAATTTCTTGATTTTGTTGAACTGGGCCGCTCCACTGCATGGCAATACTACCGGGCCATTCCCATTGTGGTAGACCGGGGCCAGTTTGCACTTGAGCGTTGGGATCAATTTGTAATAATTGTTGTTTTTCGGTTGAGGATTTTTTAGACAGTGTTTTTCTAGGAAGAATATAACTTTCTTCTTGTTGTGGTATAAGTTCCATACCTCGCCTTATCATTTTTGAGGTTGATTGACTGTTTGCCCAATCGGCTTCATCTTCCATGCTCATATCAGTAAAACTCGTACTGTCTAATCTTTCCCAAGGGTATTCTAATTGTGGATAGATGCTTTGCCGTGCTTGTTGCATCATAAATGGTATTGCGATGATTAATAAGGCGAGTAAACTCAGATTACGATATCCACGCACGATACGAGTAAACCAACCTAATTCTGGTAACACACGCAATAAAGCTAAAGCCGCAATAATATTTAACCAAACGCCATACGGTGCGCCAGTTTCATGAGTAAGCAACATCATGGTGATCAGGGTAAAAAATCCCCACCACCAACGCCATAATTTACCAACAGCGACTGCCATAATCAGTACAATAAATAAATCTAATAAATTCCATTGTTTGAGCCACATTTCAGGCACATCATCTACACCGGTTGCGTTGAATAAACGCCAACCTGGTGGCAAATGCAAGATAGCACTCACTTGTTGAAAATCATGGGCCCAGCCAACCGCTGGTAATTTAGTTACTGCATTTTCTAAGCGAATATCAGCCACTAAATTAATTTGTCCACGTCGCACTTCTATACCGGCATTATCTTCTTCAGCTAAGCGGGTGATAAATTGATCTTGACCATTGACCGATACTCGCCCCAATAAGGCTGGTGGTGCCATTTCTAATCGCCAACCTCGTGTCATCGTGCCACTCACACGATCTCGGACGCTATAACCTTTGCCATCAAAATCTAACCAAAAATGGCGTTTTAAATATAATTGATCTGGGGTTGGATCGGGATCGCCGCGACGTTTTTCGACAAATTCAAGCGTATCACCGACACGTATTTGGTAAGCTGGCAATTTTCGCCATTTTGATGGTAGGGCTGTTTGTTGGGGATCAATCGCGCTAACACCGCGAATTTCAGTTAAACGTAATTCATTATGGGCCTTAAAAACCCAAATTTCTTCATTAACCCACTCTTTTGGTTGTTCCTTTGAGGAAGGTAAAGTTAATTGATTGGTTACCCCTTCTTGGCGCGTGCGTAAAGTTAACGTCCATGAGCCAGGACGCAGTTGCACTCGTAAACGCCCATCACTTTCCAAACGAGCCGGCAAGGCACTGTTTAAGGACATAGCAATATGCTTATCAAGCATAACTGGGCCTAGCATCACTTCGCGGTGATTGCCAGCGACATCCAATTCAATTTGAGTGATTAATTGTAATGGAATATCATCGCTGATAAGACGATAAACACGTATATCCAAACGGTTTTGTTCCGCCTTTTGGTCATCCGAAATACCACGTTGCAGCCATAAACGACCCATAGTATCCAGTTCTGGTAGCGTTACTGGGGTATTGTTAACGGTTAAAGCGATTAACCCGGTATAATTAGGAATTTGTAAAAATTCTGGACGTTGCTCCCACTGAAATTGTCCTTGTATTTTTAATAGCCCTTTTCGTGCAAAAACATTTGGTACACCATCACGATCAGTCACCACAGCTGGTGTATCATTGACTTGCACATTTTGAGGCCAATGTTGAGTATTCCCGGGCAAGGCTACCCAACCGGCACTATAAACTTGCCATTCTTGATTAAACTCGGCTTGTTTAGTATCCACGTTTAACGTCAAACGCGAAGGCCAATGACAAATCCCTTTTTCCAACTTTTGTTCAGAAGATGACTTTGGAGATTGGTTATAATGAAAAGGGCAGGTATAATCATCAACATCATGTAGTACCCACTTAACCCAAGGTTGTAAAGGAGAAGGCACTTCTTTGATTTTCAGTGAATCAGCCTGAGATAGATTCATCCAGCACAACATAAGGCAACTAATGCCTAGAAAAATTTTGTCTATTTTAAGATTTTTATGAAACATTTTTATACTTTAAAATAGTGAATAGCGAGTAATGAGGAGGAATTTTTTCTTTGGAAAAAATATAGTCAAAAATTTATTTTGGACTTCTAAAAACAGGTTGTTGGGGACATCGCAGAAAATAACTTTTCGAGGTTCAAGTTTTTGCTTGAGCCAAAACTTGAACCTCAAAAGCACTATCAACAAATACTATTTCTTTAAGAAATAGTATTTGTAGAAATCTCTATTTCAAACGACGTATACTAAAGGTATTTCAAATCAGTGAAATTTTTGAATCAAGAGAAATCTAATTTCTTCAAGAAATTGGATTTCTTAGACATTTTAGATTTTCACAAAATTCAAAGGCGAATAGTATATTTCACTCGATGTTCAAGTTTCCTCAAAAAAACGACAAGGATTGCATGTAAACAAGGATAAATCCCGTATGTCTTCGTGAAAAGCTGAGCTTTGTCGGAAAGCGCAGAACCTCAAAACCTTTATGGTTTTATCCTTGGTTACCTGTAATCCTTGTAGTTATTGTCTTTGGAAAAAAACTTGATTATTGAGTTTCACGTATGTTATTTACCGCTGTGTCTCTTGGAGACTAAAATTTATTTTGGAGACACTTTTCGTCCAAAATTTAAAGGACAAACCTGACAGATTTAGTTTTGAGTATTATTGAATTTGTCTTAATTTTAGATGATTTATGCCATACTTTTTAATGGCATCTATCAATCGCACAACGCTATTTACTCATTAGCGAAAGTGTTAAAATTTAACTATAAATGAATATAGAATTTCTTGCAAAATTCTTTTTTGAAATAGCGACACGAAGTAACTATTAAGTTTATGTCGAATAGATTACAATTCTTTTTAATTAATACACCAATATTATTTCTTAAAGAAATCGTATTTGTTGGAAATCGTACATAAGTCCTAAAATATTTTTATATTCGCTATTCATTATTCATTATTCACCGAAAGCGAATTCATTTTTTACTAGTAACGATCATTATTTAAACATGTCTCGACAAATTAATTTATCTGTGATAAAGGATAATCCATCCCAGGTGCCAGACGAAATCCAACGCATGGGTAAAGAAGCCACACAAATTATCTGGCAAACATCGCAAGATATCGCACAACAAGAAATTGAGGCTATCAATAAACGCTATAAAAGATATGAAGCCGAGGTTTTGCAACAACGTCAGGAAGCTTTAGATAAAGTCAATAAAGCCAATGGCGAAATTACGGTCACCAAAAATCATCTTGAAAGTTTCAAAAGAGAAAACAAATCATTAGAAGTTGATCTCAACCGCAAAATGAGCGAATTAAAAAGTGCCGAAGATCAAGTGGCACTTCTTCAAGAAAAGACGGCTCAACAAGAACATGAAATTAAACATTTGACGGAAGAAACTTCCCGTTTGCGTGAACATATTGAGGGCCTTAAAAAACGTTTGTATGAAGTGAGTCGCCAAGCAGAACAAGATCGCGTTCATCTCAAAGAAGCGCATGAAGGATTAGCGGTAAATCTGAGCAATCGTGAACGATTAGAGACTGATATCAAAACCTCAAAACAAGAGATTGATGATATTTGGAAACAAATCAAAGTGGAACAGAGGCGAGCTGCTGTTGCCAATGCTTTGGTTCAAGAAATAAAAGAAAGCAACCAAAAATATGACTCTGAAATCAAACGATTAAAAGAAGAAAAACATGAACTGCGGGCAACTTTAGAAACCGAATCTAAAATACGGGGAGAATTGGATAAGAAGGTGGCTTTTTTAACGGGTCGTAGTGATTCTCAAGAAGCGGGTTATAAAGAAATAATAGGTAGGTTGGAACGTGAATTAGAAAAAACTAAGAGCGAAGCTGCACAACTAAGAAACCGTATGATCAAAGCCGAAGCTGGCTTTGAACGTGAGAAAAAGGCGATTGAACGTTTAGAAACTAAGCTAGTGGCATCAGCATCAGCATCAGCATCAGAAGCAAAAGCGTAATTAATGTTGAATGATGAATGTTGAATGGTGAATGATGAATAAACAAATATCATAAAACTGTCATTTCAAGCGAAGCGAAAAATCTTTATTGACTCGAAATGACAACCTCTTTTAAGAATTTTCCCTATTCATCATTAATAATTCATCATTCACCATTCAACATTCATCATTCAACATTAATTCAAAACTTCCTTCAAAGCGGTTAAGCAATACCCAACATTTTTCGGATTGCTAGCATAGCCCATCAAACCAATGCGCCAAACTTTTCCAGCGAGACTGCCCAAACCGGCTCCAATTTCTAAATGGTATTCGTTCAACAACCGTTGTCGTACACCGGCTTCGTCTGCACCTTCTGGTACTGTAACCGCATTTAATTGTGGCAAACGATCACCTTCTTTGACTCGAAACGACAAACCCATCGCTTCAATGCCAGCTCGAAAAGTCTGATAATTTTTTTCGTGCCGGGCCCACGCATTTTCCAAACCTTCTTCTTTGAGCATGACCAAGGATTCATGTAAACCATACAGTGCATTAATCGGGGCGGTGTGATGATAAGCCCGTTTGACACCACTGCCCCAATAACCCATCACCAAATTCAGATCAAGAAACCAACTTTGTACCTTGGTTTTGCGGCCCTTAATTTTTTCAATGGCTCGCTCACTAAACGTCACTGGCGACAAACCCGGCGTACATGACAAGCATTTCTGCGAACCCGAATAAACGGCATCTATTTGCCATTCATCGACTTTCACTGGCGTACCACCAAGAGAAGTTACTGTATCTACAATAGTCAGGCAATCATACCGCTGGGCGATTTCGCACAAGGTCTTAGTATCTGAACGAACTCCAGTAGAGGTTTCGGCATCGACAAAAGCCACCACTTTGGTATCGGGATTAGCCTTTAACGCCGCTTCCAATTTATTGGGATCAATGGCAACACCCCATTCATCCACAACCATGATGGGCGTACCACCGCACCGTTCTACATTTTCCTTCATGCGCCCACCAAAAACCCCATTTTGGCAGATAACGACTTTATCGCCCGGCTCCACCAAATTCACAAAACAACATTCCATCCCCGCCGAACCCGGTGCAGACACTGGAATCGTCAATTCGTTTTGGGTTTGAAACGCATATTGCAATAAGGCCTTCAATTCATCCATCATCTGGACAAAAGTCGGGTCCAAATGACCAATCGTAGGCCGGGCCATCGCTTGCAACACACGCGGATGCACATCCGAAGGGCCCGGGCCCATTAAAGTACGCACTGGTGGAATAAATGAGTTAATTTCTTTAATATCCATAATAAATTTTGTTGATAACTTTAGTGGTTCCCAATCGAATAAACGTTTTAGTATATATCAATACTTGGCAATTTTGAGTGGTTTGTCATTAAATAGATTGAAATTTGTTATTAAATTGTTCAAAATGACACATTCAATATTTTTAAGTAAGTTTAAATCATAAATAATCATTGACTCATTCGATAAATTTTATTAAAAAATTATGCTAGCTCATAATCCTTAATAATGATGTATCCTAAAAAGATTGGGTAGAATGCGCTTTACTTAAATGATATTAATTAATTTATGCTTTCATTTGATATTTAACAATTATCTTTATCCTGAATGATAAAGGGGTTTATTGAAATGATAAGGAATGGGGAAGATTAAAATGGGAATTAATAAAAGAACAACAGCTTTTTCTAACTGGGTAAAAGAATTTGTCGATATCGCAAAAAAGAATTTTTCTTTAATCGGAAAAAGCTTCGGATGGTTTACACTGACTTTGTTGGTTGGATGCTGTCAAATTTGGATAATTTTATTTATCAATGCTATACAGGGAAATACCGGAATTTCACTGCAACAATTAATCAATCAATTTATTGTCGATGGAATCTTACTCTTTTTTTCAATTGTTCTGATATCATCTTTAATGATTGATCACTATCTGTTTGGAAAGACTCCTTCAGATTTTAAGACAAAATTCATGTTTTCTCTCTTTCCTCTCATGTTAACTGTTTGTTGTGCAATACTTTTTGTGATATGTTATCTGAAAGATGCTTTTGTGAATCCGATTGACCTTGAAAAGATCGCTTTGTCTGAATTCGGTATTTTAGCGGTAACCGCTATCTATGCTATTGTGATTAAATTAGATGATTTAAAGAACCTGACTGAAAAAAACGAGGTATAACATGCTTGATGTGATGAAATTATTAGAATACTTTATCAATGATTTTTTCTTGCCATTTTTAGCCTTTATTACTGCGCTTTTCATCTTTGCAGCTATTTATGGCTACCGTGAGGAGGCAAAAAAACGTAGAACCCCTTCTCAAACCCAGAAACTGGGTTACAGTCCTTTTTTCTATGGAAGTCCGGTATCGCCAGATCAATTTATTGGCAGACAAAAAGAAGTCCGTCGTTTAGCGGGGCGAATTGTCACTGGACAATCTTCGGCAATTACGGGCACATTTCGCAGTGGCAAAACTTCAATCTTAAAGTATTTGATGGCACCAGAAACACAAATTGAACTCTATGGAGATAGAGCCGACAGCATTATTTTTTCTAACTTAGATGCGAATACTTTGAAAACAGAATGTGATCAAACTGAGTTCTGGGAGCGGATTTTAGAACCCCTTCAACAGCGTATTCATACTAAAGCGGCTAATTCTTCACTAGCTCAAGCCTATCAACTGTGTCAAAAAAATGCCTTTGAAAATCGTGCTTTGGAAAAACTGATTGCCCAAATAAAACAGTTCAACTGGCAATTAGTCTTAATGATAGATGAATTTGATGCCTTATTAATGCGTCCCCATTTAAACCATACTGAATTTTTTGGTGGTTTACGAGGTTTAGTTTCACAAAGTGATGGTGCTTTGATCTTGCTGATGACAATAAATACTTCACTGACTGAACTTCACCAAAAAACCAAACCCTTCTCAAAATCAGGTTCGCCTTATTTTAATTTCTTAGATGAAATTGTTTTAGGAGATTTATCAGATGCTGACGCAGAACAATTACTAGGTCCGGGAGATGCTTATTTTACTGATGAGGATTGTCACTTTATCATAAATCTTGCTGGTAAATATCCTTATTTTCTCCAAGTAGTGGCTTCTGCATTATGGGAATCTTATAAAACTGAACCTGAAAAGGACTCATTCAAACGACAACACGAAGTAAAAAAAGAGTCTTATCGCAGAATAAATATTATACTTAATCACATTTGGCAATCATGGACACCAACAAAGCGCAAAGCCTTTACTGCTGTTGCTTTGAAAAATTCAGACCCCCTGCAAAGGGTCATTAACAAGCAATCTATTGATATAAAAGAAAGAATTGATAATGACGTGGGATTTAAATCCGCCCTTGATGAGCTAGAAAAACAAGGCTTTGTGAAACAAGAAGGTGAACATGTTAAGCATAATTGGCAAATTTATCCAACGATTTGGTTGACTTTTTTAGCCGATCAACCAAAGCAAATCCTTCGTGAACTATTCTCTGAATGAGAATTTAATACTTGAAATTACAGCTGACCGATTTTAAACGTCAGTCAGATTTGACTGTTCATTTTGTCATTTAACCTCAATCAAAATACAAATGTCTTCCAAAAATCCTTACATTGTTGGTAATCCTGTTGGGAATAGTCCAACCTTTGTGGGACGTACCGATATTTTACAAAATGTTTGGGGGGTGATGCGCGATCCACAACAGAATAGCATTGTGCTGTATGGACAACGGCGCATTGGTAAAACTTCGGTGTTGCAGGAATTAAAAGCCCAATTATCCCAAAAAGAGAATTATCATCCGGTTTTTTTTGATTTGCAAGATAAAGCACAATGGAGTTTGGGACGAGTCATCGGGGATTTAGCGGATAAAATCGCGGAACCATTAAATCTTGTGTCCCCCAATTTAGGGAATGATCCAGAAACCAGTTTTCGTCAAGATTGGTTACCAAAAATACTGAATACATTGCCCACTGATACCTCATTAGTTTTGTTATTTGATGAATTTGATGTGTTGGCTAATCCAGAATCCGAGCAAGCCGGGGCGGCTTTTTTTCCTTATTTGCGTGATTTATTAACAGTCCATTTTGAACACTTAAATGCGGTATTTGCGATTGGACGTAATATTGAAGATTTAACCAGTATTGCCTGGGCGTTATTTAAAGATGTGGCGACTAGTCAAAAAGTTTCGCTACTCAATTACGAAGAAACGGTTAAGTTAATTCGTCTTTCTGAAGACCGCTTGAATTGGTCAAATAACGAGGTTATCGACCAGATTTGGCAATTAACCAATGGGCATCCATTCTTAACCCAATCATTGTGTTATGGGATTTGGGAACGTCTTTGCGATGAGAAGCTGGATAAACCGCCAACGGTCACCTTAGCCGATGTAAAATCTGCCATTCCTGATACGTTAAATGCCCGTCGTAATCAATTAGAATGGTTATGGGATGGATTGCAATCGGCAGAACGAATGGTGGCTTCGACATTAGCCAGTGCTGGTGCGGAAATAATCACCGAAGTTCAATTATACGAACTGTTGCGGAAAAGTGGCGTACCTATCATCATTCGAGAATTGCAAAATGCCCCACGTCTATTGCAAGAATGGGATTTTATTGAAACGGTGGCTGGTGGCTTTCGGTTTCGAGTTGAATTACTGCGCTACTGGATTGCAGACAATAAAAAGCCGAATAAAATTCATGTTGAACTGGATCGCCTTGATCCCGCAGCTGATATACTTTATCAAGCTGGACAAAAACTCTATCAAGCTAATTATCGAGAAGCTGCTATTGTTCCACTCCAACAAGCGATTGATTTAAATGCTAATCATGTGGGAGCCAATTTATTATTAGCAGATATTTTATTAAAACAAAAACAGTCCAAAGAAGCGCTTAAAATTTTAGAAAAAATTTATCGTTTCCGACCAGTAGCCGCACGTACTGCCTTAATCGAAACATTATTAACGTTAGCCCAAACTACTGAACGTCGGAAAGACAAACGCAAATATTATCAACGCATCTTAGACATTGAACCGGAACATCCTGAAGCTAAAAAGCAATTAGCCAAAATTCCTAACGTATGGCAAAGTATAAAACCACAACAATGGATGCTTTGTGTAAAAACATTTTTTAACCGCTATGCCAAACGCACCTTAGAAATGTCAGGAATTATTTTAGCTTTGTGGTTTTCTTATTATTGGTTGGGTGAAAGATTGCCGACTAATCCCTTGATTGTCTTTGAAATAGAGCAAGATACTGAATTACCGCAATATGCTATAACAGGGGTTATTGCAGATAAGCCTTACCAACTGGAATTAGTAAAAATTTATCCGCGTTCTCATCCAACGATTAAAAAAGCTACCTTTAAATATAATGGCTATCCAGACATCGAATTAGTCAAAAAATCAAAAAGACCTTACTATAAAGTCTCAAGAGAATTCTTACAGCAACAATGGGAAGAAGAGCAGAATTTCGTATTTGAATTTTTAGATAATCATCGTATGAGCTTTGCTTTTGAATTTGAACAGCAAGCCAAAAACGCAGAATTTGACTGTCAAGTTTTTTCCCAAAATAACACGAAAATTCCTTGTGAAATCAAAGAAAAGGGCTATTTGTCGCTGTTTCAAAATATTCCTTGGTTTTTAGCGGCTTCTGCCCTGTGTATTGTTTGGCTTTTACTCATTGAATTCATTTTTTTCATAAGGAAACGGAAACGCGATGATATCTATTGAAAATCTGTTAGCACTCAATAGCCTGATAAAATATGCTATTTTATTTTCAATAGCCTTATTATTAATGGGCTGTCATAATTGGATACTGCGTGATGAAAAAGCCAATCCTTTTAAGCGTTCTGTTATTGAATTAACCGCGTTTAAAAGATGGAATCTTTATGCTGTGTTATTGATGGGCACTGTTGGTTTGATGTTTTGGGTGGCTCCCTCTTTACAATCTATTTTTGATGAATTAATGGTTATTTTTATTACGCCGATCTTGAGTTTTTTTATTCTCTATACATTGAAAGGCTTGCTCAGTACCATGCGAGAGGATAAACTCTCTTTCAAATGGTTCATCAATCAAGATTTTTTATTAACCGCCTATTTCATCATTTTGACGGAATTCATTTTTTTAAATTGGTTTAAAGAACTCACCACTTACGTTCAAACGCAATTTTTAGTGTTTGTCCTTTTATATTCACTATTAATCCTTGTGATTGGTATTCTGTTAGGCATTCCAGAAAAAGACGGCGGTGGCAAAAGATTACCAGCTAACTGGCGATTGAAAACAATCATCATCTCAATCATTATCTTAGACCCAATGATTGTCGTTGTCTGGGCGAGTATTTTAGTCCAAATAACCTTGGAAATTATTTTATATATTCAATAGTAAGGGCAGACACATAGGTCTGCCCCTACAAAAACCCACGTATTATGGAGATGTAGGGGCGAACCTGCGTGTTCGCCCAGGCTTAATGGAACGTCCGGGTTAGAGGACAATATTGAGAATTAAAATACACCTCTTAATTAATTACACTTTAAAAAAACAAACGATGGAATGGCACATTATCACTAGCAGCAAAGGCGGGATTGGTAAAACCTTACTGGCATTACTGTTACTCGCGCATAATCTTGACAATAAAAAGAAGGGCAGTACCTTAGTGCTTGATTTAAATGGTATGAATACCGATTCGTCTGCCATCTTGCTTTATCGAAAAAGAGTCGGTAAACCGATTAATGCAGAACTCAAAAGGGAAATAGAAACCCAGCAAAAAACCGTCATTCAAATTCCTCAAATCGGGGCAGAACAAATTGTTATTCAAAAAACCTATTCGCTGGATGCCAATAGACAACCTTGCTATTATGCTGTTGCCTATCCATTGAATCCGTTTGGACTGTATAACCCCATTTTATTTGCTGAATTACTTAAAACGATCAAAAATTCGGCAGATACCATTGCCAAAGAATTAGACATTCCACCGTTGCAACAAGTCATTATTGATACCAATTATCATTTTTGTAATTTATTTGGGCAAGATGAACAACATTACAGCGCGTACACAACTGAGCCACTTCAAGAAGACACCATTAAAATTTGGTTTATGTGGGTTTATCGACAATTAGATAAACTCATTCAACAAAAAAAAGAAAACGAAGCAATTGTGGTTAAACTCACAGCAATGGCTATTGAAAACTATTTAAATCAAAAAACTGGTGAAAATAGCTCACCTTTTATGCACGTTTTTAGTCCAATGGCCTTAGTATCGGCTAATCCAGATGAAAAAAATAAAAAGGGAGTATTGACGACATTAACGAAAAAACTGTCTGATGCAATTACACAAAATAAAGATTATACGATTAAAGAATTAGAGCATTTAGAGCATTTATCAACGGGAGCTGGTATTAGCTTTAATGAGTTAGTCGAAAAATTGGATATGGCGCATCTGGTGGTAAGAAAACGGCTAAATGACGATCCGCATTTGTTATTTCTTGATATACTACTTGAAATGGTTAAAGCCTGGGACAATAAAGACAGCCCTTCATTATCAGCACGTCCAAGGAATGTGATTCCATTATCAGTTTACCAACATCATTTACAATATTATACAGATAAAGAACGGGACGATGCTGTTGCAAAGCTAAGAGAATTTAAAATCTATCAAAATTTATCAACACTTCTGAATAAAAAATGAAAGTTGTCATTTATACTGCTGAGACTGAGGTACCGTTTGATGAATTCTATAAACCACTTGGATCGTGGAGTAAAATCATTTTCTCGAATAAAAAACAGTTCGATGAAAGGGCAGTTAAATCACTTTTAGATGTGACTGATTTTGAAAATGAGAGTACGGTATTTTATATACCACTGGAAATGAAAGCAATATTCTTTGAACTACTTAAAAAATTTTTTAAGATAGAGTTAAAGGAAGAAAAAAATAACTCCAAACTAAATGATAGTCTTGGGCTCAGTCTTATTTGGGAAAAATTTTCTCAGTTTTATGAAAAGTTAAAAATACAAGCTGTTTTAGTTCAAACTAAAACTAATGGAGTAATTATGGCAATAGATATATCCGGCAATAATCCACTGCAAAATAAGATGGATGAAATCGTAAAACAACCTAATGGAATAGATGCTATTTTTGTAGGTAATGTAGAATTGGAAGCAGTCATTGCGAAAAGTAAAATAAATTCTCAACGACAAATAGATGCTGAGTTAATGAATGGTTGTTTGGTTGGATTAAAGGACTTGGAGCAAATTAAAGAACTTGGAAAAGGCGAACTTGATTATGCTTTATTTCAACTTAAACAAGGAATAGTTTGTATTTCAATTGTTCCTGATAGTAAGCCAAAAATGTGGCTTGGATTTATTACTGCAACGCCGCAAGGTGCTAATAGGTTATTACATTTTCGGGATAAATTCCTAGACGACCTTCAAACATTAGTGCTTGAATATAATTAACCGCAAGCCTAATCTCCATCTAATTCTGTCGTATCCCGTATCTACCCCTAGCTCAATGGGGTGGATACAATCTCCTCCTTATCCCTTCCCGCCTTTTTTCTATTCAGCAAAAAAATTGAAATGATGGATACTAAAACGATTACTATAAATCAAACCCAAAACTATTTAGCCGCTTTAACCATACCCCTAAAAGTGGGAGAAGAAATTGTCATTGTAAGAGATAAAACACCTTTGGCAAAATTAGTGGCCCCAACCCTGTCGGTTGCTAAAACCCGTACCATTGATGAATACAAGGGTAAAATCAAAATGAGTGATGATTTTGATGCCCCTTTGCCAGATGAAATGTGGGGAGGACTTTTTGACAAATGACCTTATTACTTGATACTCATATTTTTTTATGGTTAAGGCATGAATCGGAAAAACTGTCCAAATTGGCATTAGAGGCTTGTAAAGATAAAAATAATCATCTCTATCTAAGTATAGCGAGTGTGTGGGAGATGCAAATCAAACATCAACTTGGTAAACTGGAATTGAATATCCCTCTGGAAGATATGATTGAAGAACAATGTCAAACCAATGATTTGCAAATTTTACCGATTACCACAAAACATATTTTAGCATTGTACAATTTCCCTTTTTTGCTTAAAGAACCCTCTTTTTACCATAAAGACCCCTTTGATCGAATTTTGATTGCCCAAGCTGTCGTTGAAAATGCCCATTTAGTCAGTGCAGATAGCGTATTTAAGAATTATCAAGTGAAATTATTGTGGTAAATTAAGTAACATATACCACCATCTCAAGACGGTGGTTTGGAGAGAGGATGGCTAGAACTTCGTTAAACCCATCTAATTTTGTTATGTCCAGTATCCACCTAGCTCAACTGGGTGGATACAATCCTTCATATCCTTCCTGCCTTTTTTAATTGTTCAACCGTTACCCCATTATTCTAAGCATTTTAAAAGATAAAATATGCAACTTCCTAATTCGGAATGTGCCTTTATAGATATTCGTAAATTAACGGGTTATTGTCTCAATTCTGAGCATATCGAAGGACAACATAAGGCACGAGTCTTCAAATCCGCACTTGATATAGATTTAGACAATGTTGAAAAACTACATAAGGTTCTCTTGGAGGCAGCACAAACTCAACCCGCTATTCTTACTCAACGCAACCCTTATGGTCAAAAATATGTTGTTGATTTTGAAATGATTCATTATAATAAACGGGCAACCATAAGAAGTGCTTGGATTATACGAGCAACTGAAGATTTTCCGCGTTTAGTCACCTGCTATGTTATTTAACTGGTTATTTCAATAGGAGAACAAATTGATGAAATTACTTGATGTCGTCGCATTATTGGAAAATTTGCCAGAATCAGGCTTATCTCGTGGGCAAGTAGGAACAATAGTTGAAGAATATGAACCCAATATTTTTGAAGTGGAATTTAGTGACACCGAAGGACATACTTATGCTTTAGAAACATTATCAGAAAATCAATTAATGATGTTACATTATCAACCCTTGAATACTTCATTGTATAATGTTCAAAGAATATCGTAGGCTTCAATAACCATAAAATGGGTAATCAAGATATAGCCTGACTTCAATTTTCCCGCCTTTTTTTCCCGTTTAGAAATACTTACCGATTTTTTTCACCTAATGAAAAAACGCTATCAATCAATAAATGAGCGGAATACCGTAACCAACCGAATTAATCTCAAACAAACACAACCCACTGATCATACCTTGCCAGTTTATATCATTGTGGTTGAATTTAGTAAACCTTGGGTCAAAATGGTATTGAAAAATGTTAACAGTTGATGATTTACACAAAAAAGCAATGGACTTAGCCGAAGCTGGTTTTTTGGCCCATAAAAAAGGCCAATTAGAACAAGCAAAAATCTGGTTTCAAAAAGCCTTAGAACTAGAAAAGCAAGCTGCCAATCTTTTATCGCAAAATCAAAATGCGGAACCCACTAGAACTATTCTTTATCGTAGTGCCGCCGCCTTAGCCTATCATAGCGAACAATATGATCTAGCTGATGAACTCATTATGAAAGGAATTTCTGACTATTCTCCACCGGAAATCAAACAAGAATTGAAAGAATTAGCAAAAAAAGTAACATTCCAACGTCACTTGAATCAAATTGAGTCGCAATTTGAAAGTGAACCAATTTATTTAAAAGGTATTTTAAGGTATGCAGATAGTACCAATAATAGCCAATTAGGAATCGTCAAATTAGTCGAACCCGACACCCATCAAAAACATAACATTTTAGTACCGATAACTTTAATGAAATTGATTGTTAAACCTTATTACGAAGAAAATGTCATCATAACGGCTTTTTCAAATGGGAAAGAGATTTATTTTGGCGCAATTAACTCAGAAGTGTAGGAGGTAGAAAATCCATCATTCTATTTTCAAGTATCCACCTTGCCCTCAACGGGGTGGATACAATCCCCTCTTTATCCTTTTCACCTTTTTTCCCGTTCAAAAATACACTACTGATTCTTTTGACAATGGTAAAATAGAATCCGTTTTTTTATCTGATTAAACTAAAGAAAAAATTATGAATACTCTCACATTACACATTCCAATAGAAAATGATATTTTGTTATCACTCAATCAAACGCCCGAAGAATTTAGCCATGAGTTAAAATTATGGGCAGCGATCAGCATGTATTATTTCGGTAAAATTAGCTTAGCGCGGGCAGCATCGCTGGCTAATTATCATCGGTATGATTTCGAGAAACAGTTAGTTCGTTTGAATATTCCAATTTCATTACTTGAGGAAACCGATGCGGAAAAAGAATTAAAACGGTTAGAGGAACTCTTATCATGCTCTTAATTGCTGATACCAGCCCCATCATATCGTTATTATTGATTGAAAAAATGGATATTTTAGAAAATTTATTTCCAAATTTTCTTATTCCACAAACCGTGTGGGATGAATTGAATAATCATCAGGAAATCCGTGTCTATCAAACTCAATTAAACCAGCTATCACAAAAGGTTAAGAAAATTACCTGTCATTTTCCAATCAGTGGCATAGAACGAGGTGAAACAGAAGCGATTTTACTGTGCTTGGAATTAAAGGCTGATTACTTATTAATTGATGATAAAAAAGCGCGTGAAAAAGCTGAATTGTTTGATATCAATATTGTCAATTTATTTCACCAAATGCAAGTATAATAAATAAAGTACATTGAGAATTCAAAAAATTGGTAACTTTATTGATTGATTTTTTCATTTCAAAACTGGTCAAAAATATTATTGGAAAATAAAATGTTAACAACCAACGACTTTTTACAAGAAATTCAAGCTTTGAGTTATCAAGCTAAAAAAGAAATTTATGAAGCTCTGAAACAAGATTTATGGCGTGAACAAACAAGAAGCATTGATATCAAAAAATATCAAGGTATCGCTACAAATATTTGGACTGGTGATGCTCAACAACACATAGACGAGTTACGGAATAATGACCGATTTTAACAAGATATTCATAGACACTTCCCCTTTCATTTATCTGTTGGAAGATCATGAAACTTATGGTGATTTAGTAGCGAATTTTATTCAAAACTGCACCAAAAATGGCGTATTATTCACCACCAGCGTCATCACTTATGAAGAATTTTGTGTCAAACCTTATGAACTCGGCAGAACTGAAGTGATAAAGGCTTTTGAACAACTTTTGAGAGAGTTAGATATTATTCCACAAGAAATCACCTTGTTGGTGGCTGATACTGCGGCTAAATTGCGTTCTAAATATCATGGACTTCGGAGTATGGATGCACTACAAATCTCAACCGCAATTCATACTCAATGTGATAAATTTATCACCAACGACAAACGATTAAAGCAAATTCAGGAAATTGAGGTTATTTTAATAACTGGGCACTGAGGTCCTTGAATGGGATTGCTTCTAAAGGTATAATGAGCCGATTTTAAACACAACGGAAAAAAATGGCACTATTAAGTTTTCATTGCCCTAATTGTCAATCTCAAAATTGTAAAACCCAC
>Ga0233403_10000451_pt1 | contig 19188 bp, 8 predicted proteins | sample Na_oxic_1_MG_FD_179866 | JGI IMG/M metagenome (GOLD analysis project Ga0233403, IMG submission 179866) | Seawater microbial communities from Saanich Inlet, British Columbia, Canada - Na_oxic_1_MG | ecosystem: Environmental > Aquatic > Marine > Inlet | place: Canada: British Columbia | collected...
ACAAGGGATTGCCCCTACAACCGCACCCGTAGGGGCAATCCCTTGTGGTTGCCCCTCCCTTGTGGTTGCCCCATATAATCTGAATGTCCGAATAGATATGCAATGTGCGTCTTTTTATTGTGACTATCAAAGCAAAGCTAACAGTTCGTCATATTCAAAATTATCTACCAGTCTATTCAAGCTCTCTGCTACTTGAGCATCCTGCTCTCTGATTTGATCAATAATCGTCGTTGTTTTCTCCATATTTAACTCAAGAATAGCTTGATATAACGCTGAACGCAAGGCTTCGGGCAACTTTGCTAAATCCTCCGCTGTCAAATCCTGTTTAGCAACGATTTCTGGGCTCATGGGTTGTGTTTCGTCATATTGGTAGCGCATTCCCAAGTGTTTGGCCATGAGATCGAAGATTTCGCTTTCCCGATAAGGTTTGCGTAAAAATTCATCGCAACCTGATGACATCACTTTTTCTTTCTCTTCATCAAAGGCACTGGCCGTGACAGCGATAATCTGGATGGCTTCACCTTCAGGGGTTGCTTTGATTCGCCGCGTTGCTTCATAGCCGCTCATCACCGGCATACGCATATCCATCCAAATCAGATGCGGTTGCCACTGTTTGACAATCTCCACGGCCTCCGCGCCATTGGCCGCTTCCTGTAATTCAGTCAAGCCTATTGACAGTAGCAGTTTTTTCAAGAGTAGACAGTTTTCCGGTTTATCATCAACCACGAGAATGCGGTAAACAGGTTGGCCTGGTTTGAGGCCGATGATGCGGCGGCGACGTGTCTGCAAGGGTGCAATGTCTGCCTCATCTGCGATTTCCACAGAGAGGTCAAATTTGAATAGCGAGCCTTTTCCTAACTCGCTCATCACACTGATTTCTCCCCCCATGAGCTGGATGAAACGGCGAGTAATGGCCAAACCCAGACCAGTACCTTCTGTGATTCCTTTGCTACTGCTGACTTGGACAAAAGCATCGAAGACGGTATTTAATTCCTCTGGTGCAATACCGACACCACTGTCTTCAATTTCAACGTGTAAGCGGTAGTTAGCCTGATTATCAAGCGCCTCTTCAATTTTATTGCCATGTACGCGAAGCGCCAATCCACCTTCTTCAGTATACTTGACAGCATTGCCAAGTAGGTTAATCAGCGTTTGACGCAATTTCCCTAAATCAGTTTTGATGTAGCGTATCAAATCAGGGTTATGTTCCCAAGTGAAGAGCAAGTGTTTCTTGTCTGCCCGAATACCCATCATCGAAGAAATATCTTTGAGCGTCTGATGTAAATCAAAACTGTCTTTATCAATCGTCATCCGCCCAGCTTCGATTTTGGACATGTTTAACACGTCATTAATCAATGCCAGTAAATGCTCACCACTGCGCTCAATGATGCCAAGGTTATCCTGCATAGATGGGGTTATAGCGGTATCACGTTGCATTAACTGTGAAAAGCCAAGGATGGCATTAAGCGGTGTGCGGAGTTCATGGCTCATATTGGCGAGAAACTGACTTTTGGAACGGTTCGCGGTTTCAGCCAATTCTTTAGCTTGAAGTACTTCCTTTTGGGTTTTTTGCAGATCTTCAAGGGTATGGGCCAGTTTGCTAGTGCGTTCTTTCACCCTCATTTCCAGTTCTTCATTAGCCTGTTGTAATGCCTGTTCTGCTCTTGTACGTTCTATAAAGCCCGCACTCAGAACGAGCAAAGTCACCGACAAGACGGATAGAAAAGACTGAAGCTCAATCAGGGAGATATTTAACGCTTTTTCAGAAAAGGGGCCATAGCCCAGCGCCGTGACAAGAATAACCAGGCTAGAAACGGCTAGAATGGCGAGGAAAGTAACCCGTTGTCCGAGGCGAAGCGCTCCCCAAATCAAGATCGGCGCGATCATAAATAACGAGGGTTGTACAGACTCTGGGGGCAACCAGAGTCCTAAACTCAGCATGGTGATCATGAACAGAACAATAGAAAAAATAGCGGTTTCCACAACACGAACAGCTTCCATTCCTTTCGGCTTCCATGCCGCTAATGCTAGGATGGCCGGTGTTATCATCAAGACACCCACAGCATCTCCCGTTAACCAAGTCAAAAAAACGTATCCATAATTGGCCCAAGGTAAGAAACCCGATAGACATAATGATGTGACTCCAAATGCGGCACTGATAAAAGGCCCAAGCAAACCGCCAATGAGGATAAATTTGATGACATTGCCCACCTTCAAAAATGGATTTTTCGTGCCGCAGGTGCGTTGGATCAAATAGGCACTCACTGTGGCGCACAGCACATCTCCAATACCGTTTGAGGTGCCCGCGAAAATAGCGGCACTGGCGGTTAGCAGTGAACTTGAATCGAAATAGGCCCAAGCATTGCCAATGAATGCACCTATGAAAATACCGGGCCATAAATAATAGCCACGCAGCAGGATAGCAGCTAATATGATGCCCGATGGCAGCCATACCGGTGTGACGTTTCCAGGCGGGATAGCCAACATTTGACCCAGTTTAGCCATCCCAAAATAGAGGACTGCCATCAGGATGATTTCAATGAGTCGTAAGGGTAAGGCATTAACTTTGTTCATCATTTTGGCCCTCATGAATTAGGGATTTGGAAAAAATACATAGACTTATACTAGTACCACACGTCGTTAATTTATCGGATAATAATTATTAATTAATAGTTAATTTATAATGATAATGCCACGGAAAAACACAGCACGGAATGAATTTTTCCGTGTATTTCCGTGTATTTCCGTGGCAAAATCTACCCCATTTTAATTTAATTAACAATTAGAACCGAATAATCGGATTCTTGAAAAAAATTCGGGCCAAACTGATAGGTGCTAAGATCATTGATAATTAATCATCAATACAGTTCGGTATTTATCGGATAATCTATTTTGAACAAAACACCATTTCCGGGTGAACTTTCACAAGTTATCGTACCCTGTAATTGTGTTGTCGCGATGTTATAACACATATAAAGTCCAAGCCCACTCGCGCCATGAGTGCGATCAGTGGTAAAAAACGGTTCAAAGATATTTTCTATGTGTTCAGAAGCAATCCCTTTGCCCGTGTCAGAATATTCAAAATGCAAATTGTCCCCATTAAGTCGCACCACAATATTAATACGACCCGCATTTTTACCCCCTTCAAACCCATGCACCAGAGTATTTATCATTAAATGAGTCAGAATTTGTTCCAATGCACCACACGCGCTGTGAATCGCTAAATCCTTGGAACAATCAACTTGAATACTGATATCCGTGTTTTCAAAGTGACGATGTAGGCTGTTGATGACATCAAAAATAGCCGATTTGACTTGAAACTGTCGGAGACTTTCTTCACTTTGATTAATGGCTGTGTTTTTAAAACGGTTGACTAAAAGAGATGCCCGTTTTAGATTAGATAGAGTGAGATTGGCCGCTTCTTTGATATTGTCCAGTCTCCCCAGCAATTCTTCTTCATCCACTTCTTCTTGCTCAAGTAATTGATCAATGGTGCCAACATTTTCATGCAAAGTTGAAGCTGCACCAACAGCGACACCAATCGGCGTATTAATCTCATGGGCAAACCCCGCCACTAATCGCCCTAGCGAAGCCATCTTTTCACTTTGTACTAACTGATGGCGCGTTTCAGTCAATTCCTCTATCTGTTGCATCATAAGATAGCGGGTTCGTGTCAATTCCTCTACTTTGCTATTCAATTTTAGCGTTAACTCTCGAAGTCCGAGATGAGTGCTAATACGCGCTAAAACTTCCTTGTGGTATATGGGCTTGGTAACGTAATCCACACCGCCTACATCAAATCCTTTTATTTTATTAGGGTTACTATCCAAAACCGTCATGAAAATCACAGGAATCTCTTTAGTTTTTTCATCTGCTTTCAAACGGCGACAGGTTTCAAAGCCATCGATACCCGGCATCATCACATCAAGTAGGATCAGGTTGGGTTGTTCAATTAGGGCTTTTTTCAGTCCGATGTCACCATTGTTTGCCACAATGACTCTAAAACCATAGGTTTCCAAAGAACAGATCAACACGTACAAATTCGTAGAATCATCATCAATAATTAAGATCGTATAATTCTCATAATCAAGTGTTTTGTTTGCCATTTTGTTTACCCGGTTCATTTAGGCGATAAATCGCCTACTACTCAGATTAAGACAAAGAACATAAGGCAATCCAACAAAAATCATTGTCTAATATCTTTGGAAAATCGTTTTCTATCAATTTTTCCTTTTCCCATAAAGAACGATGGTTTTCATAAGGATTGGCATTGGAGTCTTGCGGTATAAATGTCTTAGGCGTGCTGATTAAAGCCGCTTTCTTGGCGACTCTTTTGAGTTGTGAAAGAAAGGTTACCCCATCAGTTTGGGTAAAATGTTCGAGTATATCTATTGCTAAAATCAGTTCATAGCTGTTGTCTGGCAAAGTGGGTAAGATTTTCAAGGCATCACCTATCATGATGTGATTGTAGCAGTAATCATGAACAGGTGTAATATAGGCTTTGTAGCCTTCAATACCATCAATACGTACTCGCCATTCTTTTCGAGCACGCGGTGTGATCTCGTTTTCACCGATGTGAAACAGATTGTGATGTTCAAGATGAATACGGCTTAAAAACCCATATTGCCCCATTCCAACACCGACATCAAGTATGGAAACGGGATTCAGGCCTTCAATATATTCAATGATTGTTGAAATTTGTGACGTTTTACTAAAAGGCATATAATTACTATCTGGAAATGTACTTTAGTAAATATGGTGGGCAGCAAAAACAGGCTACCCACCCTACATTAATGTAAATATGGTGGGCTACATTAATGTAAATATGGTGGGCAGCAAAAACACGCTACCCACCCTACATTAATTTAATGTAAATATGGTGGGCAGCAAAAACTACCCACCCTACATTAATGTAAATTAAATATGGTGGGCAGCAAAAACACGCTACCCACCCTACATTAAATTAATGGGGCCGGCACAAAAACACGCTATATTAGCTTATCGCGTGTTGGAGAATTGTGCCAGTAGGGTATGGATAACCGCAGTCCTTGCAATTTCAAATTGTGCAGCCGATATAAATAGGCTGCTCCATTCATCATAAAATGGGCAACATCAGCAACGCGCCGATTTTCCGGTTTTTCTAAATAAGAACCGCTTACCCAATCATTAAAAGCACCCATCGCAGGGCCACACCAAATTTGATAATCCATCTCGCGGCCTTGCTCCCCAATCTTAGCCCAGCGGGAGGATTGTCCCAAATACCAACGAAAAATCAAAGCCATTTTGCGCTTTGGATCCTCAATGGCTTTATTGATCACGTCTGGATCGCGTTTTGAAAAATAGGCAATCGTTTCTTGCCAAACGGCTTCAAGAGGCTTTTTAAAAACTTGTTTTTCCAGCTTTTCTGTTTCCTCACTGGGCATCGCTTCAATCGCCTCATAACTTTTATACAACTCAAACAATTTCAGGGCCCGCATTGGAAACAAAGTGCCTCGTTTAAGCACTTGGACTTTTACCCCCATTTCAAACATATCGCCTGCCGGTGCCATCATCATATCAGCCATACCAGCCCCCGCCAGTAGCTGTTTGATATGAGTAGACGTACCCGCCTCAACACAAGACTGATTAATAGAACCCGTTACGATGTATTCAGCCCCCATCATAAAGGCCGCTAAAGCGGATTGTGGCGTAGCGATACCCCCTGCTGCACCCACTCGAATCGGATTTTGATAGCCATATTCTGCTTGAATCTCATTTCTCAGTTCAATAATTGAAGGCAATAAGCATACCAACGGACGATTATCGGTATGTCCGCCCGAATCCGCTTCAACGGTGACATCGTCTGCCATCGGAACTTTTTCAGCAAGCTTCGCTTGCAATTCAGTAATCAATCCTTGAGCAACCAATTCTTGAAGCATTTTGGTTGGAGCAGGCTGCATAAAGCGCGTTGCCAGCTCGCGGCGAGAAATTTTAGCCATCACCTTGTTTTTAATCTCAATTTGATTGGCCGAATTGAGATTGAGTCCAGCAACGCGATAATAAACAATATTGGGCGTTAAATTTAAAAATGCCGCTGCCTCAACCGTAGTCACCTGATATTTGAGATAAAGATCAACGGTATTTCGCTCAATAACCGGTTCCTTCGGACTATGAAGAAAATTAAAGGCATAAGGGCCATTAGGCAATGCGTGTTGAATACGTTGAATCGCCTCTTCAATTCGGGCAGGCATTAAGCCACCTGCACCAAAAGAAGCCAACATTTTTTCCTTGCCCAAGGCAATCACCAAATCTTCGGAGGCAATACCATTCGCCATAGCACCACTGACATAAGCGTATTTTACCCCGTGAAAATCTAGGAAACTGCGATCACCTAATTGTTCAGGCAATAACGGTGGCACAGCCGTCAGCGTTTCTACTTCTTTTTCAGTGGTATCAACCAATTCACCTTCATTGGTGATACCACACCCATTTTTTCTAACGACATAACAAGGTTGCTCTAAATTCAAGAGTTTTGCCTTAATACCTTTTTCATCAAAGGCAATAGAATTAAAAGGGCCCTGCCAAACGGGATTTTGGTTGCTAACATGGCCGAAAAAATCGACTCCATTAGAGTTAGGTTGGGTTGACATGTTTCATTCCTTTAAGCGTTTTTCATTCAGACTGATGTTCTTAAATAGATCAGCTTTAGTTAGATCACCATTAGCTAATTCATAATAAATTTGACCATTGTGAGAATAGACGTTGGGAATGCCAAGCCGACGATTTTTTTCTTGGGCTTGACGGACAGCTCTATTGCCAATGCGTTTAAATTCAGCAGCTTGAATATAAGTTTGAATATCAAGTGCTTGATTAATTTTCATGCTACTCCACTAATTAATATCACACATAAAGAGTTCAAATAGTGTTTCATCTGTGATGGTTAATTTGGAATTATTACCCACTGCCACCTCAATGAAACTATGACTCGCGTTATAAAAAAGATGCCAAGAATGTACTTGGTTTTTATAAAGATGCCAAAAATTGTTTTTGCTACGATAGAATCGACGTTTAATATCAATCTCTGGTACATCATGTCCACCATTTAAAACGCGCACCTTGACACGTCTAATACCTATTTCTGGTGTTTCAAGATAAATAAATAATATCGTTATTGTGTAATGAGCTTGTTTAAAACGATGAATGATACGTTGAAATCCAACTCCTGACAGTGTAGATTCAATGACAATGTTTCTACCCTCTGTAATCAAGTGAGCCATTTGATTAAAAAATTCACGCCCTGCCTGAATTTTGACATCATTAAATTGATTAGGTGCAAGCTTTGCAGCAATAGCATCAGCACCTAAATATTGGTAGCCAGAAACTTCAACATATTGATTAGCAAAAGTGGTTTTTCCTGAACCATTTGGCCCAGCAACAATCACAACCTGTTTGGACACAGATATTTCTCCAAATGAGTCAACTCATTAAGGAATGGTCACAAAATAATTTCCCGTTTTTTATATTTTTAGGGGCGAACACGTAGGTTCGCCCTACATATACCTCGTAGGGGCGAACCTTTGCTGTAGCCCTTTTGGATTTTATGAACATCTAATAAATGTCCAATTTATTTTGTGACGATTCCTAAACTGTCGATTCCAACAAACAAACCGCCACATTTTTCACTTCATAAATTCTCAGCTTAGGCTTCCACAAACTCGCCTCCCCCATAAGAGTCACTTTATCCTGACCGATTTCCACTTTAGACAGATGGACTTCTAAATACATCTCAGTCTGATCATCCGGTTGCTGAATCTGCCCCCTGTATTTCCAAATGACTTCATGATCAATGAGTTGTCCAAAACGAGGCGATTTCAAATGTTGGCCTAAATCAAGCTGGAGCGCATAAACTTGCATTGCTTGCAAAATGGCTTCAACGCCTAACGAGCCGGGCATCACCGGATCTTGGTGAAAGTGGCATTTAAAATACCAGTCAGTCGGTTTGATCTGTTGTCTCGCGTAAATGTAGCCTTGCTGATGACGGCCGCCACCTTTAACGATTTTGACTTCGTCAAGTAAGTCTAACTGATGTTGGGCTAAACGATAACCCGGTTTTTGAGCGTTAATCTGATAGAATTGATCGCGACTGACTTGATTCTTTAAATCAATGCTGATTATGGGCAATCCAGGCCTATTTTCCGTTTCAATCCAAGGCAGAACCGCTTTGCCACCATCTAAACCGATTTGATTCGCTAAAGCATTCGGACTAAAAAAACCAAAGGTTGCGTCTCCCTGATAAAACGCTTCGCCATCACAAACCATTTCAAAATCAAAACTTTGAATAATCATGCCTTGAATGTTAGAGGAAGACAGTAAGCGTGCTGTGTTTGTCACCGTTTTACCGCGAATGTCCACTTGTCTCAGTATACGCCCTCGTCCATCCAGATTACGAAAGTATAAACTCTGATCAGGGTAAAGCAAAGTCGTGCCTAAATACGCCGACAAAAAACCACACGGTTGCAGGGCTATCTCCATCAAAATGGAGTAGGGTACTGTCTTTGAGGCATTGTGATGGTAATACCAAGTTTCTACTGGGGCATCATATTCCGTTACGATAGCAGAATTTTTGGTTAATTGATGGCGTTTACCCTTCACTTCCAATACGCGATGCACGTAATTCAGATGCGTATTCGGCATGCGTGAAGCACTGATGCGCCCTGTGTCATAAATCTCGTATTCGGCCCCAAAACACTTGGACACTGAACCCAGGCAAAATTCTTGGATTTGATCTTCATTCAATAAAGCTGGCTTGCGGGGTACGATTAAATGAGACAAAGACTGATGGCCATATTCTATGGGCAGAGCGTTGTCGGGATTTTTTTCTGATAACTGCAATCCCACATCTTTGAAATGCACTACGATTTTGTCGTTCAAAATGATTTCTACGTCACCTTTGGCGTAGGGTTTGGGGGTTAAACCCAGTTCAGTGATTTCCAGTCGATAAATCAAAGTGGCAGAAATCGGTGTCACTTGCCCACGGCAACGGACGACTTGTCGCAGGTTTGGAATCGGTTGAAAACGCGCATCGGTGGTGCAAGTCTGAAATCCCAAATATAACAGATAAAATTGTAAGAGTTGCCCACAACCTTCAGCCATCAGAGAACCCGCCATCACCTGATCGTCTTTGAAATGGCAAGGAAAATACCAATGCTCAGGTTCAAGGATTTTTTCACCGATGATCAAACCTAAGCCATACGCCCCACCATTGAATTCAACTGAAGTCACCTGATCAATCATCAAAATTTCTTTTGGGGGAACTCGCAAAGACGGATTTAATCCGGCTTGCCAATAATGCTCACCAAAACAAGCTGCGATGTTGCCCTTCGTCAGATGTATCATATCTTTTTGATCAAAAGAGGATTTTTGGCAAATCAGCAAGGGTTCAAACTGTTGTTTTTGAATTTGATCGCGTTCTGCGAGTTCTTTTTTGGAATAGACAACTCCCTTACCTTTATTCAGTTCATCATCCGTAAAGAATCCGGCACAACCGCCATCCATCGTCAGCACCATTTTATCACCCACAAAACAGTCGTAACTGAAGAAAAACAGCAAATTATTGCCATGTCTGACAAAGGAATTGATCGAAATGTCGTAACGCAGGGTATCGCCTTCTGTGGGTATATCCTCTAAAAATGTCATGGTACAATCAAGTAGGCGATAGACAAGAATACCTTTATTCTCAAAATCTATCCCTAAATAACTGATTAATAACAAATCGCACTGGCCCGATTCGACGGCAACGGCCCAAGGAATTTGACCATCAACCGAATACCACATATTGTGGGGAATATCATATTCAGTGGTAAGGGTAGACGCTTTAAAAAGGCCTCTTTTTGCGTTGAGTTTGGTTACGCGACTGACTAACAGATAAGGTGGCAGGGGCAATTGCACCCGCCGAGAGTATGAGTCGATAATGGCATATTCTGGGCCGAAAACGTTGGCAATTTTGCCTTCGGCAAATTCCAGCAAATCTGCCTCATCCCAAATCACGTCATCGCGCGGCGGTGTCAATGCTGGGGAACTTTGCATCGCACCCGCTATTTGCAACTGAATTATCTTTAACATTGGATTATGAGATATGATCTGATTTTCAAAGCTTTTCCGATTTTCATCAGTCAAGATTGTGGTATAAATAGGTTTTCCACCTAATGTTATTTTTTTAACCAGTGATTTACGTGGTTTAGAACAGTTTTCTGGCATTGGATAAAGTGGTGATAAATCCACAGAAACGCGGTGGCTCACCAATTTTGCCAACACTTTGACAATGCCTGTTTGATCATCAACCTCTTTGCTGTTGATAGACATGGCAACATGCTCTTTGCCTTTCAATGTTTCATCAATCCATCTAGCGCAATTGTTTCCCGCCCCAATTTCAATGAATACTCTAACCCCCTCTTTGTAAACACGATTAATGATGCCTGGAAAATCAACCGTCTGACAGCTCAGTTTGGCTGAATTATGGGCAATATAATTGCTATCGAGAGGCAAAGGCGCACAATCAAGGCTTGAATAAAACGTAATACCTGACACCTTATGCACCTTCTGGAGATGTATTTGAACCAGTGCCTCATATTCAGGTTGTGCGATTTCACAATGTGAAGCGTTGTTAAACGGGATGAGAAAATGCGGGCACTTAAGCGTTTTAATCACTCTCAAACACGCTTTTGGATCGCCAGCGATGGTGACTTCTTCAGGTGTGCTAATAAACGTCAAATAGACACATTTTTCATGTTTGATCCTGTCTTTGACAGCAGTCACCGAGGCTTTGAGTACATAAGAACACCAAACGTTTTTTGTGGGCAGATTAAGGGGCAATTTCCAAAATTGATGTGCCGCGAAACAGGGGCCAGTTAATTGCGTTTGATAAAGAGGTGATGAGGGCAAACTTTCAGTTAACATTTTATTATCACGCCAAACACCCAGCGCATACATCATACCGCTCAATTCCCCTTGGCTATATCCAAAGGCAGCTTGGGGTTGAATTTGAAAATACTCTCTGAGAATAGCAGTCTGTAGCAGGTCAAAACTAATACCTATTTGACACATAGCAGCGCCGTCATTGTACAATTGCGCTTCAATCTCTTGTTGTTTCTTTATGGGGAGTTTTTCCAAACTCCGAGGATAGAGCAATTTATCATGCAGTAGCGTATTGATATGATTGCCCAGTGTCTCAGTCTCATAAAGTTTCGGATACAATCGGAATAGTTCCCGTCCCAAACCAATATAAATCGTGCCCATTGCCGGATAAACAAACGCGACTTTCTCCAAAGGCTTTGCGGTAAAATAGCTGCCTAATGGCGTTTTCCATTCTTCTCCTGTTTCAAAGGCTTTTTTGATGCCTTGCATCGCAAAAGCAATTTGTTGGTGTAATTCGTTTTTATCATGACCAACAATAGATAGCCTGTAATGTGCTTGGGGTTCATTCTGAAAAGTGGTAAACGTTTCACTGGCTGTTGCACCCAGATCGTCACTCTGTTCAATCTTTTTTTGTAAGTCGTTAAGTTGCTTATGCAAAGCTGACTGATTATCAGCCGCTAGGGGAAAAAGATAAAACGCTGTTTGTTGTCGGTATTGTACCGCTTCGCTGCGTTTTGTACTGTCAGCCTCAGACAAAATTAAGTGTGCATAAGTGCCATCAAGCCCCAAACCGTTAATGCTTGCCACTCTTTTTGATTGGCTTTCTTCTAAAAACCAGTTTTTGGATTCGGTGGCAACATAGAAGGGGCTGCCTTGCCATTGTTCTGGCATTTTCGGAGCTTTCCATTGGGGAACGGCGGGAATATACCGATGATAGAGGCACAATGCTGTTTTGATTAAACTCGCCATGCCGGAAGCGGCATAAGTATGACCAATATTGGCTTTCACACTGCCTATTGCCGTTATTAGTGAATCATTTTTCCTTACCATTTTATAGGCTTTGGTTAAGCCTTTGATTTCAGCCGCGTCTTCTTGTGCGACTCCGCTTCCAAACACTTCCAAATAACCTATATCAGTGGCTTTGATACCCGCTATATCGAAAGCTTGTTTGCAAGATTGTGTGACGACTTCAGCAGTGGGTGTTTTGGGTAAGCTTTCCAAAAGCGCGTTGTGAGCATTATTTGAGGTTAAGCTAATGGCATCAATTACGGCATAAATACGATCTTGCGCCGCAAGTGCCGTGTCAAGACGTTTTAAAACCACCGCGCCTGCACCTTCACCTACCATCCAACCATTGGCTTTTTCATCATAGCTGAGAGTATTGACACCGCTGTTGATAGGCGCTAACTGATGACGTAATAGCATAGATTCAAATCCACCCGCTAGATCAACGGCTCCTAGCACCACCGCGTCAACTTCGCCAGTTGCAAGAAACTGTTGGGCAACTTCCAAGGCGCTAAACACGGCATTTTCTTCCGCCGAAACGGTAAAAGCGGGGCCCGTAAAATCCCATTGCGCGGCAATGCGACAAGCCATAATATTGCCGATGAAACTGGTGTATTGATTGAGTTGCGCCGCTGGATGGAGACTATCTTTGGCAATAGCCTCTAATTCTTCCGTTTTGTCAGGAGACAAAACAATATTGGCTTGTGCTAAACTGTCTTTGATTTGCCAAGATAAATCACATCGCCCTCGAAACTGGTGTAAAGCTAATTCTGTACCCATCGCCACAATAACGGCAACGTTTCCGCCTTCAACTAATCCGGCATTTCTAATAGCATTATCAGCCACTTTAAGCATCAAGAGTTGTTGAGGAATGAGTTGATCATCATCGCGGGCTGGGATTTTAAAATGCAGAAAGTCTATTTCAAAATCTTGGATATAGGCCCCCAAGGGGGCTTCGCCCTTTTCAAAACCGTAGTTTTTGAGCAATTCCTTTTGCGCGTCAAGGCCTTGCCATCTTTGGGATGGCACGGGAATAAAATGCTGAATGCCATCATAAATAGTACGGTCAAATGTGTCTAATCCATGACAACCACCAAAGAAGGCATCCATGCCGACGAGAGCCAATTGAGTTATCGATCCCCCTCTTTTTAAAACATTGGATTTTTGATCGCCTAAGGCTTCTAAAATCAGATGAGCATTGGTGCCACCAAAACCAAAAGCACTGACGGCGGCGAGTTTAGAGTGAGTTTTTTGAGGCCAAGGCATAGTCGTTCTGACCATTTTTTCAGCGGAAAACACGCCCTTATTTGAACTCAGTGGCTCAGTCAGATTAATCGTGGCTGGAATAATCCCTTTTTTCAGGCTTAAAATGACTTTAATCAAACTGGCCATGCCGGCAGTGGTGAGCAAGTGACCCAAATTGGATTTGACAGAGCCAATCAAGGGTACGGCATGATGCTTTCCAAAGAAACTCTCCATTGAGTTGAGTTCGGTTATATCGCCAACAGGTGTGCCAGTCGCATGACATTCAATATAATCAAGACTGTTAGGATTAATACTGGCATCAGTATAGGCGCGTTCAAAGGCGATTTGTTGCCCTTTCGGATTAGGATTGAGGACAAATTTCCCTTTACCATCATTTGACAAACCGATTCCGCTGATGGTGGCATAAATCTTATCGCCCTCTCGGATCGCATCACTATAGCGTTTTAAAACCAACATGCCAGCCCCTTCCCCAGCAACGAGTCCGTCTGATGACTTATCAAAAGGGCGACTCATATTGTTTTCTGGATAGGCTTGAAAGATGGAAAATCCCATATTGATAAAAAACGGATCAGCACCGCTGACGGCACCGGCTAACATTAAATCGGCTTTGCCTGATAACAAATATTGACAAGCCAGTTTGATCGCGTAAAGTGATGAAGCACAGGCCGCATCTAAGGAAAAATGAGGCCCGGCTAGAGACAAACTCTGAGCAATAAGGGTAGCCGGATAGCCCGATATCAGTGCATTGAGTGGCGATACTTCACGCGCTAAACGGGTTAAGCGGAAATCGTCATTTTTTAAGAGGGTTTGAATAGCGGATTCTAGCGTTTTCTGATAAATGGGCGCAAATAAAGGGTGAGAAAGCTGGGTAGGAAATGAAAGATTCCCTAAAATCACGCCACATTGGGCAGTCTTGCCAAAATAACCACTATCCTGTAAAGCTTGTTTTGAGACATAAAGTGACCATTGATAAATATTGTCCAAGCTTTTCAGCAACTTAGATGAAATTTGATAGCCGTTTGGATCAAATTGAAAATCTCGAATATAACCCCCCTTTAGACAATAATATTTATCCGTTTTGCCCTTGATGGGATCATAAAAAATTTGGGCATCAACGCCCATTTGATCGGCAGTTGCCTTTGAAGTCAAATCTTTTTGGTCAATCAGGTTTTGCCAATATTGCTCTGGATTTTCTGCTCCAGGAAGTAGGCAAGAAAGACCGATGATAGCGATTTTTTCCATTTTTTAACTTGACAAGCTCACATTAAAATAATAATAAATTATCAATCAATTAGATTACTTATAACGCAAGAGACGCAAGAGACGCAAGAGACGCAAGAGACACTTCGATTTCTTTTGATAAAAGAGTGTCTTTAGCGTCTTTAGCGTCTTTAGCGTCTTTAGCGTTTATTTTTTTTAATCGCAAGAAAACCAGTTGTATTCAACATAAAACTTGGTGTGGCAAGTATAGTGTCGATCACTGCGAGATGGTGAATAAAGTTAGCTTTTTCTTAGCCACTGCCCTAATTCGCCTAACCAACGATCCTTTGGCGAATCGCTTAGTTCAAGATGATCTTCGCGGATATATTGTAGCAAGGTGCGAACGTCACTATCTGGTACTGCTGCTTCTTCTAGTATTTTGTACAGCACTGCCCGTACTTCTGACATGCCAGTCTGTTTCATCCGCTGATGCACTGCTTGCTCAAACTGATGATTGGGTGCATTTGGGGAAGACTCTGCCGTTTCAGCCAATTGATTTAAGCGTTCCAAAATCAAGCTTTTTCGTTCGGCATTGGGCCGTTTTTTGAGTTCTTCTGGATAAATCGCTGTGCCTAAGTGATAATTTTGGCGGGCATAGCCGATTGGAAATTCTAGGCGTGTTTCTAATGGTTCAATCGGTAAGCCACCTACAAATCCCACTGGTATGATAGGGATATTCAGTTCTATTGCTAGGTCAAGAAAAACGGCACTCAACTGTTTGACGGGTTGCCGACAACTGAGGGCACGAGTGCCATCGACATGGATCAGCAATGAACGCCCTTGTTCGATCATCATTTCCTTGAGCTTGCTAAGCAGCTTGAGCATAGCGTGTTGATCGTCGCGATCAAAGTAGAGCATTAATTGAGGATCTTTGAGCGTGGGATAAGAATAAAGATGGGCCAACAATTGACCAATCCAACTATTCTGATGTTCTGTTTTGGCTACGACGTTGATAGGAGAGCCTGCCAGTGCAGAGACACTAAACCCAAACAATATAGATTCAATGCCAACTTGGTGATTAGTCAAGTATAGCACGGGTTGCCCTTTGATAGCGTTAAAATTGGCCCAATCCTCACACTCCACGCTTCCGACAAAATGCCGAAACAAGCCGGTAAACAGTATTTCGCCTATCCAGGGCTGCCAATGAGTCAATAAATCACGCCAAAACGGGAGAAACGTTTTAGGCTCATATACCGATGAGGGTACAAATAATGGATTCAGTTGCTGGCTGATTGTCACTTCAGCACCCAATACTCGTGAATAAACTTGTCCTCGGTTATCATGGGAGGTTATATTAGCGACTAACTTGGTGTCAGTGCTAGACTGTACTGCCAGGGAAACGTAAAACGTTTCGCCCTCTGGGATGACTTGGAAGTATTCACCTTTCTGGCAGCGTAAGGGCAAACTACCTGCCTTAAAATAATGCCGCACCCAAATCAACAGACATTGAAATTGTATATCGGCCGCAATGGGATTGAAGGCTTGTGCTGGAAATTGTCCTAGCGGCTTTTCATCAAGTTGTGGCAACACACATTCCATCGTCAGTTTTTCGGGACTGATATTTAAAATCCGTTTCACGCCTTGAAAACCTGGGCCATGAAATAAGGTGCCATCTTGATAAGGTGTTTGTTTCGCTAGTGCTTCATCAATGCTGTTATCATAATCCTTATAATAAGGCGCTGAGGGCAGTTGCGAGACGAGCTTGATTTGATTACTGTAATGATAACGGGGTTTGCCAGTCGCAGTTTCACTCCAGATGGTTGTGGCTAAGTCAATTTCATCTTGGGATTTCTGGACTTCTTTTAAGTCAATAATGTACTCGCTTGCTAAGCTTTCATCAAACACAATGCCCTTTAGCACGTTGTAATCTGTGCAACTCAAAAACCGATATCCCGGATAAAGCCGTTCGCAAGTATTAGCGAGCCATGCAGAGGCAAAAGTTGTGGGTAATACCGGAAGTCCGCCAATAACGTGATCGAGCAAAAAGGGATTCGCTTCTAAGCTTAATTTGCGGCGAATACGGTAAGTTTGTAATGCGGGTTCTAACTTTCTTTCTTGTGTCGTAAATGGACTACCGACTAATATTTGTACTGCTTCGGGAACAGCCGTTTTCAAGTTATCAACGACTATCTGAGTTCCGACTTCAATCGGAATCACTTCAATATTGCGCTGGGCAAACATTTGTTTTAATTCAGGTGTCACCATGCCGCCATCCCAAGGGCCCCAATTGAAAGAGACGACATGAGAAGCCGGATGCTGACGTTGAAAATAATAGGCAAATTTGTTCAGGATTTCATTCGCTATGGCATAATCCGATTGGCCAATATTGCCGTAAAACCCAGCCGCCGATGAAAAGAGAATTAAATGTGCCAGTTGACTGGCATCAATACAGGCCAGCATGGATTGCAAGCCATCAATTTTAGTTGAGTAAACGGCTTCAAAATCCGATTCTGTTTTCTTTTCAATCAATTTGTCCGCCAAAACACCCGCACCATGAATGATGCCGGTGATAGGCCCAAAACGGGCTATTGTCGCAGTCAGGTTTTCTTGTAAAGCCACGGCATCTGTTATATCCACGCCGAGATATTCTGCCTGTCCACCGGATTGCACAATAGCTTGTAGCGTTTCCTCAATTTCGCGTTGCGCTAAAATCGCTTTTAACACCTTTTGGACTTTGACGGGTGTCGATTTTTCACCTTGCGCTTGGATGTTTTTGATAATCCGTTGTTTTAATTCATTTTCCGCCACACAGCCTTGAGTGTATGCAGGTTCAGGGGTGCGTTTTGTGCGCCCTAACAAAATAAATTTGCATGAAAATGCTTTCGCTAATTTGATAACACATTGCGCCGTAATCCCGCGCCCACCGCCACTGACGAGAAAGACAGCATTTGAACTCAATGGTTTACCCCCTTCCTTTGGCAGGTTAGGGGTAATGTTGTCACCAATGAGCGTAGTCCGTTCTTCTTGAAGACTATATCCTACTTCAGTTATCAATAAATTGGGTTCGTGAAGTTCAGCGATAATCAATTGGGCCGCCCTTTCCGCTCCCAATTCAGGATTCAAGTCAATAGCGCGACAAAACACGCCATCCCATTCCCTGTTCACCGTTTTCGTCAAGCCAAACAACCCACCAGTGATAACACTTTGATTCCTTTGATAATCGGTGTTTTGTCCTAAACCCAATTCGCCATCAAGACGAGTCACGGTAACAAAAAAACTGCGGCGTGCGGGTTCATTCAGCGAACTTTTGAGCAGTTTGGCAATCAGAAAAACGGATTTGAGAAGACTTTTTTCTGAATCCTGAGCAAGAATATTGTCCTGAAAATCTTGACGGCATGGATTCAAATAGATAAAGGCCCCTATTGGCCCATAATTATCGGTAATCGCTGCCAGTTGTTGTTTTAAATGTGATTCACTGAAATCAATTAAATGCACTTGATCAAGCTGAGCAAGAGCTTGTGCCATTGCAACCGTTGGAAAATTCAAAACCACCACTTTCCAACCCTGCTCAACCAAGCGTTTGGCTAAAGCAGTCGTTGTCGAAGTGCCATCGTTTGTGAGCAAACAAATCTGATCTGAAGGCCAAGCCAACTCCAAATAATCTGGTGTTGGCAGGGGTTTCAGTTTAACGTGATGTTGTTGAATATTGTGAGCTTGCCTTTCCTCAAAGCAATGATCTTCAGTTGAAGTCAATTGAGTTTCAACTACTTTTTTTTTTCGGCCCTACCCATGTATTCAACGATTTCACCTAAAGTACGCAATTCTGTCAATTCATCTGGATTGACTGGCGGCAATTCTGGGAATTGCTCCTGCATCGCGCCGAGAATTTCTACCCGTTTAATGGAGTCAATGCCTAAATCCGCCTCCATGTCCATTTCAATTTCTAAGAGATCAGCCGGATAACCTGTTTTTTCACTGACGATGTTTAACATGGCTTGAATCAAGGGTGCCAAGTCGATATCTGGCGTTGCAACTGACTCGCTCTTGACACTCTCATCTTGCTGCGAGTCAGGGCTTGAGACGGGATCAGGAGTACTGACTGATACCGAAATATTTTCCTGGGTACTCGGCAAAGGCTGCGAGTCATTGCCGGGCTCCTTGACTGATAGTGGAACAGTAGCCTCTGTTGATACCGGAACCGTTGGCGAAATGACGGGCTGCACTGACTCCTGAAGCCTTGGCTTAGATGAGAGTGGCAAAGCCGATTCCATTGGTGTCTCTGAAGCATTGGGTAAGCGCATCGGCACATCCCGCTGGAAACTCGCATCACTCGTTGTCACAGAATGTTCCGGCATCCATTGCAAAACACCTTGCGAAGAATCCGCTTGATTTGTCAGATATTGTTCATGGACGCGCTGCATTTGCGCTTGATGCTCATGAAAATAAGCCATGCTGTGTTCAAAACGGTCTAACATAGCAGGGGTACATTGGCCCTGAGTGAGTAAAGCATACTGCTGCTGCATCAATTGAAAAAACTGTTGAGAATAGGCCCTCATATTTTCCAGATAGTGCTGATGAACAACATCTAGTGTTTCTGTCGATTGAGAATTATCAAGAGATTGTGCCATATTAATTGTTGAACTGTTGGTTTTAGAATCCAAAGCTTTAGCTTTGGAATTTTTCGCAATCGTTTTGGATTTTTCAGGATGCTTGGAAACCTGATTGCCATCCTGCAAAGTGTTATCAAAATCATGCGCGTTGGAAATCTTATCGCCATCCTGCAATGTGTTATCAAAAGCTTTGGCATCCATCGTTTTGGATTTT
>Ga0233403_10000452_pt1 | contig 19095 bp, 6 predicted proteins | sample Na_oxic_1_MG_FD_179866 | JGI IMG/M metagenome (GOLD analysis project Ga0233403, IMG submission 179866) | Seawater microbial communities from Saanich Inlet, British Columbia, Canada - Na_oxic_1_MG | ecosystem: Environmental > Aquatic > Marine > Inlet | place: Canada: British Columbia | collected...
AACAATTGTACGAACAGCATTGCCAGTGGGATGAAATTCATGCAAAACCGCTGGCAAAGGAAATTCTGCCCCACACTGATGAGAGGCTGCCCGAAAAGCGGCTCCGCGTGGGTTATGTTTCTCCTGATTTCTGCCGCCATTCCTGTGCCTACTTTATAGAGCCGCTGCTCAGGGCGCATGACAAAAACCGGGTGGAGATATTCTGTTACGCGGAACTCCACAAAAATGACGAAATAACCGGGAGAATCAGAACGCTGGCTGATCATTGGTATAGCACGATGGGAAAGACGGACAAGGATGTGGCGGAGCAGATTCGCACAGACCGCATTGATATCCTCGTTGATCTTGGCGGCCATTTTGCAAAGAGCCGCATTCTTGTGTTTGCCTACAAACCGGCACCTGTGCAACTGACATGGCTTGGCTATCCTGATACCACAGGCATGAGCGTGATGGATTACCGCTTCAGCGATGCGATGGCGGATCCCGAAGGCATGTCCGAGAACTATATCCGTGAGACTCTGATTCGTCTGCCCGGGTTTCTTTGCTATGATCCGCTTTATCCCGCGCCGCCGGTATCCGATCTGCCGCTTCTCAAAACGAACCATCCCACTTTTGTCTCTTTCAACAATCTGAGCAAAGTCAACGAAAATGTGATAAAGGTGTGGTCCGAAATTCTGAGGCAGGTCCCGCATTCTCGGATTCTGCTCAAAAGCTGCCAGCTTTCTGACGAATCCGCACGGAATCGCTATCTGGAGATGTTCGAGAAGAATGGCATTGCCTCCGAGCGCATTCGCATGATGCCCCTCATCCCATCCAAAGACGGGCATCTTGTCATGTATCATCAGGCAGATATAGCGTTGGATTCCTTTCCGTACAACGGCACGACAACGACATGCGAAGCTCTGTGGATGGGAGTTCCGGTCATTGCTCTGGCAGGAGATCGTCATGTCTCACGCGTCAGTGCGAGCATTCTCACCCGCATGGGCATGAACGACTTCATAGCGGTTGGTGAATCAGACTACATCGCCAAAGCAGTCCGACTTGCGGGAGATACAAACAGACTTGGCAGTCTCCGAGCCTCCCTGCGCGGCCAGATGCAAAATTCGCCCCTGTGCGATGCGGCATCTTTTGCCCGTTCTGTGGAAGCTGCGTATCGGGATATATGGCGAAAACGGAGTTTGAAACTGGGAACGCCGAAGCCGGAGCCAATTCCAAATTTCCAAGCTCCCGCATCCAATATTGAAGAAGTTCTGAACACCGCTCTCGGGCACCATCAGGCAGGAGAATACGACAAGGCAAAGGCGATTTATTATAAAATCCTTGAGGCCAACCCGAGTCATGCGGATGCTTTGCATCTGCTCGGTGTCATTGCCCATCAGACAGGCAAACATGAGGAGGCCGTTGATTTCATCCAAAAGGCGATTCAGGTTAATTCTCAGAATCAGCTTTATCACAATAATCTGGGGGCAACACTCAAAAATATGGGAAAATTTGATGAGGCAGTGGCCTCCTACCACAAGGCCCTCGAACTCAATCCCAACTACCCGGAAGCCTATAATAATCTGGGAAATGCCCTCAAAAATCAGGGAAAGTTGGAGGAATCGCTGACTGCCTACAGAAAGGCTTTGGAGATTCATCCAAAGTATGTTGAAGCTTACAACAACATGGGAAACGCGTTCAAGGGACACGGCAGGTTTGACGAATCTCTTGAATGCTACAAAAAGGCCATTGATATCAATCCCAACTATGCTGAGGCATACTATAACATGGGCGGTTCTCTGAAACTGATGAATCGTCTGAATGAGGCCGTTCAGACCTACGGAAAGGCTGTCGAACTTAATCCGAACTATGCGGAAGCATACAACAACATGGGCGTGAGCTATAAACTCATGGGAAACAGCGACAAGTCCGTTGAATGCTACCAGAAGGCTCTGGAGGTCAGTCCGAATAATGCCGAGGCTTACAACAACCTCGGTGTTGCCATGAACAATCAGGGCAGAACCGGCGAGGCCATCAAGTATTACGCCAAGGCAATGGAGATCAGGGAAAACTACGCGGAAGCCCACAACAACATGGGTTACGCCATGAATGACCATGGCAGACTGGAAGAAGCCATGCAATACTACATGAAAGCAGTGGAATTCAAGCCTGACTACAATCAGGCTCATAGCAACCTGCTGTTTACCCTGCAATACGGCGCGAACCATTCCCCGGAGTGGATATTTGAGCAGCACCGTGTGTGGAACGAACAACACGCAAAAGCTCTGGAAAAAGAAATTCTGCCTCACAACAATGAAAAGAATCCTGAAAAGCGGCTTCGTGTGGGTTATATCTCCCCGGATTTCCGCGGCCATTCCTGCGCGTATTTTGTGGAACCGCTGCTTCGAACCCATGACAAGAATCAGATAGAAATATTCTGTTACTCCGAAGTGCAGAAACCCGATGAAATGACCAACCGCATCCGCCAATTTGCCGATCACTGGCATGATATCATCGGGAAAAGCGACGCTTCGGTTGCAGAACAGATTCGGAATGACGGGATTGACATCCTCATTGATCTGACCGGACACACCGCGAACAACCGTCTGCTTGTGTTTGCCCGCAAGCCCGCACCCATTCAGGTGAACTGGCTGGGTTATCCGGATACCACCGGCATAGATGTGATGGACTACCGATTTACGGATGCAGTGGCGGACCCGGAAGGCTTGACGGACAAATTTTTCAGCGAAACACTGATTCGCCTTTCCGGAGGTTTTCTCTGCTATGCCCCGCTGCTCAAGTCACCGGATATCTCGGAAGCCCCTATTCTCAAGAACAACTTCGTCACCTTTGCCTCCTTCAACAATCTGACCAAGGTGACGGTGAATGTGGTCGCCACATGGTCCCGGATTCTTCATCAGGTTCCGGGCTCCCGCCTTCTGCTCAAGAGCCGTCAGCTGATTGACGAATCCACCTGCAAATTGTATAATGAGTTGTTCTCAGAAAACGGCATTTCTTCAGACCGGGTCACTATGATGCCCCGGAAACTCTCTCAGGCAGAGCATCTCAGCATATATAATCAGGCTGACATTGCCCTTGATCCTTTTCCCTACAACGGCACCACAACCACATGCGAAGCACTGTGGATGGGCGTTCCGGTCATTACCTTATGCGGAGAACGACACGTTTCGAGAGTCAGTTCAAGTATTCTGACCCGAATAGGGCTGACCGAACTGATCGCCGGGAGTGAGGCAGACTATATAGCGAAAATTGTCCAACTTGCAGGAGATGTTGAACGACTCAAAGCACTCCGCAGAGACACGCGCGCTCGCATGATGAATTCCCCCCTGTGCAATGCTCTGGCATTTGCCCGTTCCATTGAGGCGGCCTATCGGGAAATGTGGGGGAGATGGTGTTCGGGAGATACAACACCGCCTCGCGGGGAAATCCGGAATCCGATGTTCGAAATCCAAAACGAGCAACCTGCAACGAGCAACCTGCAACCTGCACCCAGCGGTCAGCAACCCGTCTACAGTATTGACGAATTTCTCGCGGCTGCGGTTCATCTCCATAAGTCCGGAGAACTGGATAAGGCGGATGCCCTCTATCAGCAGGTTCTCAATATGGAGCCATATCAGTCGGATGCCCTTCATTTTTCCGGTGTGATAGCGCATCAGAACGGAAGGCACGGAGAAGCTGTGACGCTTATCCGCAAAGCCATACAGATCAATTCGGAGAATTCGATCTATTACAATAATCTGGGGGCAGCACTCAAGGCTGAGGAAAAACCGGAGGAGGCCATTGAGGCTTATCGGAAAGCAGTTGAGCTTGATCCCGGGTATGTCGAAGCCTATTATAATCTCGGAAACACGCTGTACGGATACGGTGATATCGAAGAGATCATTCAATGTTACCGAAAGATCATCGAATTCAAACCGGATTATTCCGATGTTTACAATAATCTCGGGAACGCGCTGAACGAACAGGGCAATACGGAAGAGGCTCTGGTGTCCTATGAGAAGGCATTGGAACTTAATCCGGACTATCCCGAAGCCCTCAATAATATGGGGCTGATGGTGAACAATCAGAATGAGCCTGAAAAGGCGATAGAATATTTTCGCAAAGCTTTGGAGATCAATCCTGATTATGCCGAGGCCCATAACAATCTTGGAAACGCTCTGAACAATCAGGGCAAATCAGCGGAAGCCATTGAGTGCTATAAAAAAGCGCTGGAAATCCGGCCCGGGTACGGCGATACAGCCTACAACATGGGCAATGTGCTGAACAGCATTGGCAAAATGGGAGAAGCCATAGCGTGTTATCACAAGGCTTTGGCTGCCAGACCGGAGAATTCCGAGGCATACAACAATATGGCAAATGCCCTCAAAGATCAGGGCAGGCTGGATGATGCCATTGACTACTACAAGAAAGCTCTGGAAATCAAACCTGATTATCACCAGGCCCGCAGCAACCTTCTGTTCACCCTGCAGTACCAGCCTGACAATGACCCTGATTGGCTCTATGGGCAGCATCTCGAATGGGGCAAAATTCATGGTGGGAAAGATTCGGAATCCGAAATCCGGAATTCGGAATTTGCCAACGATCCGAATCCTGAAAAGAAACTGAAGGTGGCTTATGTGTCGCCGGATTTCCGCTTTCATTCCTGCGCCTATTTTTTTGAATCGCTTCTCCGTAATCATGACAAAACCCGGACCGAGATTTTCTGTTATTCGGAATTGGAAAAACCAGACGGAATGACGGAGCGAATTAAAGGGCTTGCGGATCACTGGTGTGACACACTGGGAAAAAGCAGTGAGGAAATTGCGGAAAAAATTCAGACGGACCGAATTGATATTCTCGTTGATCTGGCCGGGCATACGGCAAATAATCGTCTGCTTGTTTTTGCACAGAAGCCTGCCCCGCTTCAGGTGACATGGCTCGGTTATCCCGATACCACCGGACTTCGTACAATGGATTATCGTTTTGGCGATTCCGTGACTGACCCCGAAGGCGAAGCAGATAATTATGTCTGTGAATCGCTGATACGCCTGCCTCACGGTTTTCTCTGCTATACGCCTGTTGAAACCGCGCCCCAGGTGGGGCCGCTGCCCTTTCTCAAAACGAATCAGATCACCTTTGCCTCTTTCAACAATCTGACCAAAGTGACGGAAAATGTCGTTGCGGTATGGTCAGAAATTCTGGAAAAAATTCCCCGGTCCCGTCTTCTGCTCAAAAGCCGTCAGATGGCGGATGAAAGCACTCGGAAGTATTATCACAAAATGTTCGCGGAGCATAGTATTCCGGCGGAACGCGTCATCATGCAGGGCCGCATTCCTTCCAAAGAAGCTCATCTTGCTCTGTATAACAAAGTGGATATCGCGCTTGATCCTTTTCCGTACAACGGCACCACGACCACATGCGAAGCCCTTTGGATGGGCGTTCCGGTAATTGCCTTGCGAGGCAGCAGGCATGTGGCCCGTGTCGGTGCAAGCATACTGACGCAGGTGGGGCTGACAACAGAACTGCTCGCTGAAAGCGAAACTCAGTACGTTGAAAGGGCAGTTCAACTGGCCGGAAACATGGCGCAACTGAGCGGGCTTCGTTCCTCCATGCGTCAGTTCATGCTGAATTCATCCCTGTGCGACGCAGCAGCTTTTGCAAGAGGTGTGGAGGGTGCTTACCGGGAGATGTGGCGGAAATGGTGTCTTGCAGATGGAAAGCGGCACGGGGCAAATCACAGTTCGAAAATCCAGGCAGAAACTCCCCCTCTGAAGAAGGGGGGGGGTTATGGAGACTCGGAACCTGATAAGATTCAAATAATCCAGGCAGAAACTCCCCCCCTGAGCAAGGGTGTTCATGGAGACTCGAAACCTGATAAGATTCAAATAATCCGAACAGAAACTCCCTCCCTGAAGGCACAGGAGAATTCCCATCCTCCACTCTCTCCGCCAAAATATCCGGGAATATCTCCGGAGGCAAGTCACTCTCCGGAGGCAAGTAACTATACGAACAAAGGCGTGATGCTGAAAAATCAGGGAAAAATCCCGGAAGCCCTTGAATGCTACAAAAAAGCAGTGGAAATTGATCCCAGCCATATCGGCGCGTATTATAACATGGGCAACACTTTTATCGGGATGGGGAAGTTCGAGGAAGCCATCGCCGCATATGGCAAAGCGCTGGAGATTCATCCTGATTACGCCGAAGTTTATAATAACATGGGCGTTGCATACAACAATCTGAAGAAAACCGGGGAAACCATCGAGTGCTATGAAAGAGCCATCAAAATCCGACCGGAGTATGCCGAAGCCTACAGTAATATGGGCAACGCTTTCAAGAGTCAGGATAAACCGGAGAAAGCCATCGAATGCTATAGAAAGGCCCTGAAAATCCGACCGGACTATCTGGAAGCGCATTACAACATGGGCAACACATTCAGCACTCAGGGCAAATACGACGAGACCATCGAATGCTACCGCAAAGTTCTGGCGATCAATCCGAATCATCCGGAATCCTGCAATAACATGGGAAATGCTTACAAAAACAAGGGCGACGCGAAGAAGGCCATTGAGTGCTATGAAAAAGCCCTGAAAATTGATCCGAACAACGCAGAATCCTACTATAACATGGCGAGCACCCTGAACGAACATGGCAAAATTGAGGAAGCCATTGAAAAATATCGCAGGGCTGTGAATATCAATCCGAATTATGCGGCAGCATACAACAACCTCGGAGCAGCGCTGAAAAGCCTGGGTCGTCTGGAAGAAACCATTGAAGCTTACAAAGGGGCGATCAGAGCCCAGCCGGATTATGCGGAAGCTTACAACAACATGGGGCTTTCCCTTTACGAACTGGGCAGAATGGAGGAGGCAGCGGACGCGTGTCACAAGGCTTTGGATATCAGTCCGGATTATGCAGATGCTTATAATAATCTGGGCGGCATCATGAAGGATTTGGGAAAACTTGAGGAAACCATTGAATGCTACAGGAAAGCGCTGAAAATCAGACCGAATTATGCCGAGGTTCATAACAATCTGGGCAATGCAAGCAAGGATATGGGAAAATTGGAGGAGGCCATTGAATGCTATGCCAAAGCCATGGAAATGAAACCCGGATACTACAAAGCCCACAGCAATCAGCTTTTTGCCGTGCAATACGGCACTGCTTATTCCTCAGATTGGATTTACGAACAGCATCGCCTCTGGGATGAGCATTACGCTAAACCGCTGGCAAAGGAGATTTTGCCGCATGCAAATGAGCGGACACATGACAGACGGATCCGCGTGGGTTATGTCTCTCCTGATTTCCGCAAGCATTCCTGCGCCTACTTCATAGAACCGCTGTTGCACTCCCACGACAGAAAACAAGTGGAAATCTTCTGCTATTCCGAAGTTCCGAAAAGTGACGAAATGACCGACCGGGTGAAAGAACTTTCCGACCACTGGCATAGCACGCTGGGTCAGAGCGATCTTGCTATTGCGGAGCAGATTCGTCATGACCGGATTGACATACTTGTTGACCTGGCGGGACATACTGCGAACAATCGCCTTCTTGTTTTTGCCCTCAAACCAGCGCCTCTTCAGCTCTCATGGCTTGGTTATCCTGACACGACCGGCCTGTCTGTCATGGATTACCGTCTCACGGACGCTATTGCCGACCCCGCAGGCATTTCGGAAAGATACGCCTCTGAAATCCTGATCCGTCTCTCCAACGGTTTTCACTGCTATTCTCCTCTTTACAAACCCCCGGTGATTGAAGAATTGCCTGCTTTGAAAAGCGGTCAGATTACTTTTGCCTCCTTCAACAACCTCTCCAAAGTAACCGAAAAAACCGTTGATATATGGTCGCAAATTTTACAGCAGACTCCGAACTCACGAATTCTGCTCAAAAGCAGACAACTGGAGTGCAATGCAACACAACAGTATTATCTGGAGATGTTCTCGAAAAATGGGATTCCCGCCGAACGCGTTACCCTGCTGCCCCGAACTCCGGGACAAAAAAATCACCTTACCATGTACAATCAGGTGGATATAGGGCTTGATCCCTTTCCTTACAACGGCACGACAACCTCTTTTGAGGCACTGTGGATGGGGGTTCCGGTGATTACTTTATGCGGACAGCGGCATGTGGGGCGGGTCGGTGCAAGCATTCTCACGCATATGGGATTCACGGAACTGATAGCGGAAAACGAGGCCGATTATGTGGGAATGGCCGTGGGACTGGCCGGAGATATTGACCGACTCCGGGGGCTTCGCCATTCCCTGCGCGGGTGTATGCAGAACTCACCTTTGTGCGACGAACAGGGATTTGCCCGGGCGATTGAAGCCGCATATCGTGAGATATGGGTGAGGTGGTGTCGTGGAGAAAATCCGAAATCCGAAGCTGAAAAAAAAAATGCTGATTCCCGGAATATCAGCGAAATCATGAACAAAGCCCTGGAATACCACCAATCCGGGCAATTGAACCAGGCAGAAAAGCTTTACAGGGAAATCCTCGGAATCGATCCGGGTCATGCGGATTCCCTGCATTATCTCGGATTTATCGCCCATCAGACCGACAGGCATGATCAGGGTTTGGAATTGATGCGAAGGGCAGTTGAAGCGAATCCGCAGAACCCTTTCTACTATAATAATATGGGCGTTGCTTTGAATGATCTGGGCAAAACCGGGGAGGCCATTGAAGCCTATCGCAAATCCATAGAAATCAAACCGGAGTATTCCGAAGCTCATAATAATCTCGGAAATCTGCTCAATGACCAGGGACGATTGGACGAGGCCATTGCTTCTTATCGCAGGGCATTGGAGATAAAACCTGATTATGCCGAAGCTTACAACAATATGAGCGTTGCCCTGAAAGATCAGGGAAAACTGGATGAAGCCATTGAATGCTGCCGCAGAACTCTTGAGATCAGTCCGAACAATCCCGAAGTTTACAGCAATATGGGCAATGTCTTCAAGGAACAGGTGGAATTGGATCAGGCCATTGCCTGTTATGAGAAAGCAGTGGAAATTAAGCCGGATTACGACAAGGCCCACAGCAATCTTCTCCTTTCTTTGCAGTACGGCTCGGACCATACGCCGGAATGGCTGTATGAGCAGCATCGTACATGGAACGAAGCTCATGCAATGGGAATTGGGGAAAAATCGAAATTCGAAATTCGAAATTCATCCGAAAGACGAATGCGCGTGGCTTATATTTCTCCTGATTTTCGGAGGCATTCCTGTGCGTATGTCATAGAACCGCTGTTCCGGGCGCATGATCGCGGCAAAGTGGAGATTTTTTGTTATGCAGATGTGCAACGCCCCGATTTTATGACGGAGCAAATCAGCTCCCTTGCAGATCACTGGATCAGTGTGCTGGGAAAAAGTCACGACGCTGTTGCAAAGCAGATTTATGAGGATCGCATTGATATTCTCGTTGACCTTGCCGGACACACTGCGAACAATCGCCTGCCTGTGTTTGCCCAAAGGCCCGCACCGGTTCAGCTGACATGGCTGGGTTATCCGGACACCACGGGATTGGATGCCATGAATTATCGCTTCACAGACGCTGTTGCCGATCCCGAAGGAGCGGAACAATATGCCAGTGAAAGGCTGTTGCGGCTCCCGGACGGTTTTCTCTGCTACGCACCGCCGGATACAGCGCCGGAAGTTGTGGAACCACCATGTCTCAAAACCGGGCAAATCACTTTCGCCTCCTTTAACAATCTCACCAAGACCACTGAAAAAGTTGTCGAACTTTGGTCAAAACTTCTGCATCGGATACCCGATTCTCGACTTCTGCTCAAAAACCGCCCGCTGGCAAATGATTCTACCCGGCGGCGATATCTTGAGATGTTTCTGAAAAACGGCATTGCTTCCCACAGAATCACACTTATGCCCAAAACGCCCTCATTGGAGGAACATCTTTCCATTTACAATCAGGCGGATATCGGGCTTGATCCCTTTCCGTATAATGGCACTATAACTTCCTGCGAGGCCATTTGGATGGGCGTTCCGGTGATCACCCTGCGCGGAAACCGTCATGCATCAAGGGTGGGTGCGAGCATTTTGACGCGTGTCAATCTCACAGAGCTCATCGCTGAGACTGAGGCGGATTACATTGCCAAAGCTGTTGAACTGGCCGGAAATGTTGACCGACTCAAATCTCTCAGGGTCTCCATGCGGCAAAGGATGAGGGATTCGCGGCTTTGTGATGCAGAGGCGTTTGCACGAAATATTGAATTGGCTTATGAAAAGATGTGTCTGGAGGGAGAGAGGGCAGGGGGCAGGTCGCAGGCGGCAGAGGGTAGGGGGCAGGTTGCAGGCGGCAGGAGGCAAGTCGCGAATTTGGGGCAGCGTTCTCAAGAGGAGACAGCTCAGAGCCTGAACAAGGCTGTGGAGTATCACAAGGCAGGGCAGTTGGAGAAGGCTGAGGAAATTTATAAAAAAATTTTGGCTCATGATCCGAACCATTCGGATTCGTTGCATTATATGGGATTGATTGCCTATCAGAGAGGGCAAAGCCATATTGCGGAGGAATTTATTCGCAAAGCGATTGGCATAAATTCCCGGCATCCCATGTATTTCAATACGCTGGGAATCACTCTCAAGGCAAGAGGCGATTTTGACGAAGCAATTGGGGCCTATAAAAAAGCACTGGAGATCAATCCGAATTACGGCGAAGCCTATTACAACATGGGCAATGCGCTGAATGTGCAGAAAAAGAGCAAAGAAGCAGTGGCCGCGTATCGCAAAGTTCTGGAGATCAACCCGGATAATGTGGAAGCATGTAACAATATGGGAGCCGCGCTGAAAGACCTCGGCGAAATTGACGAGGCCCTTGAATGCTACAACAAAGTCCTCAAAATCAGGCCGGAGTATGCGGAAGCCTATAACAATATGGGGGCAGCGCTCAAGACTCAGGACAAGCTGGAAGAGGCCATTGTATGCTATAAAAAATCGCTGGAGATAAGACCTGACAATGCGGAAGCCTGTTATAATCTGGGAAACGCATTGAAAAATCAGGGCAAATTGAGCGAGGCAATTGCCTGTTATGAAAAAGCCCTGAGTATCAAACCTGATAATGCGGAAGCCTACAGCAACATGGGCAACGCGCTGAAGGATCAGGGGCGGCTCTCGGAAGCATTCTCTTCCTGTCAGAAAGCCATAGATATCAATCCGAGCAATGCCGAAGCTCATAACAGTCTCGGAGTTGTGCTGAACGAGCAGGGCAAAACAGAGGAGGCCGCGACCTTTTACCGCAAAGCTCTGGCAAACAAACCGGATTATCCCGAAGCCTACAACAATATTGGCAATGTGCTGAAAGATCAGGGCAAAGTGGCCGAGGCAGTTTCCTACTACAAAAAAGCGTTGGAAATCAGACCCGATTACTATCAGGGAAACAGCAATCTGCTCTTTACCTACCAATATGGCGATGCCCGGACTTTCGGGCCGGATTATTCGCCGGAATGGCTGTATGAGCAGCATTGTCTGTGGGATGAACGCCACGCAAAATCTCTGCCCGGGAGCGATTTTGGCCCGGGCATGCCCCATTCCAACGAACGCACACCGGACAGACGGCTCCGGGTGGGATATGTTTCGCCGGATTTCCATCGCCACTCCTGTGCCTATTTCATCACGCCGCTGTTCAGAGGTCATGACAAAACCCGAGTGGAAGTGTTTTGTTACGCAGACCTGAAGAATCCTGACGAAGTGACTCAGGAACTGAGGCAACTTGCTGATCACTGGTATGAGACAATGGGAAAAACGCATAGTGACATAGCGGAGCAGATTCGGCGGGACCGGATTGACATACTTGTTGATCTGGCTGGTCATTCCGCGAATGACCATCTGATGGTGTTTGCCCGCAAACCCGCACCTCTCCAGGTGACATGGCTTGGTTATCCCGACACTACGGGAATGAGCGTCATGGATTATCGTCTCACCGATTCAACCGCGGATCCCCAGGGCATTGCCGATCACCGTGCCAGCGAAACCCTCATGCGCCTGCCAAACGCTTTTCTCTGTTACACGCCGCTTTCTCAAATGCCGGAAGTGGGAGAACTGCCGGTTTTGAAAACCAATCAGACTGTTTTTGCCTCATTCAACAATTCCACCAAAGTTACGGAAAATGTCATCACAGTATGGTCCCGGATTCTGAAACAGATTCCAGATTCTCATCTGTTGCTCAAAAGCAAACAACTCGGAGATGAATCCACTCAGCAGCGTTATCTGGACCTTTTCTCAGAAAACGGCATTTCTCCGAATCAGATCAGCATCATGTCCCGCGTCTCATCCCGGCAGGATCATCTCAGCCTCTACAATCAGATAGACATAGCGTTTGACCCCTTTCCCTACAACGGCACAACCACCACTTGCGAAGCCCTTTGGATGGGGGTTCCTGTGATCACCTTATGCGGAAAAAAGCATGTTTCCCGCGTGGGTGCGAGCATTCTCAGGCAGTTGGGATTGGAAGAGCTCATCGCCGGAGATGAGGAGGACTACATCGCCCTGGCCGTCCGGCTTGCCCGGAACAGACCGCATCTCAGCGAACTCCGTGCATCTCTGCGTGAACGGATGAAAAATTCAGCGCTGTGCGATGCCAAAGCCTTTGCCCAATCCGTGGAGGCCGCTTATCAGGAGATGTGGAGGAAATGGTGTGGAGAGGGAAACCAGGACATCCGAGGTTGGGAAAAAGAAAAACCCCGGAGGTCTGTCAGTCAATACGATGCGGAAAACCATTATCAAGCAGGGAATGCCCACAGGGATCAGGGAAAGAGCGGAGAGGCCATTGAATGCTACAAAAAGGTTTTGGAACTGAATCCGAGCCACGCACAAGCGTATAACAATATGGGAAACATGCACAGGGAACAGGGGAACACCGGAGAAGCGATCAGCTGCTACGGAAAAGCACTGGAGATCAATCCGAAATATATTCAGGCATACAACAATTTGGGAATTACGCTGGAGGAACGGGCGCAGATTGACGAAGCCCTTCTGTGCTACCGGGAAGCCCTGAAAATCAATCCTGAATATGCCGAGGCTTACAGCAATATTGTTCCCCAGTTGCAGCTCAGTTGCGACTGGCGGGAATACAAAGCTCTGACCGACAAACTTGACCAACTGACAGACACTGCTTTGCAAAGCGGAAAACGGGCAGTGGAAGACCCTTTCACAAACCTTACGAGATGTGCGGACCCGCCCCGCAATTTCGCCATTGCAAAGTCTTGGCTTCAGGCAGTTGTCAATCCGACAACCCATTCAGAATTGAATTTTTCCTTTGACGAAAGAAGAACATCGTCCAAAACCAAAATCACCGTTGGCTATCTGTCAAAGGACTTCCGCAATCATCCGGTGGCGCATCTCATGCTTGCCCTGTTCGGCATGCATGACCGGAATGAGTTTAATATTTTCTGCTATTCCTACGGAAAAGATGATGACAGCGAATACAGAGAGCGAATACAGAAAGACTGTGACAGATTCACGGATATCCGAACAATTGGACATGCGGATTCGGCAAGGCAGATCTATGCGGACGGGGTTGATATTCTTGTTGATCTCATGGGGTTCACCGGTGGCAGCCGACTGGGAATCTGTGCGCCTGGTCCCGCACCGATCCAGACAACTTATCTTGGTTTTCCGGGAACCACCGCCGCGGACTTCATGGATTATATCATCACGGACAGAGTTGTGACACCTGAGGAACACGCGCCGTATTACAGCGAAAATTTCGTCTACATGCCTCACTGTTTTCAGGTCAATGACAATAGCCAGATGATTTCGGACAAAGAATGGCGGAATCAAGATTTCGGACTACCCGGAAAAGGCTTTGTGTTCTGTTCATTCAATCAGGCGTACAAAATTGAGCCTGTCATGTTCGATGTGTGGATGAATATTCTTCACAAAGTTCCGGAGAGTGTGTTGTGGCTGTCTCATGCAAACGAAACTGTGAAAAAAAATCTGAGCCGGGAAGCGGAGGCAAGAGGCGTGAATTCCGAAAGGCTTGTTTTTGCGGAAAAACTCCCGTCAAAAGAGGACCATCTGGCCCGGCAGAGGCTTGCCGACCTCGCACTGGACACACGGATTTACAACGGCCACACCACCACCACCGATGCCCTGTGGGCCGGGGTTCCTGTGATCACTTTGCAGGGAAATCATTATGCGTCCCGCGCCTCCTCCAGCATTCTCACGGCCATCGGCCTCTCCGAGCTTATAACCCGCAGTCCCATGGAATACGAGAATCTGGCCGTCAAACTGGCGACTCAGCCAGATGAACTGCGGACAATACGCCGGAAACTCGGAAAAAACCGTATCACACAGCCCCTTTTCGACACATCGGAATTTGTGAGAAATCTGGAGAAAGCCTACAAAAAGATGTGGGGAATGTTTCTGGCCGGAGAGAAACCGAGACAGATATCGCTGGAATTATAAAATAATATTCCTGATTCTGACGATTTTTGTGGTATTGGGAAATATGACACCGGATTTCGGGATGAAACGGATATTCCGATTTTTAAAATTTTAAGCCTTTGAAAATACAGATTTATTTAGTCAAGTTTTAAAAACTTGATAGTCGAGTTTAAGCTTTGGGCAGCAAGGAAAATTATTTTTCCTATGGCAAGTACAGACAGAAACATTATAAAAAAGGAGATTTTCATTATGGACAAATATGTGTGCAATGTTTGTGGTTATGTGTATGATCCTGAACAGGGTGATCCGGACAACGGTGTTGAACCCGGGACAAAATTCGAAGAACTGCCCGATGACTGGGAATGCCCTGTGTGCAGTGTTCCAAAAGATGATTTTGATGTTTGATGTTTGATGTTTGGTGTTTGATGTTTGGTGTTTGATGTTTGATGTTTGATGTTTGATGTTTGAAACTTGATGTTTGAAACTTGAAACTTGGCATTTAATCCCAGTTTCAAGTTTCCATCTCGGAAATGGAGGCTTACTATGAAAACCAATCAATTGATAATTTTTGTGCTTTTTATCATAATTTCAATTTCCTTTCCGCATGATTCATACGGTGAAGTAAACGGAAAAATTTCTTTTGCTTCCGGCAAGGTCATGATTAACGGCAAACCGGCAAAAAACGGGGATGTTGTCAGATATGGAGACAGAGTGACTGCCGGGGACAAATCTGTGTGTGAAATAATTGTGGGCGACAACGGTATTATGAAAATCCGGAACAATGCCCAGATTGTCTTCAACATCGCCGAGACCGAAAAAAGCAGTGTGGATATCCTGAGAGGATGGTTTGCGGCTGTCTTCAAAAAGAGAAATTTGCGCGTCATCACGCCAACCGCAATCGCCGGAATACGGGGAACGTCGCTTTGTATCGAAGTTGAGAATAATGAGAGCACACACACCTGCACCTGCAACGGAAATATTCAGTGGGCAGGGAAAGGTCATGATAAGGGAGAGGTCATCTCCGCTGCTCATCATGCAAGAAGACATTATAAAATCATTGACGGAAAAGTCGTTGTCTCAGCACCTTCATGCAGGAAAGACATGCTTTATCATACTGACAGGGATATTGAGGAACTTGCCGAAAAAATCAATGTCAGAATAGACTGGGGCAAGGCAGAAATGTGATGAGGGAGACTTGATGCAAACCGGATTATGTTTCATGCTTTGATTAAGGTGCGCCTCACGGTCCTTGAAACCCTTAACCCTTAACCCTTTATCCTTTACCCTTAGCCCTTTTTTACCCTTTACCAATGATCATCAGACAGCTCAAAAAAAATATCCTGAAACTTCTCAGCCAGAAAGATTTTGAGAAAAAATCTGAGGAAATCTGCCGGCTTCCTGCAAAGCAGGCAGTCAACCCTCTTTTCTCTTTTCTTTACAGCACAGATGAAATCATAAAATGGCGGGCTGTGACTGGGATGGGTCTTGTCGTTTCAAATCTTGCCGGACACGATATGGAATCTGCCCGTGTGGTGATGCGCCGCCTGATATGGAATCTGAACGATGAGTCAGGGGGAATCGGCTGGGGATCGCCCGAGGCCATGGGCGAAATCATGGCCCGGAACAGCAGACTGGCAGAGGAATATCACAATATCCTCATTTCATATATCATGGAGGACGGAAACTTCATTGAACATGAAATCTTGCAAAGAGGTGTTCTGTGGGGACTGGGAAGACTGGCCCATGCCCGGCCGCAACTCGTGAGGGATGCCGCCCCTTTGCTTCTTCCATACATGAAATCGGAAGACGCTATAATCCGGGGGCTTGCGGCATGGACTGCCGGAGCCTTGGATTCCCAGGTGACAAAACCCCTGACAGAATATCTTGTCAATGACAACGCAAAGATAATGATTTTTTCTGAAGGTCAGTTGACTGAACGCTCTGTGAGCCAGTTGGCTGGCAGCACTTCATTTGAAAAAGGAGAAAAATGAATGGGAAAACATGATGTCGCTGTATTCAGGTCATATCCATTTGAAACCGGGCAGAAGATACGGCATTGAAGGCGGGCCGCGAAATGCCGACTGGGAGCTTGTCGGTGCAGGTGATCACAAGGTGAAGCTTCGTTGTCCGATTTCGGGAGTTCGAATGAAACCGCTTCTGTTATTTTGTCGGAAAAAGTGCCGGAGCCGAATGGCCGCAAAAAGAATGATCGCCAATTGACAGAGACTGTATCTTGAATGGGGAAACAATTTGTTTCAGAACGATACAGATATAGAACAAATTTGCAATTTGTTTCGAAACAGTCCTGCCTGCAATTGCACTCCCAAACGGGATTCGAAAACGAGAAAAAGAATAAATAAGAGAGAAAACAGGAGGTAAGCATGGAAGAAAAAACTGTCAGGAGCAGCAGAGTCATAATGTCACATGTAATGATGCCTCAGGATGCCAATCCCGCAGGAATCGTTCACGGAGGAGTTGTAATGAAACATATTGACGATGCTGCCGGAGTGGTTGCGATACGTCATGCAGGCGGCAATGCTGTCACTGCATCCATTGACAGACTTGATTTTCACAATCCCGTGTTCATAGGGAATCTTCTCACAGTCAAGGCGAGTCTCAATATGGCAGGAAGAACCTCCGTGGAAATCGGAGTCCGGGCTGAGACAGAAGACCTTATTACCGGTCATATCCGGCATACTGCCTCGGCATATCTGACATTTGTTGCCTTGGATGAGAATTTTCGCCCCAGAGAAGTCCCTCATCTGAAGCTGACAACCGATGAGGAAGTAAGACGAAACAAAGAGGCGGCAGCTAGAAAAGAAGTGAGGCTTGCTGAAAAGAAAAAGGAAAAGAAATGCTGAAAAATTGACCCGACATCAGAAAAATATCTCCACACCACTACCCAATTTTGCAAATTGTTTACAGAGCGGAACAGAAACAATTTAAAAAAATGCTGATTATAACGGATTTAGGGGCCTGCCGGTGCTGCAAACATGTCGCCCTACGGGGCTTGGACGGGCTTCGGGCCTTCCGGTGCTACAAACATGCCGCCCCTACGGGGCTTTACAGGCCTCCCCTAAATCCGTTATAATCAAAAAAATGTTCTACAGGCGGGGGATTTGTCAATCCCCGCGAGCAATGCCATGTAAAACAATTTAAAAAAGAATCTGTTTTAAACAGACTTGGGACAGATCGCCATGTATAAACTTGAAACTTGATATAACCAGATTGGCTGGAAAATTTATCATTGATCGGTAATATGACAGCGGATTTCAGGATGAAACGGATATTCCCGATCCGGATCGGATTTCAGGGTGAGACAGATATCATCAAGATATAGGAAAACGGATTTCAGAGGATAGCCGGAGGATTTATCCCCCGGTAGCATTTACTAACCATGTGAACGAGAAAAGAATGGAAAAAATAATGAATACGGGATTTAAGGCCACGGGTATTGCATCTGGAATCAAAAAAAACGGTGCAAAGGATTTGGGACTGATTTTTTCAGAGGTTCCGGCCAATGTTGCCGGCGTGTTCACCCGGAACAAAGTGCTGGCCGCGCCCGTGCTGCTGGATAAGGAGCGGATAAAGTCCGGGATTTGTCAGGCGGTCATTGCAAACAGCGGCAATGCCAACTGCTGTGCCGGAGAACAGGGCATGAGGGATGCACTCAGCATGTGCAGATACGCGTCAGAGCATCTGGGCATTTCTGAGAATCTGGTTATCGGGGCTTCCACAGGGGTTATCGGACAGCCCATGCCCATTGGAAAAATTGAGGCAGCAGTTCCCGAACTTGTCAGGGAACTGAACGCGGAAGGCATCGGCGATTTTGCGGAAGCCATTATGACCACGGACACCTTTCCCAAAACGCTCTCTGTTCAGGGGCAGTTGGATGGCAAAACATTCAGCCTCATTGGTGTGGCAAAGGGATCAGGCATGATATGCCCGGATATGGCCACCATGCTCTGTTTTGTATGCAGCGACATTGCCGCAACACCGGAGGTTCTCATGGAATGCCTTTCTCTGGGAACAGACCGCTCTTTCAACCGAATCACCGTGGACGGCGACACCAGCACAAACGACATGATTCTGCTTATGGCAAACGGTCTGTCCGGTGCGGAAATCAGGACTTGGGAGCATCAGCAGGTTTTTCAGAGGCTGCTGGACAAGCTTCTCCTCGATCTTGCAAAAATGGTGATCAAGGACGGAGAGGGCGCGACAAAACAGGTTGAGATTGCTGTGAGAGGTGCGCTGTCTGACAGCGATGCCCGAAAAATAGCGGACACCATTGGCAATTCCAATCTGGTCAAAACCGCACTTTTCGGAGAGGATGCCAACTGGGGAAGAATACTCGCAGCCGCGGGCAGAGCCGGAGTTTCTCTGGACCCGGGCAGAGCAGATATGTTTTTCAATGATGTGCAGATGGTGAAAGACGGTGTGGGATGCGGGGATGCAGCAGAGGCCCGGGCCGCAGAGGTTCTGAAGACATCTGAATTTGCAATCACCCTTGATCTGAACATGGGACCCGGACAGGCTTCAGTTCTGACCTGCGATTTTTCCGTTGAATATGTGCGGATCAATGCCGATTACAGGTCGTAGAGGATTTATTCTGGTTCCCAGGCTCTGTCTGGGAACGCATTCCTCCGATGCTCCGCCTCCTGACGTGGGTGTGAAGCCTCATAACGAAAAAAAGGAACACCATGAAAACTATATATAAAGGCATTCTGGA
>Ga0233403_10000453_pt1 | contig 19092 bp, 13 predicted proteins | sample Na_oxic_1_MG_FD_179866 | JGI IMG/M metagenome (GOLD analysis project Ga0233403, IMG submission 179866) | Seawater microbial communities from Saanich Inlet, British Columbia, Canada - Na_oxic_1_MG | ecosystem: Environmental > Aquatic > Marine > Inlet | place: Canada: British Columbia | collected...
AGTGACTTTTTATAAACATCTATAGAAACATTTAAAATGAACGATATCGAATTTATATTATGGTTAGCTTTTATACTCATTTTCGCGCTCTTACCGATTAAACCTTTATTTAGATATTTGTTTAAGGGGCAAGGTGGTAGGAAGCAACATGAGGATACAAAACTTTATGTAGAAGAAGAAGGTTACCATGAAAAGCATTATTCACAGCTCTATCGCCCTGGTGATAAAAAATATGACGATATTGTGGAACAATCTAATAATGCTAAACCTATCAACTGAATCTGGAGTTGACGAAAAAATGTCAATGTTGATAAAAAATCATCAATCGTTGGGACTTGCTTTTACGATTATTGAAACCAAAAAAAAACCCAGTTTTTTGAAAAAACTGGGTTTTACCAGCCCAAAAGCTGGATATATTTTCCGTTGAGACTCAGATAAGGTTTGCCTTGCTAATAAACTACCTATCACGTTTGTCAATTAGCCATCCCCTCAATCTGCACTTTATGTTCACGCCAAAATTGCTCTGCAAAAGCAACAATGGGATGTACCGGGGCTTTAGGTGGAATACGTAGCACCATACCCGCCTGTTGTGGTGTACGATCACCTTTACGATTATTGCACTGCTCACAAGCCGTCACAATATTATCCCACGCATGTTTTCCCCCTTTTGAGGTAGGAATCAGATGATCAAGCGTCAAATGTTTTATACTACCACAATATTGGCAAGTGTGCCGATCACGTCGTAAAACCTCCCGTCGGTTAACGGTTGGTATTCGCCACGCTCTTTCCTTATGGTTAATAGTCAAACGAATTTGCTGAGGTACCAAAAGTACCATTGTCGGTGAATGTACCGCTATGGGCTGACTACCGTTGCCTAAATCAAGCGGCTCAGCTTTTTCTGTTACCAAAAGAATAATCGCTCGCTTGATATTGATTTGGTTGATGGGCAAATAACTCTTAGAAAAGACTGCCACCGTTTGTCCTAATATTTGAGTTGCATTGCTTATCACAATGTGTTTCCTTTTTTTCCTGTATGCATTTAAAATCACAAAACTTTGATGATTCAAATAATAGTATAAGTTTATGGAAAACTTTATATAAGAATTATAATAAATTAATTCTACTTTGTCACACTTTTACCATTATGTTGGTGTGCAAAAAATTTATTAAAAATAGTATTTCTGATAACGATAGTATTTCTTTTTAGAAAAAAAAACGGTAACTACTCAGGTATAAAATCTTGAATTGGCATTTCGTTTTATTAATTTGTTAGCCTTGAAATTAATCTATAGCTTTTCAGAAAAATAAAAGTTCTCAGACCTGACAGGTTTTCAAAACCTGTCAGGTCTTTAGACCAAAATATTTATCTGAAAAACTATAGTTTATATCAAGGCTGAATAGTCACTATTTTTCCCTCTTTTTCCATGAAAAAATTTCTCCAATTTTTCCTGCCATTATTAATTTTAGTCGCTGGCTTTGCCGGCTTTGGCTACATGCAAAAAACCAAACCCAAAAATCAAGCCATTGAAATTAAAGAACCCGTTTGGGTAGTTCGCGTCGTACCAGTACACCCAACAACTTTATCACCCACTTTAACACTGTATGGACGGGTTGAATCGCCACGCACCGCCACATTACGTACCCCCACTCTATCCCTAAATGTCAACGCTAAAGTTAAACAAGTTCCTGTTTTTGAAGGAGAAAGTGTTAAAAAGGGGCAATTATTAATACGCTTAGATGATAGCGACAGTCTCCTTAATCTAAAACAACGAGAAGCCGATATAATAGACATTGAAGCTCAGATTGAGCTTGAAAAACAACGTCATGCTAGTCATCTCACTGCCCTGGCTCATGACAAAGCGTTACTTTCACTCACGCAAAAGTCACTTGAACGCCTACGTAAACTGAAAAAACAAAGAGTCAGTTCCCAATCCGCCCTAGAAGATGCTCAACAAACCGTAGAACGACAAATGCTCTCCCTCATTAATCGCCGTCTAGAAATCAAAAACCACCCCGCTCGCCTAGCCCAGTTACAAGCTAAACAAGCGCGTGCCTTAGCACAACGTGATCTTGCCCGTTTAGAACAAACTCGTACTAAAATTACCGCTCCTTTTGCCGGCGTGATTGCTAAAATGACTATTGCGATAGGAGACAGAGTGCGCAGTGGCGACCCCTTATTATCTATTTATGACAATACAGCCCTGGAAGTACGCGCCCAAATACCGAGCCGCTATCAAGATACAGTACTTGATGCCTTGAATACCAGACATCAGTTACAAGCACATGCACCGCTGAATAAAAAATCCGTCTCCTTACAATTGGATAGAATCTCAGGGCAAATTAACCCAGACAGTGGGGGCATTGACGGCTTATTTCGGATCAAAAAGGGTAGCCATTTACTCCGTTTAGGACAATTTCTCACCCTACATTTAAATTTACCTAAACAATCCAGAGTTGTTGCCCTACCTTATGAAGCTGTTTACGGAATCAACCGTATTTATAAACTCATTGACGGGCGCATGAAGGGAATCACTATTGAAAGAATTGGAGAACAGGTTCTAACGAAAGAGCAATCACATATTTTAGTTCGTAGCCCTGCATTACAAACCGGCGAACAGATCATTGTTACCCAATTGCCAAATGCGATGGAGGGCTTAAAGGTTCAAGCGGAATAAAATGACTCTCTGGTAATTTGCGTGGTTTATATAGCAATTCTCGTTTGGGTTAAATACAAAAAAGGGCAAACACGCAGGTTTGCCCCTACGAATAATGTACTTTAGGCAATCGGGAAACACTATAACTTATTGATTACAAAAGATATATTTATCTTCCCTCAATATTCAAAAAATTCTGACGCAATAAGGGAGTCGTTAAACGGTCCTTAAGAACGTACATGAAATAAATTAGACAACTAAACCAGACATGGCAGGAAGAAAACCTGCCAGGTCAAAATCAAGTTTGGACGCTGCTCTTGACCTGCCAGGTTTTGTTTTAACCTGGCAGGTCTGGTTTTAAAGTTGACTAAATTATTTGATGTACGTTCCTGAAATTTCCTCCTCCAAGTTTTCATCATGACTATACTGATAGATCAACACAGCAGATAATACGCCCTCATAATGATGAAGATTAATAATTGTATCTGCCATCATCTTTTCTTCATCTTCTTCAATTGTGACAATTAAACGTCCATCATCCGTCGCTGCGTGAACTTCTACACCTGGTATTTTTACCAGTTGTTCTTTGACTTCATTAACTTGTTTAGGGTTGGCATGTACAAGCACACCGGCAATATTCATATTTGATTTTAGGAAATGAAAAATTAATTAAGGTGATTTCTTATAAAAAAGTGTGGGTAAACTTGCCCAAACCTGACAGGTTTTGGAAACCTGTCAGGTTTTTTCCACCGAATTTAGAGAAGATACGTGATTTCTTATAAAAAAATTGTAACTACTCAGAGCTTGAGTAAAGGATCGCTCCTACAAAAATATTCTTATGTTTTGTTTCGAAAATATTCATACGTAGGGGCAATCCGCAGCGAAAGCCCTGAGTAGTTACAAAAAATATAACTTTCCTGCGGGTTAGAAATATTATTTTTGAAAAATAGTATTTCTTTCTTTAAAACCTGTATATTCTTTTAAAGAAATCATTAAGTTATTTTGTTATACTATATTTAATTCCCCCATTTCTATAAATTCTACAAATACTATTTTTTAAAATAGTATTTGCGGGCAAAATCGGCATTATCCCTCACACATTTCATTAACTATATAAAGGTATTATAAAAATGTCAGATACCTATTTTAAAATAAGCATTTTATTTATTTTAACCTTATTCAGTTTACCTGTATTAGCTCTAAAACCCAACATAAAGTTTCACTCTCTTTCCCTTGAAGACGGTTTATCGCAGGGAAGTGTTTATGCTATACGGCAAGATAATCAAGGTTTTATGTGGTTTGGTACGCAGGATGGGCTGAATAAATATGATGGTTATCAATTTACTGTTTATCGGCATGATCCAAGTGATGCCCATAGTTTAAGTCATAATGAAATTTTTACCATTTATGAAGATAGTCGTGGCATATTATGGATTGGTACGGGTAGAGGGCTTAACCGGTTTGATCGTCAACATGATAGATTTATCCATTATTTTCATGAGCCACAAAATCCTAACAGCTTAAGTCATAACACGGTTTGGTCAATTTATGAAGATAACACGGGGAAATTATGGATTGGCACCGATGGAGGAGGACTCAATCAGTTTGATCCCGAACAAAATCAGTTTATACATTATCAACACGATCCAAAAAATCCCCATAGTTTGGGCCATAATTCAGTATGGCCTATTTTTCAGGATAAAAAAGGTCTCTTGTGGATTGGTACCGATGGAAGGGGATTCAGTCAGTTCGATCCCCAGCAAAACCAGTTTGTCCGTTATTTACCTAATGCACAAGATATTGATAGTTTAAGTAATTTCACCACCTCTATTTATGAAGATAAAACCGGTGTCTTATGGATTGGAACAGCTGGGGGACTCCATCAATTTGACCGTGAAAAAAAGACTTTTGTACATTATTTTTATGACCCTCAGAAACCAGGAACTTTAAGTCATCGGGCGGTTTGGGCGATTGCTGAAGATAGTCAAGGGACTTTGTGGGTAGCAACTGATGGGGGCGGGCTTAATCAATTTGATCGCCAGAATAATCAATTTATACATTATCAATATGTTCAGCAAGATCCCACCAGTTTAAATAATAATGTGGTTTTTTCACTTTATCTAGATCGTGCTGGCACAGTATGGGTTGGCACCGGTGGAGGGGGTGTTAATCGGTTTAATCTGGAAAGCGAGAAGTTTGTTCATTATTTTCACGATGCCCAAAATCCGGATAGCCTAAATAATAACTATATTTTATCACTTTATGAAGATCGAGAAGGCATACTTTGGGTAGGTACTGATGGCGGCGGCTTGAATCAATTTGATCGAAATCGGCAAAAAGTGACGGATTATTTACATAATCCGAAAAATTCTAATAGTTTGAGCCATAACGAAGTACAGTCTATTTATGAAGATAGCACAGGTATTTTATGGGTGGGCAGCTATGGTGGTGGTTTAAATCGCTTTGATCGCCAGCAAAATCAATGGGTATCTTATAAAAATGATCCGAGTAAAATTCATAGTTTAGCTAACAATTATGTGATGTCAATTTATGAAGATCGGGCGGGTATATTGTGGATTGGCACACGGGATGGCTTGGATAAATTTGATTATCAACGGGATCAATTTATACGTTATGTCCATGAACCCCAAAATCTCAATAGTTTAAGTCATAACGCCGTTTCTTCAATTTACGAAGATCATACCGGGGTGCTGTGGATTGGCACGGAAGGGGGAGGCTTAAACCAGTTTGATCATAAAGTTGGTAAAATTGTACATTACCAACACGACGCGCAAAATCCCACTAGTCTTAGCCACAATGACATTTCATCCCTCTATGAAGATGACAGGGGTGTATTGTGGGTTGGCACTTATGGTGGTGGACTCAATAAATTTGACAGGCTTACCGGCATTTTCACCCATTACCGCGAAAAACAGGGATTAGCTAATGATACGGTGTATGGCATTTTAGAAGATAATCAGGGCTATCTGTGGCTCAGTACCAATAAGGGTTTGTCCAAATTTAATCCCAAAAAGGAAACATTTAGAAATTACGATATTTTAGATGGATTACAAAGCAATGAATTTAACCCTGCTTACTTTAAAAGTGCCCGCGGAGAATTATTTTTTGGCGGAATTAATGGTTTTAATGCCTTTTACCCCCAACAGGTTAAGAATAATGATTATATACCACCTATCGTGATAACCGATTTTAAGATTTTTAATCAATCTATTCATTTGGGCAAAGATTCACCTTTGCAACAACATATTAGTGTTACTAAAGAGATTACTTTGTCTTATAAACAATCGTTTTTTTCTTTTGAATTTGCTGCTTTAAATTTTTTACAACCGAGCAAAAATCAATATGCCTATCAATTAGAAGCTTTTGATGAAAATTGGAATCAGATAGGTACTCGTCGGCAGGCTTACTATACTAATGTACCAGCCGGTTCTTATACTTTTCGAGTTAAGGGTAGCAATAACGATAATGTTTGGAATGAAACGGGTGCAACCCTTAAAATCACGATTTTGCCACCGCCTTGGAAAACATGGTGGGCTTATACTTTATATGTTCTTATCATTTTGACACTGATAGTCAGTTATGTTCGGCACCAAAAACAAAAATTACTGGAAAAGCAGCAAGAGTTAGAACGTGAAAAAACGATAGCACTTCAGTTAAAAGAAGCTGATAGAGTCAAAGATGAATTTTTAGCGAACACCTCTCACGAATTACGCACCCCTCTCAATGGTATTATTGGCATTGCGGAGTCTTTGATTGACGGTGCGATGGGGACATTAAGTCAATCCGTCAATGACAATTTAGCCATGATTGTTGGCAGTGGACGGCGTTTGCTCACCCTGGTTAATGATATTCTGGATTTTTCTCATTTAAAACAGAAGCAGATTAGTTTACGATTTAAAACGGTTGATATGCGTACCATTGCAGATGTCGTATTAGCGTTGAGCCATCCCTTGATCGGTCATAAACCGGTACAACTTATTAATGCGATTTCGCCAGATTCACCCTCTATCAATGCTGATGAAAATCGTGTACAACAAATTCTCTATAACCTGGTTGGCAATGCCATTAAATTTACCGACAAGGGCAAAATTACAGTCTCAGCAAAAGTCGTTAGGGAGAATGAATCATTAGTCACGAATCTTGAAGGATCCAACCAGGATTATGAGCCATTCCCAATTCCCAATGAACCAAGCGAGAATGAAGTTTCACAATTCCCGATGAACCAAGCGGGAACGAAGTTTCACAATTCACAATTAGCTATCACCGTTTCCGATACTGGCATTGGCATCCTCAGCGAAAAACTGGAGCGAATTTTTGATGCCTTTGAACAAGCAGACGGCTCCACGGCGCGAATTTATGAAGGTACAGGCTTAGGACTCGCTGTCACTCAACAAATTGTCCACTTACATGGCGGTCAAATGCAAGTCCAGTCACAACTTGGCGTTGGATCACAGTTTACTTTTACATTGCCCATTTCCAAGACTAGGGCTAAGGTAAACAGTCAAACCGTGTCTCAGTTATCAACTATTCGTTATCCGTTATCAGAGACGCTGGAAAAACTTGATGAAAATCAGTTAGTTATTGACCAAACTTTGTCAAAAGGAAATTTGACAACAGAAAACCAATTTAACCTATTGGTAGTTGATGATGATCCAATCAATCTGCGAGTACTTGTCAATCAGTTATTATTGCAACATTATACGATTCATCAAGCGGCATCGGGGATGGAGGCATTAGCACTACTTGAAAAAGGTCCTAAACCTGATCTGATCTTACTTGATGTGATGATGCCACGGATGAGTGGTTATGAAGTCACACAAAAAATTCGTGAAACCCAGCCAGCCGACGAATTACCTATCATACTCTTAACGGCTAAAAATCAGGTGAATGATTTAATTGTGGGCTTAGAATCTGGTGCTAATGATTATTTAACTAAACCAATTGCTAAAAATGAATTGATTGCCCGCATCAAAACGCATTTACATATTCTACAATTGAAAGCAGAAACCTTGCGCCTCGCGCAAGAATACAGTCAAACATTAGAACAAGAAGTCGCTGAAAGAACCCAGGCACTTCGTGACAGTGAAGTTCAATTACGTCAAGCTAAAGAAGTTGCAGAATCAGCCAATCGTGCTAAAAGCCAATTCCTTGCTACCATGAGCCATGAATTGCGTACTCCGCTCAATGGTGTTTTAGGCTATGCACAAATTCTCAAACGTGATTTTTCTACCAATGCACATCAACAAGACGGTATTAATGTAATTGAAAAAAGTGGCTACCATTTGTTAAATCTCATCAACGATGTGCTTGATATTGCAAAAATTGAAGCGGGTAAAGTTGAACTGAATCAAACCGATTTTTATTTACCAGCTTTTTTGAGAGAAATCAGTGAAATGGTTCGTATTCGCGCTGAACACAAAGAAATTTTGTTTAATTATCAACCCTTTAATTTTTTAGAAAATCGGGCAGAATCTGAAGAAATATTACCGAAAGGGGTACACGGTGATGAAAAACGTTTGCGTCAAGTTTTGATTAATTTGCTAGGCAATGCCATTAAATTTACTGATAAAGGTAGCGTCACTTTCAAAATTGGACCAACCAAAAATCTAAAATCAACCCAGGCACAGTTGATTCGTTTTCAAATAGAAGATACCGGTGTCGGCATTGCAGCGACACAATTAAAAATGATTTTTAAACCATTTGAACAAGTGGGTGATCTAAAACAACAAGTAGAAGGCACGGGGTTGGGATTAGCAATTAGTTGTCGTCTGGTTGAATTAATGGGGAGCAACCTGCGTGTAACAAGTACACTGGGTAAAGGCAGTCTTTTTTGCTTTGAATTACCTTTGCAAGAAGTCAGGCATTTGACGGAAACAACACCGATAGAAACACGGAAAATTATCGGTATTAAAGGCGAAGCACCAACTATTTTGATTGTAGATAACCACCCAGATAATCGTACTCTATTAGTCGATTTATTGTCGCCTTTGGGTTTTAAAACCATAGAAGCTTGTCAGGGGCATGAAGCTTTGGCTAAAGCTAATGAATATCAACTCCAAGCAATTATCACCAATGTGAACATGCAGGAAATGGATGGGCTTGAACTGACCCATCGTATTCGACAATCATCATCATTGAAAGACAAAGTAGTTATTATTATCTCCGGTCATGTATTTGAGGAAGATCGACAAAAAAGTTTAGCAGCAGGCTGCAATGCTTTTCTAGCCAAACCTTTGAGAGTCGAGCAACTTTTTGAACAATTGCAGCGACATTTAGCCATCGAATGGATTTATGAATCTATTCAGCCAGAACAAACTCACCAAGCAACATTGCCCATGGTGCCACCCCCTCCAGAAACAGTCGCAACGCTATTTGAAATCGCTATGAGTGGTGATATAGCTGCCGTTAATGAGCAAGCGAATCAATTAGCGCAATCAGATGAGCGGTTTATTCCTTTTGCTGATCAATTACATTATTTTGTTAAGTGTTTTCAAATTGATAAGATGTGTGATTGGTTGGAATCCTATTTAAATTAATAAGTAATGAAACAAGATAATAAAAGTACCATATTAATTGTTGACGATAATCCAAACAACTTGGGTGTTTTATCCGATTATTTACAAAAAGCCGATTTTAAAGTTTTGATTGCTGAAAGTGGAAAAAGTGCCATTAGGCGACTTGAATATCTCAAGCCGGACATCATTCTTTTAGATGTGGTAATGTCTGCGGGCATTTCCGGTTTTGAAACTTGTCGAAAACTGAAAAATAATTTACAAGTCAGGGATATTCCCGTCATTTTTATGAGTGCCTTATCAGATACATTGGACAAAGTCAAAGGTTTTGAACTGGGTGCCGTGGACTATATCACTAAGCCCTTTCAACAAGAAGAAGTTTTGGCGCGAATCCATACGCAATTAACGATAAGCCAATTGCAAAAAGATTTGCGAACCAAAAATAAGCAGTTAATTCGACTCAATCAAGAAAAAAATGAATTTTTAAGCATGGTTGCCCATGACTTAAAAAATCCTTTGTCAGGCGTTCAGGGTTTAGTTGATTTTTTGAAAACTTATTATGATGAGTTATCCAAAGAAAAAATGATTGAAATATTAGGGATGGTTTCACTCAGTTCAGTACAAATGTCTAGCATGGTAAAAAAATTTCTGGATATCAATGCGATTGAGTCAGGCAAAATGAATATCTTGTTAGAAGCGATAGATCTGTTGCCAATTATACAATCATTGGTCATTTATTATAATAATCAGGCTAACGCCAAAAACATCACAGTGCAAATTCAGTGTCAAAAAAAACCATACATAGCTTTTGTGGATGATAACATGATCCGTCAAGTATTAGATAACCTCATTTCCAATGCGATTAAATATTCTCCACACGGCAAATCTATCTTTATTCAACTCATCCAACATGACAACCATATACGTTTTGAAATACGAGATGAAGGACCTGGACTGAGTAAGGCAGACCAAAAAAAATTATTTGGTAAATTAACACGCCTCACCGCGAGACCAACAGGTAAAGAGTCATCAACGGGGTTAGGGTTATTTATTACAAAAAAACTAGTTGATGCTATGAATAGCAAAGTGTGGTGCGAAACTGAATTAGGGCAAGGAGCGGCTTTTATGGTGGAATTTCCTGTTGCGGATTAACTTGGCAATAGTCACATTTCAGTAAAATTGTGAAGAAATTTCGTATTTTAGGACTTTGGCTCTGATAGATTTACTTCGTTACCGAAGTAAATCTCTTATTCAATGTGCGTGTTCGCCCTTAACTTGCCCATTACAATTCTAATCATTAAAAATCAGCTTGCCTTCAACCATTGTAGAACGCATCATAGTAGATAGATTATTTAAATCTAATTTGATGCCTTCTTCAGTGTAAACAGCGCGTAAGGTATATTTTCCCACTAAATCGGGTGGCACCGTAATGTCTAAGACACGGTGGCGCGTTTGTTTTGTGGAAACATTGCGCTGTAAGGGCAGTGGTTTTTGGCTGAGTTGCCATGTTTGTCCTTCTTCTTTGGACGGTGTCACAAACCATGTACTTTCACCGAGAGATAAGCTGATCCAAATATCGACGGGTGCCTTACGAGTCGTTTTTTCAATTAAATCAATCACAATCGAATCGCCAGTGACGTATTTTGTTTTTATGCCCTCAAATGCAATCTTAGTCAATTCGACTTTGCCCAATTTAAGCACTTGCAAGCGTCGTATAATTTGTGCCACAATGTCACGGAACATGTCTTCGCGCAACATTTCATCTTCTGCCCACATGGCTAACACCGCCGTTTCATCAAACATATAATCACGTAGCAGACTGATCTTTTGTTGCTCAAGTAGTACCGTGCCATCTGGTTTTTGCACCTCCATTTCAACGCGATAACTGAGTTCATATTCTGCCTGTTGACCCGATATGGATGAAACAGTCAGTACTCGCCGGTCTATCGCTTCATTGCTGAGAAATAGCACTGCTTGTGCTGCATTCGCTGTGGGAACAATTTGCACCCCTTCTTCCATCATGCGGAGTCCAACACCTTGTGTTATTTTATTGGCAGATTCCGATTTAATATGCACAAAAGAGAAATCAAAGCCACTAGAACCCCGTAGATGAAAACCACAACCGCTAAAAAACAATATTCCCCCAGCTAAAAGCGTTACCAGTAAGCAGTTATACTGCACGCGGGCATAACTTAAACTTTTATGTAGGGTGGGCAAAGTCTTTTTTTTGCCCACCAACCTCATTAGAAAAGTTAAGTTTATTACAGCAAAGAGTATAGCCACGAAGTGTGATAATTGATCACGGATAAGGGATAACGGGTGAATACATAAAGGGCGAACACACAGGTTCGCCCCTACGGACATAATTGATTTCATACAACTACCACATTGACTAGTTTTTTAGGCACCACAATCACTTTTTTTATTGTTTTACCGGTGATAAAGCGTTGTACCTTGGGTTCATTTAAGGCTGTTTTTTCAATCGTTTGTTTATCAGCTGCAGCCGATACAGTGATATGCCCCCGCAATTTGCCATTGACTTGAACCACCATTTCTATTTCATCTCGCATCAACGCGCTTTTATCAACTTGTGGCCAGGCAGCTTCCATGATGGTTCCAGAATGGCCCAATGCTTTCCACAAGTTTTGTGTGATATGAGGTACAATGGGTGACAACATGAGCACGACTGCTTCTAAACCCTCTTGAACTACGGCACGACTTTGGGGTGTGTCTTCGGCACGGCTTAAAGCATTGAGCAATTCCATCATGCCAGCAATTGCTGTGTTAAATGTATAGCGACGACCAATGTCATTGCTGACTTTTTTAATCGTTTCATGCACTTGGCGGCGCAATGCTCGCTCTGCATTGTTCAATTTATTCGCTGTTAAGGTAGGTGCTGGGGGTTTAATATGTATCAGCACTTGTTTCCAAAGACGCTTCAAAAACCGAAATGCACCCTCGACACCACTATCAGACCATTCTAAAGATTGCTCTGGTGGTGCCGCAAACATAACAAACAGGCGCACAGTGTCAGCACCATATTTATCAATTAAATCTTGGGGATCAACCGTATTGCCCTTGGATTTTGACATTTTGACACCGTCTTTTAATACCATACCTTGTGTCAAGAGGCGCGTAAATGGCTCATCGCCCTTAACTAACTCTTCATCGCGCATGAGACGGTGGAAAAATCGCGCATATAATAAATGCAAAATGGCATGTTCAATACCACCAATATATTGATCAACCGGTAACCAGTAATGCACTTGCTTATCTAACATCCCAGTATCACAATTAGGACTCGCATAACGGGCATAATACCAAGACGATTCGATAAAAGTATCAAAGGTATCGGTTTCACGCCGCGCCGGTTTGCCACATTGAGGGCAGGTGACTTCATAAAAATTGGGATCGCGCTTTAAGGGAGAACCCGTTTTATCCGGTACCACATCCTCAGGCAAAATCACCGGTAAACCAGATTCTGGCACCGGCACCGTTCCACAATCAGGGCATTCAATAATGGGAATCGGACAACCCCAATACCGTTGCCGAGAGATACCCCAGTCGCGTAAACGATAATGGACTTGCCGTTGCCCACGTCCCTGCTTTTCTAAAAATTCAGCAATCGCTACAAAAGCTGATTGTGAGCTTAAACCTGTAAATTGCCCCGAATTGATTAACACGCCCTTATCAACAAAAGCCGCTTCTAATTTATCTTGCGCTTGCTCCTCTTTTACTACAATCACTTGCTGAATCGGCAAACCATATTTTTGGGCAAATTCAAAATCGCGTTGATCATGGGCAGGTACTGACATCACCGCTCCGGAACCATAGCTCATTAAGACAAAATTGGCTACCCATAAGGGCAAGCTTTCACCCGTAATCGGATGAATCGCTTTTAAGCCGCTATCCATCCCCAACTTTTCCATCGTCTCAAGCGTCGCCTCAGCAGTATCCGTTTGACCACATTCTTTAATAAAATCAGTGAGTTGCTGATTATTTTTCGCTGCCTCAAGGGCCAATGGATGCTCTGCTGCCACTGCCACATAAGTGGCACCCATTAAAGTATCCGGGCGCGTCGTGAAAACCTTTAAATCTTCATTGCCCACTTTAAATTGAATTTCCACCCCTTCAGAACGACCGATCCATTGACGCTGCATTTTCCGCACAGCATCCGGCCATGTCCCTTCCAATTTATCCAAACCCTGTAATAATTCTTCAGCAAAAGCGGTAATTTTCAAAAACCATTGTGGGATTTCGCGCCGCTCAACCAGGGCACCTGAACGCCAACCCCGTCCATCTATCACCTGCTCATTTGCTAATACAGTGTTATCCACCGGATCCCAGTTAACCGGGGCAGTTTTTTTGTACACCACCCCTTTTTTATATAGCTGAATAAATAACCACTGCTCCCAACGGTAATAATCCCTATCACACGTCGCCAACTCACGTTCCCAGTCATAGCCTAAACCGAGGCGTTTCAATTGTTGACGCATATAAGCGATATTTTCGCGTGTCCACTTAGCCGGTGGCACATTATTTTTCATTGCCGCATTTTCCGCAGGCAAACCAAAGGCATCCCATCCCATAGGCTGCAAAACATTTTTGCCCTGCATACGCTGATAACGGCTAATGACATCACCGATGGTATAATTACGAACATGCCCGATATGGAGTTGCCCACTGGGATAGGGAAACATACAAAGGCAGTAAAATTTTTCCCGGTTGGGATCCGCCACCGCTTTAAACGGCTGTTCAGTTTCCCAACGTTTTTGAACTTCTAATTCAATCGTTTCGGGTGTATATTGTGTTTGCATGGATTTTATGAAATTGTTAGAATATAAAAATTAAAGTATCGCGAATAGTTTCATTTATTGTAACTACTCAACCTTAAATTGAGTACAACGGGTTAGGGAATTCAACTGATTTTTTTTATCAGCCTCAAATGACAATCCGTTAATTGATCGCAGCTTTACGAAGGTTAGTTTCCGTTCATCCGTTGTACTTGATTAAACTGAAAAATCCGTTTGATTCATAAATCCGTTGTACTCAGACTGAGTAGTTACCATTTATTGTACATTTTGTTTTAAAAAACAATGAATTTCTAAAACAAATAAAACCATACCAATAAAACATGGAATGACTGAAATAAGCCACTTTTTTGGTTTAGATATCAAACATGCCTTTTTAATTTCCTCAATAGGTGCTTATAATGACTTTACAAACGACTTCACTACCGGAAATATCTGTTGAAATGCCGCAATTAACAATTACTGAGGCAAGCCAACATTTTTCTGACTTAATTAAAAATACCACGGCTGAAAAACAACGAACCCTTATTACTCAAAGTGGTCACGGTGTTGCTGTTTTACTTCCCCTTGAAGATTTGGCGTTATTACAAAAATTGGAAGATATGCTTGATTATCAAGAAGCCATAGAAGCATTAGATGAACCAGGCGAAAATATCTCGCTTGAAGAACTGAAAAAAGAATTTGGGTAACTATAAATGGCTTATACAGTAGGTCGGGTTAGATTTTTTTGCGCCGCAAAAAAACGTAACCCGACAAAGCTCTATTTCAAAGGTAAAAGTCGGATTACGTTATCGCGCTATGCTTGATAAGCTAACCCGACCTACCATACTGATTGGATTAAAAACCAAAAGGTAAAAAGTGAATTAGGAATGGTCACGAAATAACTTCCCGTTTTGTATTTTAGCTTATATACTTATCCAGATAAATTTTAGCTTCCTTACAAATACTATTTCTTAAAGAAATAGTATTTGTTGCCGGACAAAACTTTTCTGGATGACTATACTTGATGTTCAAGTTTTTAAAGTCAAAGGGCTTGCCAGAAATACTATTTTTGGCAAAAATAGTATTTATAATAGTGCTTTATACCCCTTTCTTCGTGAACCAAAAAAACTTGAACATCAACTACACAGATACCTGGGATATTTGTCATATCAGTTATTCAATTATCATAAAATTTAAAAATTAATTTTAAAAAAATTATATACAAATCAATGAGTTAAAAACAAATATGTAAAAATACAAATCACTGTCCGCAGGATGTCCTGTCTATTATTTTGATTCTATTCTATTATTTTGATTCTATGTTTTAATTATTGATTATCAAGAAGCCATAGAAGCATTAGATGAAGCAGACGAAAATATCTCGCTTGAAAAACTAAAAAAAGAATTGGGGTAACTATAAATGGCTTATACAGTTAAAATTAGACCCGCTTTTAGGCGCGAATTAAAAAAACTCCCTCAGTCGATTCAAACAGAAGTGATTGAAAGGCTTGAAATGCTACAAGACAATCCTTTTCCAGGGGGATTTCGGAAAGTTGAGGGTAATCGTGGCATACTTTATCGTATTCGTATTGCCAAATATTATCGGCTGATTTATGCTGTTGACGAAGAAAAACTCATTATTTTGGCAGTGAGAGTGGGTCCCCGTAAAGATGTTTACCGCCAAATTCATCAAATTCAGCTCTAACAAATTAGTAATGAACGGGGTGGCTTCGCCCCACCTACGCATGCTATGGGGGCGAACACACAGTAAGTAGGTCGGGTTAGATTTTTTTGCGCCGCAAAAAAACGTAACCCGACAAAGCTCTATTTCAAAGGTAAATGTCGGGTTACGTTATCGCGCTATGCTTGATAAGCTAACCCGACCTACCATACTAAGGGTAGTTTTGCAAGCCGTGCCCAATCTACAGCCGCGCATAATAATACAGACTCAGGAAAAAGGAAAAAGTAGTATAATCTGACAAGTAGCCCCTTTCGTTATACATAAATGGGAGGGGCTATTATTAATTAATAATTTTTTGGAGAAATTATGAAATCCGAAATTGAAGAAACCCCTTTCCCGCGTCTTGGTGAAGTGGTGCATTTTGTCGTTCATGCCTTTGGTTTATTTGGTAAGGGCGATGCGTTGAGCAAACGTTTAAAACGTTTTGCTAAAGAAAGTGATTTTAATCTCACTGAGGCAAAAAAAATCATTGATGAAGCACTGCTAGAACCATTGCAAAAAATTAATGAACCTTTTGCTAATAACATGAAGGTTTGGATCGTAAAGCTATTGAATGATTATAAAACAATCATTTTGACAGTGCCAACAGATATTGCAACTCGTCAACTCGTCTTAACTGTATTAGCTTCTAAAACCTGTCATTTCATTCCAAGTACCATTATGTTTCTGAAAACATTTCAAAAACAGTGTTCAGATGCGCCTGATTTTAAACAATGGTTTGAATCAAAAAACATCATAGCTGTTAAAGAAGTGTTATCGGAGAATGAAAACATTTTTGTTGAACTTCTGAATCCTTACAAGCCAGAAGATAGTCGCTATGAAGACTATAAAGACTCTATCTACCGAAACTTGCGGCGTTGGAAATCGGGCGACAATTTGCTAGAATTTAGCCACTTTCGTGATTTGAAACAAGAAAAAAATGGAAAATTAGTCATTTGGCTCCTGTTAGCAAGAGCATGGCAATATATTTGTCAAAGTGTGGAAAAACGATTGGGGGAAGAAGGGCTCAGCTCATTTATAACAATTGTTAATGACACTTATCAAACAGTGTCTGATGAAGAAGAAGGGCTCAGCTCATTTATAACAATTGTTAATGACACTTATCAAACAGTGTCTGATGAATTTGAAGTACAGCCTGAAAGAATACGGGAGGCTTTGTTTATAGTGCAGACGCAATTAAATGGCACAGACAATTCATATAAAGCTTCTATGGATAATTTAGATAAAAGTTTTTATGAAGATTGTTGGATGCCATTTCAAAATATTTCTCTTCAACATGAAAAAAATGTTGATGAAGAAATACAAGCACGATCTACGCTAAAAGCTATTGAGCAGCACAAATTTGCTCCCCATTATCGCTATTTCTCAGAACTTGGCTGGGCGCGTTACTATGCAATGCGTTGTGAATATCTAAAGGCACTGGAACATTACCAAAAGGCTTTTGAACAGGGTAAATATCGTGCAGGAAGTCTTTTGTTTGACATTTTGAGAGAATTGCTCACATTAGCCGCATTTTTAGATAAAAAAAATGTGATTAAATCCCACTATCGGTGGGCTTGTTTGATGGACTTATTTTCAGAAGAGAGTGATGCCCCTGAACAATGGGAAATTAAACAATTCAAAATGGCTTTTTTTGAACAATTTCCTATAGAAGGACTTTATCAATGTGTGACTCAATCTAAAAAAGCTGAAGTGGCACAAAAGCGAGAAGAAGTATTTCGTCGTGAAATGATTTTTAATCAAGAAGGCTGGAAAAGGTGGGAAAATAGTTCTCCCGATTTACGAAACCCAAACCGTATGGTTAAGGATTTTGATCCAAAGCCATACACTCAACTGATGATTTTTAGTCAATTGGGGCAAACCGATAAAGTGAAACGTCTGCTTGAAAAGGGTGCTGATCCTAATAAGCGGATAATACTGGATGATGGCACGGCACTGATAATTGCTTTACAAATGGGCAATATAGAAATCGCTAAGTTACTTTTAGAACATCCAAAAATTGCAGATAGCATTAACGCGAGAACTCGGAGAAAAAAAATAACGGCGTTGGAACTGGCAATTGAAAAGGGTTATGTGGATATTGTTCGTCGCCTCATTGAAAAGGGGGCAGATATTGAACAAGGTTGTGATATAGAAGAGATGCCGCCACTTTATAAAGCAATCAGTTTTTTTCATGTTCTAGAAAAATTCCGCGCAACCGGTATACCACCCTCAATACCAAAAGAAAATTTGAGAGCTGATGTTTTCAGAAGGCAAGCAGAATTTGGTGAAGTTTTTAGAAGTGGGAATGTCTTTAATCAAGATTTTCCTAATCGTGATGCTTTGTATATAGAACATCTGCAAAAAGCATCTCCAAAAGACTTTAAAGTTTTCAAACAACTCTGCAATTTGATGTTTGAGATATCTGATGGCGACGAAAAAAAACCATTATTATTCAATACAGATTTTTCTAAGCTTCTTCAAATTATTGATATTCTGATTAAAGCGGGGGCTAATGTTAACAAGCCGCATCAGCATGGTTTTACGCCATTTTTAGTTAGTGCTGAAATAGGTGGTATTGAGGTTTTTCGCCGTCTTTATGAAGCGGGTGGTAAAGAACATTTGACTGATTGCGTAGCCGATGATAATAGCATCTTGAATATAGCCATTGGTTATTCCAATTTCGATATAGCTGCTTATATTTTGAAGCATGGTGATAAAGAACAACTTCGCCAAATAATCAATAATCGAAGTAAAGGAAATGGCTATAGTGTCTTTCATTTCTTCATCAAAGAGTTTTGGGAATTAAAAAGAAACAAGCTGTATTCTGATGAAACAATGAATGATTGGAAACAAAATGTTTGGGGTGAATTATTGAATTTAGGACCAGACTTAACCCTCAAAGACAAAAATGGCTTAACAGCTGAAATGTTTGCTGATAGTCGAGCTATGCCGTCGCTTGCTTTAGATTTACAAAAGCGGCGTAAGAAATTGAGCGAGATTCAGCGGTGATAAACTTTGTCAGGGCAGATTTGTGTGTCTGCCCTTTCTTCTTGTTTATTTATCCAATCCTATCTGCACAAATTGGGGATGCACAGTGACACCTGTTTCGTTATCCGTATAATCTTTTTCAAACTGTTGGCGATTCTTTTCATCTATCGCCTCAATAAATAACACTAACCAATATTTCGATAGATTAAATCTTGCTGTAAAAATTAAATTGTTAGAGTTTGTTTATGGAAAAAAATTTCAGACATTTAGAAGCGTTAGGTTTTAGTCATTGGTTTCAAGATAGAATGGATTCTACAAATGTAAGTGATTGCCAGATAGCCAGAGTGATTACTGTCACTGGGGATAGTTATATCATTAGAAATGGACAGAATGATGCCTTT
>Ga0233403_10000454_pt1 | contig 19082 bp, 13 predicted proteins | sample Na_oxic_1_MG_FD_179866 | JGI IMG/M metagenome (GOLD analysis project Ga0233403, IMG submission 179866) | Seawater microbial communities from Saanich Inlet, British Columbia, Canada - Na_oxic_1_MG | ecosystem: Environmental > Aquatic > Marine > Inlet | place: Canada: British Columbia | collected...
ACTAGCATGTCTGGTGTTGCCAATGCTTCGTGCGCGTTTTAGGCGTATTAACTGGCGGGTGTCCAAAATAGGGGGGAGGGGTGTTCTGTCTTCAGCTTCGTTGCCTTCGTTGGCTTCATTAATGGTTGTCACAATGTCTTGATATCGTTCGACATCTACCCAATCCAATTCGCCATCGCCTTTTTCGTCAATGAGATATTGCGTTATGATATCGCCTATGACTTTGGCATGTAGAAAGCTAGAGGGTTCCGGTTCGTCTTGAGTGGAGTGGGTAATTTCGCCTCCAATAAAACCATTTTGTACGCTTTTGAACTGCAATTCTGTTGTATAAAGGTTCTTGGAGGTTTTATACTCACCTTTCCAAGTTGTACCGCGTAGGCGTTGTTGCAGTAACTCAGGTTCAAAGTGATTTTGGAGTTGCGCGTCGAGTATATGAAAAGTGGCATTGTCGGGATTGAAACCTAAAATCAATGTCCAATTCGAGAGTATGAGTTCCTCGTTGTGCGTGTCAATCGTTTTTAGCCCGCTGATACGCAAAACAGGGGGGGCGGTTCTATCACCTTCACGAGTAGAGGGAGATTGGGAACTGATGTAGGTATTATCAAAATCAACCTCTGATGCTAATGCTGGTGTGTTTAAGAAGCCAATAAGGCTTATCAGGATTATGACCGATTTCATTTTTGTCTCCTCTTATTTATGATTGAGGTAAAAAACAATACGCGCCGCAATCGCTGCGGCACATACATATATATAATAAGGAGAAAAGGGTTGAAAGTTTAGCGTGTTATGATTCCTTTTCTAACAATACGGCTATCCAACCAGCCACGTAGCCACCACTTTCTTTATCACCATTCCCAACACCACTACCCACGGGGATCATTTGTATAACTTTCCAATCATTTTCTAAGTAGTCCGTTAAATGTTCTCGCTGTGTCATATCTTCTTCGTTATCATCATCTAAAGCGATGGTAATGAGTTTTTGCATGTAAGCACTCCTTTTTGCGTGATGTTCAACAATGAACAATTATCAATTCCCGATGCGTCGTTTTTGCGCGCAAAAACTGGGGCAAAGAAATCAATTATTAATTAATCCCATATCAATTATCAATTCCACGTTATAATATATTATACTTAGCATCGCCATAAATTGCGCTTTTAAGATTTTCGTTCCAAATTTATTTTGCGTCTTATTGGAGTGCAAAATTTATTTTGCGTCTGAATTGGAATGCATGTTATTTTGCGTCTTATTGGAGTGCAAAATTTATTTTGCGGCTTATTGGAATGCATGTTATTTTGCGGCTTATTGGAATGCATGTTATTTTGCGGCTTAAGTCTAGTTGGCTGTTCAGTTAAAAAAAGCGCAATTTATGACAATGCTAAGTATACAATAAATCACGTTAAGGAAATCAATCTCTTGATATGCGTAGATTTTTAAGTGATGTCTAAGGTTTACCGATTATCGAACACTCTAAATCTTATGAGATACTATATAATGCCTTTTAACATTTTTTATCTGCCCAAATCAACCGTCCAAAGCGTCATCAACGTTCTAATGTTAATTTTTGATGTATCTACAGTTGTCCAATAAAGAATTTTAAAGATTTAAATACTTGTTTTTATTGTTGTTAATTTTAATTCGGGACAAGTCTATTATAGAAAAATTTAGAGTTGATTTATAGCAATTATATCCGCTCACAAAAAACGCTTGACATTCTCTAAAATGTCATTATAAGGTGATGATTAATGTTGGTAGTATTTGAGCCCCTCTAGTACGTTTAGGCAAAAGTCAAACCCACTTTGCTAATGATCCCGATATGCTTGAATTTATCGGGTGGGCTGCCCTGATGTGGAAAGGTTGCTTGAGCCTTCTCGTCAAATAGTCCACTTATAAATATGGTTTTTATTTCTAATAACTGATTTCGACGCTTAAGTTAGTATAGTAGCGATGGTATAAACTTTTGCGTGGAACTGATAACTGATAAAAGGGTACTTTAACAATGAGTGTCAACAAAATCCTTGCTGTTGATGATTCAAAGGTTGATCTGATAAATATTCAAAATATTCTTTCTGATGCTGGCTATGAGGTGCAGACGGCATCTTCTGGTCAAGACGCGATTGATAAGGCGGCTGCAGACAAGCCGGATTTGATTTTCATGGATGTGGTGATGCAACACATGGATGGCTATCAAGCCTGTCGAGAATTGACCCATAATGATGCAACCAAGGATATTCCAATTATCTTTGTGACGAGTAAAGGTCAAAAGGCGGATCGCGTATGGGCTGAAATGACGGGGGGTAAAGGTTTGGTGCAAAAACCTTATACACCTGACCAGATTATTGAGCAAGTTAATCAATTTAAGTAGTCTACGCAAAAACTTTTGCGTCGATCTGATTTAATCTCCAAAATCTATATCGTCATGATTTAATTTGCACAAAAATCATTAACATGGGAAGGGAATTGAATCTGTATTGGTGCTTTTGAATCAATGGGGAATTGGGAATTGACGCTGTCTTTCCCTTTTCCCCTTTTTTTGACCTATTATTTTTCAAAGGGCAGATTTGTTTGAAAATCGAGATTAATTCATAACCTGTTGTAATTTATCAGTATAATCGTCTATTTCTGCAGCAGTACGCATTTCGGTGGCGCACACAAGTAGGCATTGATCGAGTTGTATTTAAGTAGTCTAAACTTTTGCGTAGACATGATTTAGTCTCCAAAATCTATGTCGTCATGATTTAATTAATTTGCACAAAAATCATTAACATGGGAAGGGAATTGAATCTGTATTGGTGCTTTTGAATCAATGGGGAATTGGGAATTGACGTTGTCTTTCCCTTTTCCCCTTTTTTTGACCTATTATTTTTCAAAGGGCAGATTTGTTTGAAAATAGAGATTAATTCATAACCTGTTGTAATTTATCAGTATAATCGTCTATTTCCGCAGCAGTACGCATTTCGGTGGCGCACACAAGTAGGCATTGATCGAGTTGTGGATAATACGGGCTTAAATCATATCCGCCTAAGATATGATGTGCCGCTAATTGCTGCAAAACGTCTTTGACCGATTTTTCTAAGCGTATGACGGTTTCGTGAAAAAAGGGGCCTTTAAACACGCGATTGACACCGGAAATCGTTGTGAGCTGATTGACTAATCGGGTGGTGTTGCTATGGCAAGTTGAGGCAACATGCTCTAGCCCTTGCGCGCCCAATAAGGCGGTGTGAATGGTGGCGGCTGTTACCATGAGGCCTTGATTAGTGCAAATATTTGAAGTCGCTTTAGATCGGCGAATATGTTGTTCACGGGCTTGTAGGGTTAAGGTGTAACCGGTTTTGCCATCCAAATCGACGGTGCGCCCGATAATACGTCCTGGCATTTGCCGTATGTAGGCTTTTTTACAACACATAAAACCAAAATAGGGGCCGCCACCTGAGAGGGGAATGCCTAAAGGTTGGCCTTCACCACAAACGATGTCGGCCCCTTTTTGGCCCCACTCACCCGGCGCTGAGAGTACTGCCAGCGTAAGCGGATTCACAACGCCTATTACTAATAGGCCTTGTGCGTGTGCCCAATCGGTTAATTCATCTACTGCTTCTAAGCTCCCCAAAAAATTCGGTTGCTGAATGACTAATGCCGCATTTTCGCTGTCATTTTCGAGATTGGCGAGATCAACCGTTCCTGTTTCAGGGTTATAAGGCACATCAAGCAGTGTAATGCCTTGATTTTTAACGAGAGTTTGCACGACGCGCCGATAAATCGGGTGTACCGTGGTTGGCATTAAAATGCGTTTAGCCTTAGATTTAGTGATACGCACGGCCATCAGCACGGCTTCAGCCAAGGCTGATGCCCCATCATACAATGAAGCATTTGAAGCATCCATGCTGGTTAAATTCGCCATCAGGGTTTGAAATTCATATAAAAGTTGTAGCGTTCCTTGGCTCGCTTCCGCTTGATAGGGCGTGTAAGCGGAATAAAATTCGCCTCGTGTCGTGATTTCCCAAACGGCTGCGGGAATATGGTGTTCATAAGCACCCGCGCCGACAAAACACACTGCGCTACTATTTTGAGCAGCGCGTTGGCGCATCAGTTGCCCTACTTCCATTTCCGTCAGGGCCGGTGGGATTTTTTCTAAGTTGCCACAGCGTAAATCGACGGGAATTTCATCAAATAAATCGTCGAGACTACCAATGCCAATCGTAGCCAGCATGGCTTCCATATCATCTTGGGTGTGGGGAATGTAAGGCATGAATTGATTTAAATTTTGTGGGGTTAATTATTGTTATTAATGTAGGGACTATTTAATTGCGGCCTGTAGGGGCAATCCCTTGTGGTTGCCCCAGTCTATTTAATTATGGCCTGTAGGGGCAAATCCCTTGTGATTGCCCTGCTATTCCTCTTCTGCAAGCATCTCAGCGTATTGTACGGCCGTCAACAAGTCGTCCAAATTGCAGTCTTCATCCAATCTGACTTTGAATAACCAACCCTCGGAATAAGGGCTGCTATTGATCAATTCAGGTTCATCAATTAAGGCAGCATTATTGTCAATCACATCTCCTGCTATTGGACTAAAAAGATCAGAAGCCGCTTTGACTGATTCAACCACGCCACAGGCATCGTCTACATTAAGTGAGTCACCTGTCTCCGGCAATTCAACAAAAACTATATCGCCTAACTCTTCTTGAGCATGATCGGTAATGCCAACTGTAGCGATGCCATCTTCTATACGCACCCATTCATGGGATTGGATATATTTCAAGTCTTCAGGTATTTCGCTCATTATTAAATTTTCCTTAAAACGCGGTTAATGGTTAATTGTTACTTATATGTCGCTCATTGCAAAAGGCATCGCAGTAAGGGAGCAAATCTAATGATATGTCGCTCATTGCAAAAGGCATCGCAGCAAGGATCAAATCACTGATCAATTTGCATCCCATTTTTCCCCATGACGGCTTGAAATTCAAGCATTTCCATCCAATGACAGTACCCAATTGATTATTAGAGCTTCCTCCTATTCCAATGCAAAAAACCAGCCGCTATTGCGAGTGAAAAATTCAGTATAATATTCAGTATAATCACAATCGTTATCGGTATAAAATCGCTTGCAAAAGGGGGAAGTGGTACGATCCCGATACTAAAAAAAATGAGTCCACAGAAGAGATAAACGTAAAAGAGAAAAAAACCAAATATTTGAAGACGAAGCAGCAAAATACCGGAAAGTAATCCACAAAGGCCAATTATCAGTAATAAAACTTTTGGCCAAATTGGATTCAGATCAGCGAATAAAAAAACAAACGTATCCCAATTGAAGACGAGCGAGAGAAGTACAAGCACACCCAATCCTCTCGTTAAATGATCACTCTTCTTTTTCTTCATTTTTTGCATGGCCTCTTTATTAGACTTTATACCGATTTAATACAATTCATTGAGTTTTTTGAAAGCAAAATAACAATGCACTCCAACGAAAGCAAAATAAATTTGGAACGAAAACGAAAGCAAAATAAATTTGGAACGAAAAAACGGCCGCAAAATAAATTTGGAACGAAAACGAAAGCAAGTTAAATACTCAAAGATTGTAAAGCCAAATAACATCAAAAACTTGAAGATCGAGTATAACGATAACCACTGATAACTGATAACTGATAACTGATAATTGTTCACTGATAACAGGCTTTACCCTGTCGCACAAATGGGGGTTTAACGACTTGTGCTGGTAACGATTTATTGCGTATTGTCACCGTGACTTGTGAGTCTGTTCCCGCTGGCACACGGGCAAAAGCAATTGAAACGCCTAATGTCGGTGAAAAAGTACCACTGGTGATCTGCCCTTCCCCCTTGCTAGGGGCAGATACGATTTGATGTGCGCGTAATATGCCTTTCTCCTGCAAGATTAAACCCACCATCACTTGATGTGATTTCGATTCCCGTTGAGTTTGCAAAGCAGAACGTCCGATAAAATCTCGATGGCTTGGCTTAAAAGCAACTGTCCAAGCTAAGCCTGATTCCAAAGGCGTATAGTTTTCATCCATATCGGCCCCATACAAATTCATGCCTGCCTCAAGGCGCAAAGTATCTCGCGCACCCAACCCCACAGGTTTAATTCCCACTGCGAGTAAGCTATCCCAAAAATCCGGTGCTTGTTTCGCAGGTAAAATCATTTCAAAACCGTCTTCACCTGTATAACCTGTACGTCCGACAAAAAAGTCATCATTATTCCAACTGGCATAAAAAGGTGCAAGCCCCATGACGGATGCCCGTAAATTTTCAGGTAATAAAGGCCCCACTTTTTCTCGTACCTGTGGCCCTTGTACAGCGAGCATAGCGAGATCATCGCGCTCACGAATATCGACAGCAAACGGTTTAGCCTGTTGTGTGATCCAAGCCATATCTTTATCCCGCGTTGCCGCATTGACAATCAGGCGAAATTGGGTATCGTCTTGAAAATAAACAATTAAATCATCAATAACCCCCCCTTGTTCATTCAACATACAACTGTAAAGGGCTTTACCGGTTTTTTTTAAACGGCCCACATCATTAGCCAACAAGTAGCGCAAAAAATCACGCACACTTTGTCCAGTTAAATCAACAACCGTCATGTGTGAAACATCAAACACACCCGCGTCACGGCGGACTTGATGATGTTCATTAATTTGTGAACCGTAATGCAAAGGCATTTGCCAACCGCCAAAATCAACCATTTTGGCATTGCTCGCTAAATGTTTATTATATAATGGTGTTTTTTTAGCCATAGTCATAATATTTTCAATGAACTTCAGATGTTCAGAACTTTATGCCTTATATAAATTCATACAAAAAACAGAACTCATAATCTATACTTAGCATCGTCATAAGGTCGCTATTACTTTAACATAACAGCCAACAGCTAAAGCAGTTGTCTAAAAGCTCAAGTCACCTAAAGGTGACTAACCCAATATATCCATAGCATTTTAGAGGCTTTTTACAAAAAGCAAAAGCGCAAATTGTGGCGGTTGGCAGTATATAAGAGTTTGGAGTCAAAACATTAGTTTAGTATAAAATCAGCTAACGTGGTTTTATTTTAGTGATTATATATAGATGTTAACATCAGTAAAACTCAAAACGGGCATGAACAATGACTGTTCATTTATAGTTTTGTTCAAAAATGAACTTATTGAAAATAAACGCAAAAGACGCAAAAGACGCAAAAGGACGCTAAAGAGGCCCTTAAAAATATCTTTTTCACGCACAAGTTTTTGCGTGCAAAAACTTTAGCGTAAAATTGATAACTGATAACTGATAACTGATAACTGATTATGCACGATTTTCCCCGTGAAAAACTGTGTGAACTTATCAACCATCATGGCACTATTCTGTGTGAAGATGCCGAACGCTGTGAATTTTTCCTACGCAATGCCTGTAATGCTGAATATAAGCGAGAAGTTTTTGTGCTAGTCAATGCGATTAGAGAAGATGTCGCTAAAGAATTGCTCAATCCGCCACAAGGTTTACCGCATGAAGCAGTGTTTGATTATTTAGTACAACGTTTATATGACAATTTGTGGTTAGATAAAACAGCGGCTGAGTGGACAGTGCAAACTTGGGGAATCGCTTTAGGGGTGAAAATGGCAACGCCTATCCCACCTATTCTAAAAGACGATTTGACACAACGGTTAGTTAATGAACCTGAAAACCCCTCTCAATCTCCAAAAGCCAAAGTCAGTCCCTCTTTCAAACCGCTTTCTTCAATCAATCCATTAGACTATATACGATTATTATGGTGGGTTTTAGTCATGCCAAAGCAGTTGCAAACCTATCGCAAAAGCTTTGGTAAAGGGGATGAAAAGCGTGTCGGCAATTGGCTGGTGAGTACATTAACGTGGTGGCCTTTGTTGATACCGACATTGGCATTAGGATTAGAACTATTTCCTCATTCTGCTAAAGCGTGGTTACCAGAGACTTATCTGCTCATCAGCGCCTTGTTAGTCGGATGTTGGTTATTAACGGGATCGTTGAAAATCAATAAAGATGTAGCCGTTGGCGTAGCCGTGAGTGTTGTGGGATTAGTAGCTGTGGGGGTATCTGTGAGCCTTGTCGGTATCGTCACTGGCTTTGTAACGGGTGGCCTCGCAATCGGTATAGTCTGTTTCATAGCAGTGAGCATCGCAGGTTTCATAGCGGTTGTTGTCGCGAGCGATATAGCCGTTGTCGTGACAGGGATCGTCGCTATCGGCGTTGCCGTTGGCGTTGCCGTTGGCGTGACAGTTGAAATCGCCGGCTTCGTGGTAGGCTTTGTAGTAGGCGCTGTAGCGGGCTTTGTGGCCGGTTTTATGGTAGATACAGTGGCCGATTTTATCGGAAACACTATAGAAAACAGTTTAAACACGGGTAGCCCGTCTTGGTTAGCCCGTCTAGCTTTCATACTGCTCATCGCAGTCCACTTTTCTTTGATTGGACTATACTTTTTTGAATGGTTTTTGTGGTTCAATTTTTATTAAATATGAAAAAGGAGTTCATTTCCAGAGTTCATTCGTTCCTAAAATTCATTTGTTCAGGCGTTTTATTTTTATTTCGATTGATTATTCCTAATTATATAATATTGCCAAAACGATGGCAGACAAAAAAGGCACACATTGCCCACTTATTTATCCATCCCCTGATTTTTTAATTTAAATTTAATATTCGAGGTTTAAATTGCTGTGAAAAAATTTGAACCTCGAATTGAGTTTAAAATGCAATAGTCAAGCTAACCACTATTTCATTTTCACCTAGTACGCTGAGTACAAAAACTTATTCTCTGTGGCACTCTGTGGCACTCTGTGTTCTCTGTGTTGAAAATTTTTTTTTGACAAACTTGATAGGCAATCTTATTCGCAATTTGCGATGCCCACCGCTTGAAAAAATTTCCACCATCCCCACTAATATACAGCCACCAAAATACACTTATGACAGATAAGTATTTACATCAGTTTAATACAACGCATGACGGGCCGTATAAACGAATAATGCTAATATGATTAATATTTAATGCTATGGATACGATGGTTAAAATCAAAAATTTATGTAAACAATTTGACACCTTGACGGCCGTGGATGATATCTCATTTCAAGTCAATCAAGGCGAAGTCTTAGGCTTTTTGGGGCCTAATGGAGCCGGTAAATCCACTACCATGAAAATGATTACCGGGTTTTTAACGCCTACTGCTGGTACGGTAACAGTAGCCGGGCATGATATTGTGCAAAAACCGCTTGAAGTTAAACAGCGGTTGGGTTATTTGCCAGAAGGGGCAGCGGGCTATCCTGATATGACACCCGCTAATTACCTTGATTTTGTAGCACAAATCAGAGGCCTTCGTGGACAAGATAAACGCCGTCGCATTGAGGATACCGTAATGCGCGTTAATTTAGAAAGCGTCTTGCATCAGTCTATTGATACGCTCTCTAAAGGATTTAAGCGTCGCGTCGGTTTAGCACAAGCGATCTTGCATGATCCAGAAGTCTTGATTTTGGACGAGCCCACTGATGGACTTGATCCCAATCAAAAGCATGAAGTGCGTACCCTGATAAAAAATATGGCTAAAGAAAAAGTCATTATTTTGTCTACGCATATTCTTGAAGAAGTTCATGCCGTATGTAGTCGCGCTATTATTATAGCCGATGGGCAAATCGTTGCCGATGGCACCCCTTCAGAATTAGAAGCTAAATCGCACTACCATAATTCAGTCACCATAACGCTACGCGCTAATCAAGATAAAGCGACTGAAGTACGTCAAGCTTTGCTCAATTTGCCCAATATCCATAAATTAGAGACATTAATAGAGGATGACTCCACATTGAGCTATCAAATTTTTCCAGAAAAACACGGTTCTATCATTGGCGAAATCAGTCAATATGCCCGAACTCAGCAATGGATCGTCACAGAATTGCATGTTGATAAAGGCCGTATGGATGAAGTATTTCGTTCAGTGACAACCAGCGTATAATCATTTTCCCTGCCAGATTAATTGTCTAACGACAGGGCCAATTGTACTCACATTTATCATTCGCTCCAAGGAGTTATTTTCATCATGCGTGCAAGCCTGATTTGGGTGTTATTCAAGCGAGAATTAGCCAGTTATTTCGCCACACCCATTGCTTATGTTTTTATTGTTATCTTCTTGTTTTTAAGCGGTATTTTTACCTTTCATTTAGGTAATTTCTTTGCACGGGCGCAAGCAGACTTGCTACCCTTTTTCAGCTTTCATCCGTGGTTATATTTGTTCTTAATCCCCGCATTATCCATGCGACTGTGGGCTGAAGAGCGTAAAAGTGGCACAATCGAACTCTTATTGACATTGCCAATCACGATCACAGAAAGCGTACTCGGAAAATTCCTAGCCGCTTGGGCCTTTACCGCTATCGCATTAGCCCTAACCTTTCCAATGTGGCTCAGTGTGAATTATTTAGGTGAACCGGATCATGCCATGATTCTCGCCGGCTATCTTGGCAGTTTCCTGATGGCAGGTGGATTTTTAGCGATAGGAAGCTGCATGTCGGCCCTAACCAAAAATCAAGTCATCGCCTTTATCGTCACCGCAGTCGTCTGTCTCGCTTTTATTCTCAGCGGCTTTCCGCTGGTTTTAGACTTCTTTAGCGGTTGGGCCCCCCAAATCATTGTTGAGACAATCAGTTCCTTCAGCTTTTTAACGCACTTTGATAGCCTAAGCAAAGGCGTTATTGATTTGCGAGACTTGATTTACTTCTTTTCCTTAATAGCCTTTTGGTTATTTACCACCGCTATTTTGATTGAAATGAAGAAAGCGGATTAGATTGAATTGAGGTAATAGAACACTGATGACACTGATTATCATGATTCACGCTGATTAAAACAGATTTTAAAACATTGATTTAAAAAAAATCAGTGTTAATCAGTTTTATCAGTCTCATCAGCGTTCTATCCTATTACATACCGGATGACTTATTAAACACAGGAGTATTCAAAACTAAATATGAATCAAAAAATTCTCACCACGACTGGCCTGCTAATAGCCATAATCCTCTTTTTGGCTACCAATATCACCAGTGACGTCATCTTCAAATCGGCACGATTGGATTTAACAGAAAGTCAACTTTACACCTTATCAGAAGGGAGTAAGAACATCCTCAAAGCATTAGAGGAACCGATTACCCTGCGCTTTTTTATCTCGCAGAAAGTCGCAACCCGTTTACCCGGGATCAGCAGTTATACCGTGCGAGTGCGTGAATTATTAGAAGAATATCAACGCACTGCCGGGGATAAACTCAAATTAAGACTGATTGATCCTGAACCCTTTTCTGAAGAAGAAGATCAAGCCGAAAGCTATGGTTTGCAAGGCATTCCAGTCGATGACAGCAATACCACCTTTTATTTCGGAATCGCCGGCACAAACTCAACAGACGATGAAGAAGTGATTCCATTTTTCTCCCCAAATCGCGCCGAGTTTTTGGAATATGATCTCACCAAACTCATTCATCAACTCGACAAGCCTAAACAAAAAGTCGTCGGCATAATGAGTACCTTACCCGTGCAAGGCAATACTGCTGCATCACCTTTTCAGCAAAATGCCGATGAAGCTTGGATGATTGTCGATCATATTCGCCAATTATTTGAAGTGCGTACCGTAGCAACAGACGTTCAAGAAATCCCTGACAACATTAACATGCTCATGTTAATACATCCCAAGGATTTCAGCGAAGCCACATTGTATGCCCTTGATCAATTTGTGCTAAGCGGCGGCCGAATGATTGTATTTGCCGATCCTTATTCAGAAGCTTACGAACCACCAAGCGATCCAAAAAATCCCTTGGCCGCCATGCAAGCCCCGCGTAATTCAGAACTGAGCAAACTCTTTGACGCATGGGGGCTGGAAATCGTCCCAAATAAAGTCGTTGGTGATCTCCGTGTCGCTCAAAAAGTGCAAATGAGAAAAGGTTCTCGTGCAGTCGTTGTCAACTATCCCGTATGGATGGATTTAGACAATGAACAGTATTTCAATACAAAAGAGATTGTCACCGCCAAATTAGGTAATATAGTACTCGCAACCGCAGGCGCGATAGTCGAAAAAGGCGATGTCGAAACCGAAATCATACCCTTGATTCAAACGGGTACCAAAGCCATGCAGATTGAAACCTCAAAACTAGGCGTTTTCGGCGATCCAGAAGACATCGTGCGGAATTTCAAACCAGAAGGCCAATTCACCATAGCCGCGCGCGTCACAGGCAAAGTCAAAACAGCCTTCCCAGAAGGCAAACCCAAAGATGAAGAGGCAGCAGAAAACGAAGGGCACTTAACCGAATCGGCTGAACCCATCAATCTCATCGTCGTAGCCGACACCGACATGCTTGAAGACAAATTCTGGGTACGTGTACAAAACTTCATTGGCCAACGCATTGCGATACCCCAAGCCGCCAATGCCACATTTGTCTCCAATGCCCTAGACAATCTCAGCGGCAGCAACGACTTGATCAGCGTGCGTAATCGCGGCAACTTTGCCCGGCCCTTCACCAAGGTAGAAGATATTCAACGAGAGGCAGAACAGAAACACCGCGAAAAGGAAAAGCAATTGCAAACCCGTCTGCAAGAAACGGATCAAAAAATCCGCGAATTGCAACGTCAAAAGAAAGATGGCAACGAGTTCATGCTCAATGTTGAACAACAACAAGAAATAGCCCGCTTCCGCGAAGAAAAGAGCCATATTCGCAAAGAACTGCGCGACGTACAACATCAATTACACAAAAACATCGCCAGTTTGGAAACCCAGATGAAATTCATCAACATTGGACTCATGCCCCTACTCATCGGGATAGGCGGCATAACCCTTGGCATATTGAACAGACGGCGACGGAAAGGAAGGCAACCCGTAAAAGGCTAACCGTCTAATTCGTTAGATGTCAAATAGGTAGGGGGAGTAACCTAACCACCTACAAGTTTATTCCTAAGTTTGATCCTAAGAATTAAGTTCATCTTTTACCTCTGTGTACCTCTGTGTACCTCTGTGTACTCTGTGTTAAGGTTTTTTATCACAGAGTACCTGCCATGTCGATTTATAACAAGGATAAATACCATAATGAATGCCAAAACGCTAAGCTTTTTAGCTTTCATAACGCTAGTCGTTATTATTACCGCAGTTGTGCTAACACAGCCCAAAACAACCACAGCACCTTTAGAAAAAACCCTGTTTTTTCCTAACTTGCAAACCTCTGCCCTCAACGAAGTGACAGAAATCAACATCACAACGCAAGACGAAAGCCTCACCTTGATGCTCACTGACAAACAATGGGGCTTAAAGGAAAAACATCATTATCCCGTTGCCCTGGAGAAAGTCCATAATCTCCTATTTGGTTTAGCCGGCTTAACCATTTTGGAAGCTAAAACCAGTAATCCGGCCCTGTATTCTAAAATTGGCGTAGAAGCGGTTACCGAAGAAGATGCCCAATCCACGCTTCTAACCTTAAAAAATGCCGAAGGTGAAACAGTAGCCAGTGTCATTATTGGCAATGATCGCAAAGCCAAAACAGACTCCACACGCAGTGAAATCTACGTCCGCAAACAGGATGACAAACTCAGTTGGCTCACCTTAGGCAGCTTGCCAGTTGAGAAGACAGTAGCAGATTGGTTAGAAGAAGAAATTGTTGATATCGACGGAGACAAAGTTCGCCAAATCAGCATCAAACACCCTGATGGGGAAAACCTGCTGATTTTTAAAGCAAGCCCAGAAAACAAGGATTATCAGATCGCCGACTTGCCTGACAATGCCAGCATCAAATCGCCCTATACACTGAGAAGCCTGGCCAGTACTTTAAGTCATTTAAATTTGGATGATGTTAGAAACGCAAGCGACATTAAATTTGCCAGAAAACTGACTCATCGCACCGTCTTTAGCACCTTTGATGGCCTTGAAATCACCCTATTCACAATGAAAAAAGATGACAAACATTACGCACAATTATCTGCCGCGTATAATCCAGACATGGTTTGGGTTGAGGCCAGCGATGAAGAGGCAGACGATGACAAAGAGGCAGCCGAGGAATCCGAACCTGAAATCGTAGCCGTTCAGGATGAAACTTCTGAAGAACCTGAACCAGAAGTCGATATCAAACAGCAAGCCGAAACCCTAAACGCCAAATTCAAAGGCTGGGTTTACGAACTCGCCGCCTACAAAGTAGATGACTTAGAGAAAAAGCGTGACGACTTGATAGAACGAGAAGAACCCGCAAAAAAAGAACCAATACTTGAGGATATCGATATAGAAGGCATTGAAGACTTGCCATTATCCATGCCAGAGTTCAACTTCAACATGCCACAGTTAAACATGCCACAGTTAGACAGCATTCCCCCCAAGCTGTTTGATGAACAAGAGGGTGCAGAAGAGGCAGAAGAGGGTGCAGAAGAGGCCTTGTCAACCCCGTTTAGTTTTTCCAACGTCAAGGTAGAAAAACCAGAAGAGTTACCGACACCAGTAGGTACACCGACAACAACGAATGAAACCATGATTCCGGTTCCTTAGACAGGGCATATCTGAGGTGTTAAATTTCAGGTACGGGATGACTTTTTTTTCACACCTGATTTGTAGGGTGGGTAAACGGGCCGCAATGAACTCAATATAAACCCAGATTTCACCGCCCGTTTGCCCACCATTCCTCCTTCATGGAATAAAAATAGGGTGAAAAAATAAACCAAGAAATGTGTTTATATTTAACACCCCAGCGTTGCCCCAATGCTATTAAAGTCGTTTGCATTTAAATTGCCCTTTTACCTTGATTTTTCTTGACTTTTCAATTGCTCAACGGTTCTTAAAATATAACGTAATTCATTATAATCCTGATCATCTACCTTTGTGACTCCAGTAATGGATTTTTTAATTGACGTTAAAATCGTTTTACCCTTCGGGTGTTCGTTGAGATTTAAAAACAGCTGTCGCAATTTCTCCCGTTGTTGTTGAGGAAAACGGTGAGTCGCGACAAAAAGATGAACGGTAATAGGGGGTGTCCAAGTCAAGACTTTTATACCTTGTTGTGCATATCGGTTAAAAATATCTTTTTTAATGGCACCAGCCTCAAATTCACCAAGTAACACACCTAATACGACATTTTCATGGCTTTTGATAAATTGATAATGACTGAGTTGAGCAACTGTCATACCAGCTTGCCATAATACGAATCGAGGGACAAAATGGCTCATGGTTGAATTGGGGGAACCAAATGCAAAACCCTTACCTCGTAAATCAGTTAATGTTTTAATCTGGCTATCTTGGGAAACAATAATTGCGCCACGGAAAGTCGATTTGCCCGCAACTTGAATTTTCGCTAATAAGTGTTTTTGTCCAAAGTTTTCGACTAACTTGACATAAGGGGCAGGGCCGAGATAGGCCATATCGACTTTATCTTCACCAACCCGTTGAATATGGTTAGCGTAAGTTTTGGCGACTCGTAAAACCACAGGTTTATCAAGTTCATCAGACAAATAGTTCATCAGTGGTGTAAATCGTTCTAACAATTCTTTAGCCGTTAAGTAGGGATGTATCCCAAAAATATAAGCGTTTTGTGCTTCGTTTTGTGCGGCAAAAGAAACTGAAAGGAAGGGCGATATCAAAAAAACGAAACTAACAGATTTAATCCATTTTGGCATGATTTTTTTACACATAACTATACGTTTAAGGGCTTACCAGCTATCAGTTTGTATCGGTTAAAAAAAACACACATTTGTTTTTTATATCATAATATTATTAAAAATCAAAGAGTTATTCTCTGTGGCACTCTGAAAACGAAGTGTTCGCCGTAAAGAAGGGGGCGAAAGAAAATCGTGCCATGCAACTTTAGCCGTCTAGTTGCCCAAGTTGCCCAAGGCCAGAAATAATATAAATGAACGATTGAATTTTTGAACAAAATGATAAAAATGAACAGTCACTGTGAACAAAAGTTTTGAGTTTTACTGGTATTAAAAAAAGCTTCGGATCAAACTATTACCACACGTCGTTAATTTATCGGATAATAATTATTAATAGTTAATTTATAATGCCACGGAAAAACACAGCACGGAATGATTTTTTCCGTGTATTGAAGTGTTTTTCCGTGGCAAAATCTACCCCATTTTAATTTAATTAACAATTAACAATTAGAAGGCATTATAAGTTTTCCAAAAATTTAATCTTGACAATAAAAAACATTACTCGTAATATTAGCACTCCATAATATAATTAAAATCTAATTGATATTTATTTCAATCACACTTTAATAATATTAACGATTAAAAATCGATTTTTTCTATAAAAACTATCTCTAATTTGCTAATTGTAAAGGACAATGCTTTATGATGCTAGGTGTATTGAACAAAGATGAACAAACGCAACCCTTAGCCCAATGGAATCAGACGAATGCCGAATTCCCCTTAGATAAATGTGTCCATCAACTCTTTGAAGAGCAAGTGGAACGCACACCGGATGCCGTGGCCGTTGTTTTTGAAAAGTCACATTTGACGTATCGTGAACTGAATACTCGTGCTAATCAATTAGCACATCACTTGATAAGCCTTGGAGTAAAACCTGATATTCGTGTTGGTATTTGTGTGGAATACTCATATGAAATGGTGATCGGATTGCTGGGTATTCTCAAAGCTGGGGGAACGTATGTTCCTTTAGATCCCAATTATCCCCAAAAACGACTCACTTTCATGGTAAAAGAAGCACATATTCCCGTCTTATTGATGCAGGAAAAATGGCTTGAACGCTTTCCTCAAGATGAGGCTTCTATTGTTTGTTTAGATAGAGACTGGGAAGTTATTGCACAACAAAGTAAGGCTAAACCACTTACTCATATCCAACCTGATAATTTAATTTATGTCATTTATACGTCAGGTTCAACTGGTAAACCTAAAGGAGCAGGGGTTTATCACCATGGTTTTACAAATTTGTTATATTGGTTCACAACAGCTTTTCAGCTAACTGCCAATGATAGCGTTCTAGTTATTACCTCACTTAGCTTTGATTTAACACAGAAAAATATTTTTGCTCCACTTATTATAGGTGGTCAATTGCATTTGTCATCTGCTGCTTATGATCCCCAGAACATTGCCCAACTCATTGATGACAAAAAAATGACTTGGCTTAATTGTACTCCTAGCATGTTTTATCCGCTTATAGACTCGAACAATCGAAGCACATTTATCAAATTAGCTTCGTTACGTTATTTATTTTTAGGCGGAGAAGCTATTGTTTTACCAAGACTAGAGTCTTGGTTAAATTCGGCTACTTGTCAAGCGGAACTGGTCAATACCTATGGACCGACAGAATGTACTGATGTATGTGCGGCCTATTTAGTGAATAAATCTGATCCCCAATCAACAGTACCGATAGGAAAACCGATCTTTAATACCCAGTTATTCATTGTTGACGATGATCTTAAACCTTTACCTATAGGTACACCTGGTGAACTTTATATCGGTGGGGAAGGTGTAGGTGCCGGTTATATCAATGATGTTCAAATGACAGATGATAGGTTTATTCCTAATCCTTTTGACGATGATCCACAATCGCGTTTGTACCAAACACGAGATTTAGCTTGCTACCTGCCAAACGGTAATATTGAGTATCGAGGCCGTATAGATAATCAAGTCAAAATTCGTGGACTTCGCATTGAGTTGGGAGAGATTGAGGCAAAACTACACCAGTATTATGACATTAGTGATGCTGTAGTCATCGCTCGGAAGGATGATCTTGGCGATAAACGAATCGTGGCTTATATCGTTGTCTCCCAACTACCGCCACAACGGGTACTCTTGCGTAGTGACGGCCAAATTAAATGCGTGCTTGGAGATGACAAGACTGATTCCTCAACAGAAGTCACCACATTTGATATTTCGTATGGGGGCGTTGGTTTATCGGGCATATCCAGCCTGGATTTTTGTCCTGATAAACGGTATCATGTGTGCTTAACGATGCCGGATAGCTCTGACAAACTTTGTGTGGAGGGGGATATTGCTTGGCGAAGCGGTGATCGTCTTGGTATCCAGTTTGATCCAACCCCCGAAGAGAAAATCTTACTGCACAAACAGATTAACGCCTTTTTTGAAAAAAGGGGGTTATTGAAAGTCTTGCAAAATACTTTCATTGAGCATCTGCGCCACTTTATGCAGGAATCTTTACCTGAGTATATGATACCTTCACACTTTGTGATCTTGGATGCCTTGCCACTCACCTCTAATGGCAAACTGGATCGTAAAGCATTACCTGCACCTAATGTCAATCGTTCCGATCTGTACACCGATATTGAAGAAAAACTGGTTCAAATCTGGGCAGAGGTTTTGGGGCTGGAACGCGTTGGGCTCCATGATAATTTCTTGCACTTGGGAGGGCATTCATTACTGGCAACCCAAATTGTTTCTCATATCAACGAAGAATTGTCACTTGAATTACCTTTGTATTGCTTATTTGAAGCACCAACGGTTGCTCAATTGGCGGTGCAAGTGGAGGATGCGCTTAAATCATCTCGTCCACAAATACAAGTCATTGAACAGGCAGATCGGCACACGAACCTGCTGCTTTCCTTTGGACAAGAACAATTGTGGTTATTTGGACAATTTGTTCCCAATATACCCGTTTATAATGAACCGGCAACCATTCGTTTGGGGGGGCCGATTGATGTCAGGGTTTTGGAGCAAAGCCTGAATGAAATAGGTCGTCGTCATGAAATCTTACGAACCACTTTTACGACTATTAATGGAGAGCCGGTTCAAGTCATTTCACAGTTCGTCCCCTTTACTTTGCCAGTAGTGGATTTGCGTGACTTTCCTGAAAGTGAACGAGAGACTGAGTGCTTGCGGTTGGCCACTGAAGAGGCCGTACAACCCTTTGATTTAGAAAAAGGCCCCTTGTTTCGCGCTACGTTGATATGCTTAAGTGATAAAGACTATCGTTTATGCCAGACTGCCCACCATATTATTTCTGATGGGGTGTCTCTCTATAATGTGCTTTTCCCAGAACTCGCCACGCTCTATAAAGCGTTTTCTGCGGGACAAGCTTCCCCACTACCCAAACCTGTTTTTCAATATGCCGACTATGCCAGTTGGCAACGGCAACGATTACAGGGAGAGGAATTA
>Ga0233403_10000455_pt1 | contig 19065 bp, 11 predicted proteins | sample Na_oxic_1_MG_FD_179866 | JGI IMG/M metagenome (GOLD analysis project Ga0233403, IMG submission 179866) | Seawater microbial communities from Saanich Inlet, British Columbia, Canada - Na_oxic_1_MG | ecosystem: Environmental > Aquatic > Marine > Inlet | place: Canada: British Columbia | collected...
CGTTTTCTTCGGTTCCATGCAATTGTCGCAAGTCAGTCTCATCATAATAACGATGATTAGATGGTGTGCGTTTAGCAATCCATTTGCCATTCGCATCCCATCTTCTTAGCGTCTTTACTGAGACACCGATTTTTTTGGCTTTATGAGTGTGGTCGATATTTATTACCCATAATGTCTAACTATGGGTAGCTTTGTCTAATTTTCAAGTAGCCGTTAAATAACTCCTGATTGACTGACAAAAATATACTGGACAACCATTTCAGTTTCACTGTAACCTATTGTTTTTAATAATAGTATGACTGTTCGGCCAGAGCATAAAACAATAATTCACCAACTTTTGTCCGGTACTGAGGAAAAAATATTAAATTGACTTTAATATCAAATAGTTAATTGGTAAAAATGTTAACTATAGTGGTGGCCAGCATAGAAGGTACTCATTCCAAGCACTAACATAAGATATGATTGTTAGATGTTTTCTTCAATTCGGGTTCCTTCTATGCCCGCCATGACTATAATTGATTTTAGAATAAAGTTTTTTCCCAAAAAAAACTGCTAAACCCTGACCATTTATAGCAATAGTGGGATAGATTCATAAGACTGGTTGCGAAATGGGTGAAATTAGAGCATAAGATTTATAAATCAATGAGTTAATTGTTCCATGCGGTCTGTTTAAAGTTAACTCATTGAGTTATAAATAAGTAGATACACAAAAGTATATTAACATATAGTTTGTCAGATCAATCTGTTGGCCTTGATATCGAATTATTTTGAGTCCCCTTTAGGGGACTTTAGCTTTCAGACAATTGTTCAGGCTAAAGTTTCGCTCCGCGAAACTTTAGCCTGAATAGCTGTTGGCCACCAAATTATTTTTCTGAAAATATATAGAAAGAGCAATGGTTAAGTTAAGTCATCGTTCATTTGGAGACTAAAAAATGTTAACAGATTTCTGTGTGCCTACTGAATATTATCTCATTGAACGGTTAACAATCAGTCTATTAACCAACCATTAACCATTAACCATTAACCATTTCTTTAGTTTCGCAACCGCCCTATAGATTAACTAGCCGCCGAGGGGCAATACGGCCATCGTCTAAAATTTGACCAATTCCTAAAAAGCGATCATCGTTGGCAAACATTTTTATCCAACCGCTTGTGGGTGCCCTTGGTACTTGTACAGCTTGTCCTTGTCGCACGTAGTAGGTGAGTTCGGCCGTTAATTTCACCTGCGGCCAGTGCAATAGTGCTGTATGCATTGGTATAAGTAAGTTGTCTAAGGCATCAATCCCTTGTTCGGCATGGTGTTGGAGCGTTTCAAAATCGATCATGTCCCAATAATCTCCTACTCCAATGCGATGCAAGGCGCTGACGTGTGCGCCACATCCGAGTACTTCGCCTATATCTTCGGCTAAAGTACGGATATAAGTGCCCTTGGAACAATGTACTTCTACGGCCAGAATATTTTCAACAAAGCGACGCACTGTAAGGGTATAAATGGTTACGGTACGGGCTTGACGTTCGACAACTTTGCCTTGACGGGCTAATTTATAAAGGGCTTGTCCTTGGTGTTTAATGGCTGAGTGCATCGGGGGTACTTGTTGAATAGGACCTGTAAACGACGCAATCACCTTGTCAATCTTTAGTCGGTCAATGTTATCAGTTGGGCGAATTTGCTGTATTTCACCTTCCCCATCCCCGGTGGTTGTGGTGACACCAAGGGTAAATTCAGCTTGATAATACTTATTGGCATCCAGTAAAAATCCCGATAATTTGGTTGCTTCGCCCAGACAGACGGGCAATAAGCCACTGGCAATTTGGTCTAAGCTGCCCGTATGCCCAGCCTTGCGTGCTTGAAATAAGTGTTTGACGCGCTGCAAAGCACTATTAGAACTGATGCCAATGGGTTTGTTGAGCAGCAATATGCCATGTACATCGCGCCCATTTCGTCGTCTAGCCATGTTTATCTATATAAGTGAATAGTGATCGCTATAGCAGAATAATAGCTTTAAGTTTATCAGTTCCAATCCGAAACATCAAATTATAGCAATAATAATAGAGTTGTCCGAAAATAACCGGTTTGTGAATTTAACTATTTTTATTGACTGACAAGTCTAATGGAATAGCTTTGTACAGTTCAGAACTCCCTAAAAAATTTCACTGGGGTCGTTCAATGGGATAATGATATTTAAAATTGTTTAGATTGTTTGCTATTTATTATGGTAATTGTTTGATTTTATTTAATTTTCCATTTAATGAACCCGGTGCCACTACCTCTACCGGACTGCCCGTCACTTTTTCTAGCTTAGAAATCCGATGTTTTAAAAAATAGAATTTTTGTGAATCTATTTTTCTGATAAATCTAGATTATCTTTGGCTTTCTTCAGCTTGAACTGCTGAGTCGATTAAAGCTGATAAGCGACTGCCATATTCAATGGAACTATCATGTATAAACTGTAAACGTGGAGTGGTGCGCGTGGTTAAGCGTTGAGACAAATAATAGCGCAACCGCCCGGCAGCCGCGTTTATATGCTCAATGGTTTGTTCAACCGGAAATTTGCTACCAAGGATTGTCACATAAACACGCGCTGATTTTAAATCTGGCGAAACTTTGACTTCGGAAACCGTGATCATTCCTAAATTGGGGTTACTTAGTTCTCGGCGGATAATTTCAGCCAATTCGCGCTGGATTTGCACACCTACCCGTTGGGTACGACTAAATTCTTTCATAATTGGTCATTGGTCATGGAAAGGATATCCAAAAACATTTTTTTAGGGGGTATTGATACGTTGCCTAATCAACTATAGAGGTTGCCAAAAAATATAGAGTTTATACCGATTTAACTTTCTAGGCAAAAGTTTTTTAGAAAAAACACCTCGAAAACCAATTATTTAAAAATAATGGTCAGTCTAATCTAATCAAGCACTTAATATTAAATCGGTATAATGTCTTATGAAATACCAAAGAGCGTTCCTTTGGTCAGGGGGTTTGGTCTGAAAATTCACCGGCGCGGGGATGTTTTTTAAAATCAATCAATTATCAGAGCTATTTTGGTCTAAGAAGTGGAACAGTCCTAAAATCATCTCATTAAATAGATTATAAATGATTGATTGTTATGAAACACGATTTTTTTTATGTTGGTTTGAGAATAGCTGCTAATCGGATGATGTTGGTAAATTTTAAAAATCCGATTTCTTCAAGAAATCGGATTGATTTTTTTCGCCACTATTTGCAAATCAGGTATTGCTAAAAAAAGTAGTACCGGTTTCAAAAATTAAACGGTTTATACCACTGCTTGTTTAGGATTACCACGAATCATTTAGGTACACTATAGATGTTCAGATAAATAATTTCACAAACCCTATGAAACCTGGGGAAAAATATAACCAAAAGATCAACCCCGAAGGGGTTGAATGTATCGGGCTCAGGTGTAAACCTGGGGGGAATGAAATTATTTATCTGAACATATATATATATACTGCATACCGTTATAAGCCAGTTGTGTTTCGGTGGATATTTCAGTTTCACTGCACTAAAAACCAATGACTCATTTCAAATGACCAATTATCAAGATTAAAGTGTGCGAGCAACTGTTGTCTTTTGGTAAACCTCAATTTGGTCTCCCTCTTTAACATCGTTATAATTTTTTACCCCAATGCCGCATTCCGTACCGGCTTTGACTTCCAAAACGTCATCCTTAAAACGACGCAGTGATTCCAATTCGCCTTCAAAAATAACTACATTCTCGCGTAACACGCGGATAGGATTGTTGCGTTTGACGACACCATCGACAACCAGACAGCCAGCCACCGAACCCAATTTTGGAGAACGGAAAACTTGGCGTACTTCTGCTAAACCAATAATTTCTTCCTTGACTTCTGGCGTGAGTAGGCCACTGAGGGCTTGTTTAACTTCGTCTATCGCCTCATAAATGACACTATAATAGTGCAAATCGACTTCTTCTTCCTTAATCAGGCGTTTAGCACCGGCATCGGCTCGCACATTGAAGCCTATCAGAATCGCATTGGAAGCAACGGCCAAATTGGCATCCGATTCATTGATGCCTCCAGCACCGCTTGCAATAATCTTCACCTTCACTTCATCGTTAGAAAGCTTGGTTAATGCATCACTCAATGCTTCTACTGAACCATTGACATCAGCTTTCAGTACAATATTAAGGGTGTTGACTTGGCCGGTTTGCAGATGCGAGAACATATTTTCTAGTTTCGCCGCTTGGTTTTTCGCCAGTTTGACTTCACGGTATTTTCCTTGCCGGAATAAAGCGATTTCCCGTGCTTTACGTTCATCAGGAACTATGACGGTTTCATCACCGGCACTGGGTACACCAGATAATCCTAGCACTTCAACCGGGATTGAAGGTCCGGCCTTTTCTATTGGTTTACCGTTTTCATCCAGCATTGCCCGCACACGACCATATTCTTTGCCGGCCAACATGATATCGCCCTTTTTTAAAGTGCCACTTTGGACAAGCACCGTTGCCACGGCTCCACGTCCTTTATCCAAGCGTGATTCAATGATGACACCAGTGGCTAAGCCTTCGGCAACCGTGGACAATTCCAGTACTTCGGCTTGTAATAAAATGGAAATCAGCAATTCGTCAATCCCTTCCCCGGTTTTCGCCGAAACCGGTACAAACATGGTATTGCCTCCCCATTCTTCTGGAACCACTTCTTTGGCAACTAATTCTTGTTTAACTTTTTCTGAATTAGCTTCTGGCTTATCAATTTTATTGAGCGCTACAATTATTGGTACTTCAGCCGCTTTAGCATGTTGAATGGCTTCAATAGTTTGTGGCATCACGCCATCATCAGCCGCGACAACCAAAATCACAATATCAGTTACTTTGGCACCTCTAGCCCGCATCGCGGTAAATGCCGCATGTCCGGGTGTATCCAAAAAGCAGACTGTGCCTTTGGGTGTATCCACATGGTAGGCTCCAATATGCTGAGTAATTCCGCCGGCTTCTCCAGCGACTACTTTGGTCACACGAATATAGTCAAGTAAAGAGGTTTTGCCATGATCAACATGTCCCATAATAGTGACTACTGGGGAGCGAGGAACTCGTTCACCGGTTTGCTCACCGGTTTTGATTAAGCTATCTTCAATTTCATTTTCTTTCAATAACTTAGGAATGTGTCCCATTTCCTCAACGACAATGGAGGCGGTTTCCTGATCAATCATCTGATTGATGGTGACCATTGTACCCATCTTCATCATGATCCTGATAACTTCGGCGGCTTTGACTGACATTTTTTGCGCCAGTTCTGCAACTGTCAGGGTTTCAGGCAGAGTCACATCATGCACTATCGGCGTAGTTGGCTTGGTAAAAGCACCATGCTGCGGTTTTTCTGGGGATTGTGCCGGGAGTTTTTGCCAATTCTTTTTCTTGGCTTTTTTATCACCACTACTATCGTGGTGCTTATATTTGGTCGGTTTGGACTTGTGACTCGAGTCTTCAAAAGAACGGCCGTCTTTGCCCGATCCAGTTTTGCTTTTTCCCCTGCGTCTAACAGGTCTTTTACGCGATTTGTCCGCGTTCGCGGCCTCGCTTTTATGTTCTGTTCGTGCCGCTGTCTTTTCTTGCCCTTCTTTAAGGGGGGTTGAGGTGGTCGTTTGACGTTTTTTAGGTCGATTCCGTGTGGTATCCTCATTTTGTTTTGGTTTCTCTGAGGAAGAGTGTTGTTGAGGCGAGGGTTTGGTCGCTGTTGTTGGCCGATTTTTCTGATAACGATTGTCAGGTTTTCCAGCACTCGCTTGGCTAGTGTGGCGCTTTTTAGCGGTGCTTGTCGTATCCGAGCGAACCGGTGCTGTTTGTACAGTGGGTTGGCTATTTTTGGTTTTGATTTGTATTGTCGTTTGGCTTGTGCTCGGTTTAGAATCGCTCGGTACGGTTCGTTGGCTTGGTTTTACCGCCGAAGTCGTCGGTTGGCGCTTTTTGTCTTTGAATTGCCGGCTTTTGTTAACCCATCTTTTACCTTTTGAATCAGAAGGTTGGCCTGATGCGTGTTCTTCGTTTTGAGCCGGTGTTGCGCGACGACGTTCAGGCTGGGCTGTTTTCCTAGCCACGTTCGTTTCGGCCTGATCTCTGTTTAAAGTCTGATTGTGTTGCTGACGACGAATTTCTTCTTCAGCTTTTGGGGCATTTTGTTCAAGCTCTTTATCTTTATTTGAGTGTTGGCCGTCAACGACACTCCGCTTGTTGATGTAGGTGTGTGTTTTTCTGACTTCTACCGGTACCGTTTTAGCACGCCCCTGAGCATTGGGTACTTGGATTTCACTGTTGGTTTTGCGTTTGAGAGTAATTGTTTTGGGTGCTGCCGTTGTCATTTTTTCAGTGTCTTTGCCGTGAATATGACGCAGAGGAGTCAACAACTGTCATTTTTTATTATCATTAGCCGACAAAAGCCCAGCATCGCCCGCCTGATTGCGCCAATAAAAGTTTAATAGGAGTCTTCTCGTTGTAACTTCTGCTCAAGAAAACGAAAAATGATGGGGATTCTCATCATATAAAGGGCGAATACTTCCATTTTGCCCCACAAAAATTTTTTGGTATTTCATTGAAGTTTTTCCAAAAAACTTTGGCCTCACAAATAATGTCGGGGCAAGCCTTGCGTGTTCGCCCTCTCCCCGAGCCGAAGTTACAATCAGGGAGTCTTCACTTCATTGGTTTTTTAGGCTATACTTCAAACGTTCAAGTTTTCGGATTATGAGAACATACTCCGTTTTCAAAGTTCGTTTTTTTGAACGATTGAAAATGATTATCGATCCGCCAGTCTTAAATCCGAAAACTTGAACGTTTGGAGTATAAAGCCTAAAATTGTCTTATGGTCACTTCAGCCATTATTTCAGTTATTAGTGTTTTGTTTGGGGCGAAGGTCAAGACTTTTAAAAAATCCGAGGTCTTAATCGAGTTCGGATTTTTATCTCTGAAGAAAAGTTCAAATTATAGCTGTTTGCAGTATAAACAAAACTGGATTTTTTTCGATTAATACCTGATTGATTATGCCAAGGTGCTTAGGAAGTACCAAATAACCAAAAAGCGAAGTCAACCAAGTTTTTATATAGACTTGACCGGTTTTAAAAATCGGTCATATCTGAATGGGTATATTAGAGTTTATACTGATTTAACGTAACCCATTGATTTATTTTAATAAGGTTATTTGAGTCGCGGTAATAAAATCAAGCATTTAATATTAAATCGGTATAATGTCGAGCCTCTTGCAAAACTCATGAAAGGCGAACATGATTACACGGATTTAAGGATTAACCGGATTAACCGGGACTGGCTTTGGCGGAGTCCGTGAAACTAGAAATCAATAACTTACAGTTATTAGGCCGTCGTAAGTATATTGTTTTACTGTAATAATTTTCAGGCTACCGTTTTTTAAAAAGCCTGAAAAAGAGTTTTGCAAGTCCCTCTAATACCTAACTAATTATACTTCGCACGGGTAAAAATTCGATCAAGTTTTTCTTTAAAAAACGGTTGTTAAAAAAATTTTTTCCAAAAACCTAACTAAAAATGACAATTAAAAGGCTCACGATTCAAATTAACTATTTTATTTGTTGTCTAATTTAAAAAATTTTCGCGAAACTTTCAATTATAGCGTTTCCCGATTGGATAAATACCATGAAATGGTGGGGCTGCTAAGCGGTCAAGTCCGTTCCTTTGACGAAAACCTGGGTGCTTGCTTAGCAATCCCACCCTACCGGGAAATGCTATATCATAAGGTGAAATCAAAATCATATTAAACCATTAATATAGTCTATAAAAATATAGATAAATATTGATATGTTAATATTATATGTGTATATTTTATAGATTGAGCTTGAGACAGAAAAAATCACCCCAAAAATTTGACATTTATAAAAATATAAACTATATTAAAAAATAATAAGATTCATCTTATCATGAAAAAACTTTTCTAACCAAAAATATCTTAACGACTTAGAAAAGTTATAGGCTCAATGTGGTTAGCCTTCCACGTTAAAAAAAATGGTTTGAGCTTAAAGCAACCCTAAGCTTTCATCAGGCGAGGGGATAAAGGGCTGATACTCCCTTATTCACATTTGTTGATAATGTTGACTTCATTTGTTGACCTGTCAACAATTGTCAATAAAAATGTTATCTAAATACCCGTTTGTATGTTCTTCAAAAATAAAGTTAATGAAAACAATCGTTTTCGTAGTCAAAATACCGAAAAATGAATTGAGCTAACTTTTACGGATTAAAGTCAATTGTTTCATATACTTAAGTATAATTTTCACTCTCAATTCATTCACCGAATTGTTCTTTCATTATCAACTCAATTCAATGTGTTAAATGCGAATATCGAGCTGAACAAGTCATTGAAAAATAAGATGATTAAAATTAATAATTTGGTGTGTATCTACCAAGTGATTTTCTAAAGTATTGTTTTCATTAGATGAAAAAGTTTTAGCTCTTGAGCCTCTTGCAAAACTATTTTTGAAAGTTTCCCCAGGTTTCACCAGGGGCTATTCAAATTCAACCCCTATCGGGGTTGTCCCAGGTTTCACCTGGGTGAAAGCAAGAGGCTCCTGGGGTTATTCTTTTAACAATATCAACCCCTACGGGGTTGAACGTGAAGAGCAAGAGGTGAAACCTGGGGTTTTGCAAGAGGCTCTCTTAATTCGCATTTAACTGAAATAGTTTTCAAGATTCAAGTTTTTTAAAAAAACTTGAACCTCAAAAAATTTTTACTTGCCATTTTTAGGTAATAAGTTGCGGCTAAATAAAATACCCAGACAAAATTAAAATGAATCAAGTTGAATCAAGTTTGTCAAAAAATGTAGATATAAAACGGGTATTTTATTTTCCCGTTAACTAAGCCCTAAATATTTATTTGGAACGCTACTTTCGCTTATTTTTTAAAAAGCACTTTTTATTCAATGAGTTATCTATGGCATTTCTATTGCTTATTATAAAATTTTCTACTTTTAAATCAAAACGTTACATGGCGGAAGTCGCGTTATAAGCACTATTTGTCCGGAATATCGGGTCGAAATTTAGGCTGACAACCAAAGTTTTGGGCATAAATTTTTGTTTCAAGGAAGTATTATTTTCTTAATTAACTTAATGGCAGTGAAGAGTCACGGGCAGTCGTAATGAGTTGACCGGCATGTGCTTCATCCATACCCTCAAGAGTCATCAAATCCGAAACCGATTGCTCTGCTAGAACATTGAGACTGGTAATCCCTCGACTGGCAAGTGCTAGTGCCCATTTTTCATTCATACCGGCCATGGTAAGCAAATTTTTGTTCGGCTCGGCGGCATCTTCACCAGTCTTCTCACTTTTTGTCAGCAGTGCCTCCTTGGCACGAGTACGTAATTCTTTGACAATATCTTCATCAAAGTCCTTGATTTCAAGCATTTCATTGACGGGTACATAAGCCACTTCTTCGAGACTCGAAAATCCTTCTTGCACTAAAAGTCTGGCTATATCTTCTTCAACCTCTAATTCTTCCATAAATAATTCTAGTACGGCCAGTGCTTCGTCCTCATGTTTGTCCTCCACCTGGGATTCTGTCATCACATTTAAATTCCACCCGGTCAACTGACCGGCGAGGCGCACATTTTGCCCATTCCGTCCTATAGCTTGAGACAATTGTTCTTCGCGCACGGCAACGTCCATGCTGTGAGTTTCTTCATCGATAATGATAGAGACTGCTTCTGCCGGTGCCATGGCGTTCATAACATATTGTGCTGGATTTTCATCGAACACGATAATATCAACTCGTTCCCCACTCAGTTCATTTGAGATAGCTTGTACTCGTGAGCCACGCATCCCTACACACGCACCAACCGGATCAATTCGCGGATCATTCGGTTTAACTGCAATTTTAGCACGTAACCCCGGATCGCGGGTTGCTCCCATGATATGAAGAAATTGTTCGGCAATTTCTGGGACTTCCATCTTAAACAAGTTAATGAGTAATTCTGGTGCCGTGCGTGATAAAAATATTTGTGGCCCTCGTGGTTCCGGACGTACACTTCGTAAGTAACCACGTAGGCGATCACCCGGACGTACTGTTTCACGGGGAATCATTTCTTCACGAGCAATAAATGCTTCGGCATTGTTTCCCAAATCAAGGATGATATTGCCGCGTTCTACGCGCTTGACAACTCCACTGACTAATTCTCCTTCTCGATCCTTGTAGGCTTCAAAAATTTGTGCCCGTTCGGCCTCACGGATTTTTTGCACTATCACTTGTTTGGCAGTTTGTGCGCCAATTCGGTCAAAGTTCACCGACTTGATCTCTTCTTCAATCCATTCTCCGACACCAATGTTGGGATTCCGGGTTTGCGCTTCTGTTAGGCTCATCTGAGTCTGGTCTTCTGCGAGATTGTCTTCGACTACTTGCCAACGACGATAGGCTTGGTAGTCTCCGGTGTGCCGATTAATATGTGTACGAGCTTCGATTTCATTGTTGTAACGTTTTTTGGTGGCACTCGCGATCGCACATTCCAAGGCATCGAAAATAACCTCCTTGCTCACGCCTTTTTCGTTAGATACCACGTCTACGACCAAGAGAATTTCTTTGTTCATAGTCACCACCCCATCGCATTATTATTTTTTAACTCACGTTTTGGAGTTCACTTTTTTCAGTAATCCATTGATTTTTAAGTATAAAAATCTTAAATTTTGGCCCAAGTTGAATACTTGACAAAAACCAAGCGCTTTAAAAAGTCACTTGGCATTCAATTATTATCAGTCTCAACACCTAAAATCAATGAATGACAATGAAAAAATAGGTGATCAAGAACAGCAACTTTCAGCTTTTTGGTAATTTTTTGGTAATTGTAAATCAATTTTTTCGCTTCACGAAATTTTAGCCTAAAAAGTTAATTAAAAACATGAACCTCGAAACGTGAGTTTTAAGTACCAAGGTATAAGGTACCTGAGGCCAGTTTTAATTTGTGCAGTCCAAACTCAAGTTGTTAGAAATCCGTTTGAAAAAATCGAATTTCTTGGACTAACAGTTTTTGGCTATTCACTTTCTAATTCTTAAAAGTTTCAATTTCAATCATCAAATAGTGAAATAAAAACCATCCTAATTAAATGGCCATTAATAAAATAAAAGCCAAGTGAATTGCCATTTTTAGGTTTTATAATTTTTAGGTTTTATATTATTTTTATGAAAATCTATAGCCCATTCAAAATGGGAAATGCTTCATATCAATAGGTTCATCTCAACAAGGTAATGATTGACTCACTTATTGTTTTTATCGATAGAAAGAAATTTTAAATTTCTCAAATGTGTGGTTTCTCACTCAGGTACAAGATGTGCCTTTTCAATTTGTTCATAAGGCAGACTATATTCGGTACCGTCTGCAACCACGACCACGTTACCATTTGGTACTCGTTGCAATATACCGGTCAAATTGCGTCGCCCCTCGAAAGGCTCAGTCAGGCGTAGTTTGACTTGATGGCCTACAAAACGTTTAAAATGGTCTTGCGTAAACAAGGGTCGCTCCAATCCTGGGGAGGAAACTTCTAAATTGTAATGTCCCGATATCGGGTTTTGGACATCCAATACTCCGCTTATCTGATAACTGACTTGTCCACAATCAGAAACAGTAATTCCATCTGGACTGTCAATATACACGCGCAATAGCTCGGTCTGTCCCCCTCGCATAATATTTTCCACCCCGACTAATTCGTAACCCAACGCAGTGACAACCGGGGCAAGCAATTGTTGTAAATCGTTGTCGAACAAATTCATTTTATTCCCATTATCATCGATTATCTGTTGTTATTAGAGTTGTTCGGATTTCATTTGGTGGCCAATAAAATACCCGATGGTAAGTAAAATCCGTTATTTCCGAATAATTCTATTTTTAAAGATCGTAAAAAAAACCAAGTTTTATAAAGAACTTGGTTTTGATAAGCTTTTTCCAAAACGGCCTCTAAGTACTTGTTCATGTATATTGAACGTCGTAGCTATAGTATTCCAGAAAAAGACTTTAAACAAACATCCAAGGTATACAGAGGATGTTTTCAAAACCAAAATATTTATCTGAAAAACTATAGAATGTAGCACTGGGGTATTTTAATGGAAAATTCAATAAAATCAATCAGTTATAATAAATTAACGGCTGATTGTCTAAGCCGCTGATTACTAACTAATTAACGAAAAGTTTTTCTTTACTTATCCCTATTGAACAACCCCCAGTGCCCGTCTATTGGAATCGGGAAATTTTTTTTGAAAATATGTATGTTTTTTAATCGAATTTAATAATACTCGATGTTCAAGTTTTTTTAAGCTTTTTAAAAAAGGTGGACCCTTGGAATTGTCCCTACTCTTATGATGAAAATTCATGATTGGTGTACTTAACACCGGCAATAACTACACGGATTACTTATGAAATCAACGCTATGTGCAACTCATTGATGTTACTGGTTTTTATTGTTTTTTATACGTGGCCTATTATTATTAATAATAATTAAATCAATAACTTATAACGTTAAAATTGAGCAGGATAAGGATAAGACTTGGATAGCAATTTTGGGAGCAATCAACCCATTATCCCCTCGCTTGAGCAATGGGTTATTTGACAACAACTTGTTCCGTCGGAAGCAACCAAGTTTTGACGTTTTAAAAAATCCGATCTCGATAATAATACCCTCGCCAATCGTAGAGCGGGAAATTATTTTTATGAACATCTATAATTAACTTTTGGTCCCAATATTACAATAAAACTTATAATTTTTAACACTCATTCTAAATTCTAGCCGTTTGCGGTATAAACTAAAACCAAAACCTCTAATGTTTATAGATATTCTGTACATTATTTCAGTATAAATGAATGATTCTGTCATCGCAACTTTTTGTTTTAACGAGAGTACTTAGTTATCGGAAATAAACGTTTTTAAAAAATGTTTTTAAAAATAAAATGGCTATTCTTGCAAAAACTTATTAAATAATAAATATGAAATTTGGAATTTGTGTAGAAATTTGTGACTTCACACCGTCATATTTTCGACACCCCTAACCCCATTACAAATGAATAATAAATCATATAATGATTATAAGTATATAATTTTATTCATATTTTAAATAATTTAACGTACTTTTCTCCGAGAACAGCGCAAAGTACGATAATTGAAATTGGAAATTTTCCGGAAAAAATTGGAATTTTATTGAAATATATATATACTCAATAACAGAATCCGTTAAAATATTCCCTAACCCCTATTTATACTGGCTTCTGATACCACTTTCATCACTATTTGGGATTGCACACCGTTTATTTCTTTCATCTTTTCTTCAACATATCTTGTTGCACAAAATTGTGAAATATTGACCGGGTGTGATATATCAATGAATAGATGAGTTTAAGCTCATTAGTCCCAAACTCAAGTTACTGTCAAACTTTTAATTCATTATAGCTTGAAATACAAGGTGTGATACTACCTTGGTCGTTTATAATAGTCAAGTTAAATTTCTATTTCTTAGCTGATTTGATTGAATGCTATATTTTTAGTGACTCTATACGGAATGTACTTAGTGAAAATAAAAATTGACCGGGTTGGTTTCGATAAACCGTATTGTTATTGACTTTCAATCCCCTTTTAAATCCGTCCGGTAACCGTATCCGCTGTACTATCAATATATTTCCTCCCAAGTCGGTCAGATTGTTCGATTATCCCTTGACTCTGCATATTTATTACAAAAAACTTTGTATCCAACAAGTGCGTTGGTATCAAGGCGTATCCATCGCCCTCACCTCCACAAGTTTGAAAAAAGTTTATGAATCCTTTACTTCATTCATTGCAACCTTATCCGTTTGAAAAATTAGTTCAACTTAAACAAGGTTGTGTGCCGCCTCCAGATAAAAGTGCGATTAATCTTTTTTTGGGTGAGCCGCAACATCCCACGCCGGACTTGATAGTGAATGCAATGAGTACGGCTTTGGTACACGGACTGGGCAAATATCCGATCACTAAAGGCAGCGAGGCTTTGAGAAAGAGTATCGCAAATTGGCTAAGCCACCGTTTTAAGCTGCCGGCTGATGGTATTGATCCCAATCAACATATTTTGCCAGTCAATGGTACCCGTGAAGCGTTGTTTGCCTTTGCACAGTGTGTGATTGATCAAAGTGCGTCAAACCCGTTAGTATTAATCCCTAATCCTTTTTATCAAATCTATGAAGGAGCAGCCATACTTGCTGGGGCAAAACCTTGGTTTATTAATTGTTTAGAGCAGACGAACTTTCAACCCGATTTTGCCAGTGTACCGGAGGACATCTGGGCGAACTGCCAATTGTTGTATATTTGTTCGCCAAATAATCCGAGCGGCACGCTGCTCGATACTGCCACGTTGCACAGTTTGATTCAGCGGGCCGACGAGTATGATTTTATCATAGCCGCCGACGAGTGTTATTCTGAAATCTATGCCGATGAAACGCAGCAGCCAGTGGGACTGTTACAAGCTTGCGCTGCGTTGGGGCGCTTCGACTTTAAACGGTGCGTCGTATTTAACAGTCTCTCTAAACGCTCCAATGCGCCCGGCTTACGCTCTGGATTTGTGGCCGGGGATGCGAACATTTTGCGCCAGTTTTTGCATTACCGCACTTATCATGGTTGTGCGATGTCATTAGCAGCGCAAGCGGCAAGTATTGCCGCTTGGGAAGATGAATCCCATGTACAAGCCAATCGAGAATTGTATCGACAAAAATATGAGGCGGTGATGGACATTCTCGCACCAGTGATGAAAGTTACTCGTCCACCAGCGAGTTTTTACTTATGGCCCCAAACGCCGATAGCCGATGAACAGTTTGCGCGGGAATTATTTGTGCAGCAAAATGTCACGGTATTACCGGGCAGCTATTTATCGCGCACCGCTGATGGCATCAATCCCGGCCAAAATCGACTTCGGATGGCTTTAGTTGCACCACTGGCTGAATGTGTCGAAGCCGCGCAACGCATCCGTACTTATTTTTTGCAATTGGAGTGCAAGCCGTAGCTTGCACGTATTTCTTTCCCTAACTCACACTCATTAATCAATCAATGATAACTGATATGGATAAGTTACAAACCGTTATTGAACAAGCCTTTGAAAAAAGGGCCGAACTCAGCCCAAACAATGTCAGTCACGAAATTAAAGACGCGGTGACTGAAACGCTTGATTTACTCGATAAAGGCACATTACGAGTTGCTGAAAAACAATCCGATAAATGGATCGTCAACCAATGGGCTAAAAAAGCCGTCCTATTATCGTTCCGCCTTGAAGAAAATTCTTTTATAAAGGGCGGGTTTACTAACTATTATGACAAAGTCGCTCCAAAATATGCCGATGTCAGTTCGCGTGATTTCCGTGAATTAGGTGTGCGCGTAGTACCGCCGGCGACGGTGCGTAAAGGAGCCTATATTGCCCCCGGCGTGGTATTGATGCCATCTTATGTCAATATCGGTGCTTATGTGGACAGTGGCACGATGGTGGATACATGGGCAACGGTCGGATCTTGTGCCCAAATTGGTAAAAATGTGCATTTGTCCGGTGGTGTAGGTATTGGCGGCGTGTTGGAACCGGTGCAAGCTGGGCCAACGATTATTGAAGATGATTGCTTTATTGGTGCCCGTTCTGAGGTTGTCGAAGGTGTGATTGTTGGCCAAGGAGCGGTGATTTCTATGGGTGTCTATATTGGACAAAGTACCAAAATCTATAACCGCGCAACTGGTGAAGTCAGTTATGGCTATATTCCGCCTGGCTCGGTAGTCGTGTCTGGTAATCTGCCCTCGAAAGATGGTAAGTATAGCCTCTATTGCGCGGTGATTGTTAAACAGGTGGACGAAAAGACGCGCGGCAAAGTCGGCTTGAATGAATTGTTGCGAGATATTTAGTCACTCACTCTTCGTCAAATAAATCGGATTTCTTTGATTTTATTTTAGGTAGGAGGGCAACCGGTTTTGGTTGCCCACCATCCGGTTAAAAAAGTTTTTCCGGTTAAAAAGTTTGTTACCGCGCTGAGTATAACTACAAGGATTATACCTTCTTCACAAAGAGGTTTAATAACATGGGTTTAGATGGTGTAGAGATGATAATGGCCACTGAGGAAGAATTCCAAATCACTCTCAGCGATCTGGAAGCTGGTAAAATAATTACCGTTGGCGATTTATATTCTCAAGTTCTGTCCAAATTAGGTGAACTTCGCGGAATCGGTTGTTTAACCAGCCACTCCTTTTATAAATTGCGTAGAACCCTAATCAAAGTATTAGGTATTCAGCGACATCAACTTTTTCCTCAACAACCGATGGAAATTATTTTTCCTAAACAGTGCCGTCGTGCCCAATGGAAAAAGCTGACAGAACAACTTAATTTCCGCTTACCAGAATTACAACGGCCCAAATGGTTTTCTCGATTACTAACCATTGGCGTTTTGTTTTGGTTAGCCGGCTCAATCTTAGGAAACATTCTCGGTTTTTTTTCGCCACTACAAGCTGGAATTTCAGTGATTTTATTGTGGGTTTGCGCGACAATGGCTTATCGATTGTCTGAACCCTTGGCGGTTTATTGGGCACCTGAAATCACCACGCTCGGTGAAATGACGAAAAAAATATTACGGCTTAATTTTGGAACAACCAATTCTACTGTGAAGCAATGGAATAATGACCAAGAAATCTGGGAATCTCTCCAGCGCGTCATTGTCGAACAGTTAGGTGTAAAATCGGATGAAGTGGTTAAATCGGCCTGTTTTGTAGAAGACCTGGGTGTCGATTAAATTTCAACCAACTTTCAGCCAGAAGACAACATATCAGTCATCTTATGCCAGAGTCAGGGGGAACCGGTGTGTTCTCCCTTCAAGTGAAATTATTTTTCTGAATATCGAGCCTCTTGCAAAACTCTTTTTGAAAGTTTCCCCAGGTTTCACCAGTTGCTCTTAAAATTCAACCCCTATCGGGGTTGTCCCAGGTTTCACCTGGGGTGAAAGCAAGAGGCTGCTGGGGTTATTCTTTTAACAATATCAACCCCGTAGGGGTTGAACGTGAATAGCCCCAGGTGAAACCTGGGGTTTTGCAAGAGCCTCTATCTATAGTTTTATCTGCCAAGGTATTCAGATATATTATAAATATAGAGATCAACGATGAACTTGAACTTAAAAACACTGTTGCTCCTTTCAGTCATTTTTGCCATAGGATTCGTTATGGGTTTTTATGGCGGAAAAACCAGTAAAAACATCGATAATTTCGACAAATTTGCCCTTTTTCTTGAAGATTTTCAGCTCGATATTCAACACTTTGAACACGAGTTGGTCAAAAAAACCGGGATACAAATGAGAGCTAAAAATCTCCAAGCCGCCAAAACCGAGCAAGCCTTTGTAAAAGGAGAAGCCTTACTAAAACAAGGAAATATGACCCACGCCGGGTTATACTTCAGTAATGGCATGAGTCAAGAACCTGGGAATTGGGAAAAAATTCGCCGCTATCAGCAAACCGTGTTGGATTATTGTCAGCAACTGATTGATAATGGTAACTACCAAACTGCCCTGAATGTGTTAGACGAGATGGAAGTCTTTATTCGTTCCCAAGCACTCTATGTACCCGTGCAAGACATTGATAAATTACAACAAGCATTGATTGGCATTGCACAAACCAAACAAACAGTGACCGAGAAAATGATTGCCGCCAATCATTCGGAAACCGCCCAATTGATAAAGGAACTGCTGGATCAAAGCGATGAATTGCTCGCTTATCAGCCTCCAAACGGTCAACCAGAACTCATCACTCAACATCAGGAATCGTTAAGAAATCTGCTGTTTTCTTGGCAATCGGTTGACTTTTCTGTTCTCACCGAAAAGGACCGAGAATATTCTGAAATCAGTGATAAAATGACGCAATTGGAAAACGCGATAACGACGATTGATCAACAACAAGCCACTGCACAAGCCACTAAAACCGTCGTTGCGCTGGTGCATCGTGCTGAACAGTTTCTTGAAAAAGCGGCAGCCGAATCAGCACAATCCAACTTGACTTTGTATTACCTATCCTCGGTTGATTCGATTATTCGCCAATTGGTTTTACTCGTCCCAGAAGTAGAAACCGCAATCACTCAACTGAGTACTTTATCAATGCAACTGGAGCAAACCAAAGAAACGATTGCAAAGCGTCAATCTCAGTTGGTTTGGGATGAAATTGAACAAACCGTTGAGCAATCTAAGATTCCTGAAAATTCAACAGCGCAAGAGGCGATAGAACAATTCACTAAATTAAGACAATTCATTAGCGAAAAATTCGCTCAACTCTCGTCGGTGGAATTTGTTGAAAAAGCCCAAGCACTTTCGGAAAAAGTGAATAGTCAACTCACCGATTGGCAACATCAACAATTGCACCAATACGAACGCTGGGCAATCGCCAGACTCAATGAATTTTACAATGAGTATCAAAATGAGCTGGGAATGCGTAGTGATGAAGATAAAATCTATGCCGGACTCATTAATTATCTTGGCAATATCGATAATCGGTACCTTTCCTCGCCGGCACAAAGGGCTTACAATGAAGTTTTTCAGAAATTCTATGTTGAACTTCGTGATGATCAGAAAATTCCGTTATCATCACAAATGAGTTTAATGAACAAGAAACCATTATCTAATTTTTAACGGATATTGGAATTCTAGCCAAGTTTTAAGTTTTTCTTTCTCACACTTATAGGACTTACGCATTGACATATTTCACGTTTGATGCTTGTATTTATAATACAAGGTATCTATGATTTGTGCTTGAGGGTTTTTGGGCCATTTTCTGAAGTTTAATTATTGGTAAAATATTTCCAAACATAAGATATTTCCAGCGATAGCAGATTATTTTTAACTTGTCAATGCGTAAGTCCTAACTTATTCAAAGGGTACCTGACAATGAATAAAATCTATTTGGCAGTGATACTGTGTTGCCTTTTTTCAAATAGCATTTTTGCTGACACGCCGTCGTCACATCAGAGTCTGTTTGTTTCTAGCACAGAAGCGAGTGCTTTTGCGATTTCGGCAACAACCGGGTTGATTGTACCGTCAACTTATCAACCAATGCGAATGCTAC
>Ga0233403_10000456_pt1 | contig 19057 bp, 6 predicted proteins | sample Na_oxic_1_MG_FD_179866 | JGI IMG/M metagenome (GOLD analysis project Ga0233403, IMG submission 179866) | Seawater microbial communities from Saanich Inlet, British Columbia, Canada - Na_oxic_1_MG | ecosystem: Environmental > Aquatic > Marine > Inlet | place: Canada: British Columbia | collected...
TTACAAACAAACCACCGATATAGTAGCAGCGCAAGAATAATACCTATTAAAAGTAAAAGGATTAATATTAAAATATATGTGATCACATTAAAACCTCTATCTGGGGAGGGGGTAGGCGGTTGTTCACGGGGAGTTGTTATATCGGTTACACCGGCTCCCGTGGCTAAGGTAGGCGACAATTGGGAACCGGGCGTTGCCGTAACCCCGGCTTGTGTGGATAAAGCATTTGGCAATTGTTCATCCGGTTTGGCTCCTTCTTTAACTAAACCATTTTCGGAGGATGTATCAGTAGGCAATTGGGAGCCGGGCGTTGCCATAACCCCGGCTTGTGTGGATAAAGCATTTGGCAATTGTTCATCCGGCTTAGCCCCTTCTTTAACTAAACCATTTTCAGAGGATTTATCAGTAGACAATTGGGAGCCGGGTGTTGCCACACCAGTAACCCCGGCTTGTGTGGATAAAGCATTTGGCAATTGTTCACGAGGCTTAGTTTTACCTTCAGGCAAATATTTTTCAGAAGACACTTCAGTAGACAATTTTTCGCCGGGCGTTGCCACACCAGTCATTGCTCCGTTCGCTGAAACGCGAATTGGTTTTTTATCACGTTTTTCAGAAGACGCATCAGTAGACGATTGTTCAACCGCTGTTGCCGTTCCTCGACTGCCGGTTTTTGTGGATAAAGCAATTGGCAATTTTTCACGAGGCTTAGTTTTACCTTCAGGCAAATATTTTTCAGAAGACACTTCAGTAGACAATTTTTCGCCGGGCGTTGCCACACCAGTCATTGCGGCTCCCGTAGCTGAAACGCGAATTGGTTTTTTATCACGTTTTTCAGAAGACGCATCAGTAGACGGTTGTTCAACCGCTGTTGCCGTTCCTCGACTGCCGGTTTTTGTGGATAAAGCAATTGGCAATTTTTTACCTTCAGGCAAATATTTTCCAGACACATCAGTAGACAATTTTTGACCGGGCGTTGCCACACCAGTCATTGCGGCTCCGGTGGCTGAAACGCGAATTGGTTTTTTATCACGTTTTTCAGAAGACGCATCAGTAGACGATTGTTCAACCGCTGTTGCCGTACCTCGACTGCCGGTTTTTGTGGATAAAGCAATTGGCAAATTTTTACCGGAAGGCAAATATTTTCCAGACGCATCAGTAGACAATTGGGAGCCGGGCGTTGCCACACCAGTCATCGCGGCTCCCATAGCTGAAACGCGAATTGGTTTTTTATCACGTTTTTCAGAAGACGCATCAGTAGACGATTGTTCAACCGCTGTTGCTGTACCTCGACTGTCCGTTTTTGTGGATAAAGCGTATGACAATTTTTCACGAGGTTTACCGGTTGGCAAATATTTTCCAGACACATCAGTAGACAATTGGGAGCCGGGCGTTGCCATATCAGTCACTCTGGCTTTAGTGGTTGAAACGCGAGCTTGGTTCGATTTATGTTTTGCTCCATCTTTTACAAACTTGGCGCGAGTCCATTTCCGATCACGTTTTGCCCCATCTGTCACCAAATACTTGGCACGAGCCAATTTCTTCTCACGTTTTCTCCTCTCTCTGGTTGAACGCCTCTGAACCGGGGAGCTTAACGGTTTATCACTAATTTGGGCAAAATCCTTAGTGGGAGGTATTGCACTTTCCGGTTGATATGGATATTTAGTGGTGGGTATTGCACTTTCCGGCTGATATGGAAAATCAAGCTGCTCATCAACCTTCGCCAAGTGCTGGGGCAAAGTGCATGGTTGCCCAGAACACGAACACTGTAGCTCGTTACATGATAGCCAATTCCCATCAGCATTAGTAGCAAATATCCCCAGCAATTGATTAGTATCAGTATCCCAAATACGCACCGTACCATCGCTAGAACTATATGCGAGGATGTTTTTATTCTCAAAATTGGGATTAAATTTAACGGTTTTGACATAATGCCCATTAGGCACCGTTAATAATTTGCTCGGGTTTGCAGTGTTAGTATTCCACAAGTAAATAACATTATGAAGACTATAAGCCAAACTTTTGCCATCAGAATTGAAAGTAACAGTGGTGAAAGCGTCGGTTTTATGTTTGTATAACTTTTTTACTAACTTTCTGGTACGAGTATCCCATATACATACCATACCGTGACGTAAACCAGATGCTAACATTTTACTATTAGGGCTGAAAGAAAGAGATGTTACATGTTGGTATTTAGTACATCTTAAGCGTGGCTTATACATTTTAATTGGGCTCATATTCCACAGACGTACTTTAAGATCGGATGAACCCGTAGCCAACATTTTGCCATTAGGACTAAATACAACGGCTCTCATGTATTTAGATGTCCACTTCCAAGGTTTTCTTATAAGTTTTGCCGAGCGAATATCCCACAAGCGTATTTCGCCACCGTTGGCACTTGAAGCCAAGATATTACTATTGGGGTGAAAGGTGATAGAGTTGACAACATTAGTGTGTCCCTCAAAAGTTTTAAGAAAAGTTTGAGAGTCAATATCCCATAAACGAATGGTTTTATCTTCAGAACTTGATGCCAGAGTTTTGCCATCGGGGCTGAAAACTACAGAGACAACGGCTTTCCCGTGTCCAGCAAAAGTTTTTATTAACTTACCAGAATAGATATCCCAAAGGTATACCTTATTATCGCTTGAGCCATACGCCAACAATTCACCATTGGGGCTAAAAGCCAGAGAAAATATTTCATTTGTTTGGTAAAACGTGCTTGAGGACGACTCAATATCTTCTCCCGGCATGGATGACAATTGGCTCGGTATAGCCATCAAGCCAAAAGACAAAATTATGAAGTAACTATATATTATGTGTAAAGGCATTTTAATTGCGAATTATAAATTATAAATTATTGATGCGGTTGTTTTGGACTACAAGATATACTTGTACCAAAATTTGTGCCTTGTGCAAGTAAATCTTGCACCCCAATTACAAATTTCGTAACTAGGGCAACCATAAAGGATTGCCCCTACAACAATATTTGTAGGGGCAATCCCTTCGCGCAAGCCCTTCGTAATTACTAATTTTCTTTAATTAGCAATTAAATAATTAATTATTAAGAGTTAATAATTCTTGGTATGTGGGATGGAATTACAGACAGATTACCTAATTTTTGATGATGCCGCTGCCAGTTCGAGCCGGCGATTAAGGTTAAACGTTAAAGGAACTTTAGCTATCATCCTACTGTTAAAACAAGATTTTTAAGAGGGCAACCAAAGAGGGCTTGCCCCTACCATATCCAATAAAATGTAGGGGCAATTCTTTGTGGTTGCCCTCTTTATTTTTGTAACAATCATTTTATCATTGAATTTGCCATAGCAATGTCTTTAGCAAAAATCAGATTGATATTTGCAAACTCCACATCTAACGGTGATCGTAAACGTTGAGGATGCCCATAATCTAATTTCACCGCCGATTCATCGGACCATCCATCCTCTAACAACGCTTTTTCAAGTAGTTCCGTGGAAAGATGCGCTTTGCTCCGATGAAGAGATTTTAAATTTTAATTTATTTGTAGGGTGGATAAAGCGCAAACCACGAATACCGGGTTTTCCGCTTCTCTTGTTGGGTTCTTGAATCAATGATGTTAGTGTAATTCATTGATAAATATCTCTTAAAAATAAAAGCGATTATGAATTAAGATAGGATACGAAAAAAATGTATATTTTTTTAGACATCGATGGAGTATTAGTAAAAGAAGATGATCCAAACGATGATATTTACATGAAAACCATTGAACTGGAAGAGGATTTATTAAGATTTCATCAAGATTGCTTAAATGAGTTTGAAAGCATCATACGCCAATACCAGCACACTAAAATTGTTATCTCTTCTTCTTGGCGTGAAAATTTTGCTTTTGAATCCATAAAAGCATCTCTTAAAAATAAAAGCGATTATGAATTAAGATAGGATACGAAAAAAATGTATATTTTTTTAGACATTGATGGAGTATTAGTAAAAGAAGATGATCCAAACGATGATATTTACATGAAAACCATTGAACTGGAAGAGGATTTATTAAGATTTCATCAAGATTGCTTAAATGAGTTTGAAAGCATCATACGCCAATACCAGCACACTAAAATTGTTATCTCTTCTTCTTGGCGTGAAAATTTTGCTTTTGAATCCATAAAAGCATTATTTTCTAGTGATGTCGCTATGCTCGTTGTTGGGGTAACTCCCATCATCGATCACCCGAGCAAATATTATCGGCATGAGGAAATAACGCATTACCGGAAAAAAAATAATGTATTGGATGAGCCTTGGGTTGCTATAGATGATATACCGCTTCATTTTCCAGCCGATGCACCGGTGATAATAACTAACCCCTATAAAGGTTTTGATAAAAATGCTGCCAAAAAATTAGAGTATTTCTTAAATACTGGAATAACTGCCAAAAGAAACTCGTAAGCCACATACATCTTGTAACTTGTCGGCTGTATAAGCAAGTGTAGGGTGCGTTCAACGCACCTTTTAAAAACTATGTGTTTCGATGATACTTTTGCGGTTGAGTTGGACAAAGTCAAATCCCTGAAACAGCCTAGATTGGCTACCCGGCTGGTCATTCAATGCCATTAAGTTAAGCTTTGGAGTCCAAACCTTTAGATTTGGAAGTATTTGATATTTAAGCGTCATTGATTTTATTAAATGTAACAAAGTAGAATTAATCAATTTAGCAAGTGTAGAGTGCGCCCCCTTTAAAAAAATTAGGCGTTTCGATGATGCGTAGGGATGCCGCCGTTAGGCTAACTATGTTTATAAGCATCTCTGAACGGCAAAGTATGTAGGGTGGGCTTCGTTACACCCACCTTTTTTACACAATTAAAACAGTCAAAAATGCAATTAAGCACTAAATTCACCACCAAAATCACTAAAATAATCTTAATAAGGTAATTGTTTACACGACATCGGTAAATTGTCAAAGAAAATAAATTTATTTAAAGCCGGTATTATACGCATTATCAATCCATAAATGTTTTGGAATCAGATTAAACTGGTTAGTGGATTGACTCAGTAAACGTCATCCCAATCACGTCTTCTAGCGAATACACAAGAGCCTTCGTCTTAACGAGCCGATAGCCAAAGTAAACTTGCAAGTTTCCAATTATGTCAAGTGGGTTATTCCAAATTGGCACTGGCACAACTGGAGTTAATTTTACTTTGGCTCGGAAGGGAACCAATGAGGACATATCCATATCCCAAGGCAAAGGTGTACCATCGCTGTCTAACATGTAGAAACTTGGCGATGACGCACCCGGTGGGGTGTAAGCAGCAACTACCAAAATATCAGCCTTCAGGCCAATGTGTCTCACATCGGTCAGCACATTACCGAGAATATCCACGTTTTTCCGTTTACTTCTCTTGAAGGTTACTTTCTTCTGATAGCCTTCATCATCGGCTCCAAATCGGACTCCGCTTTGTAATTTTGCCCAAGTTGAGATAGTGTTGCCTTGATTGTCAATGGCAGCGAGGCCATTAAGGTTTGGTAGCACAGCGATGCTGTGAGTTTCCATATACCGTTGGTGAACCGAAAAAGTGACGTTGTCATCCAGCGTAACACCGTTTTCAAATACCACATTGTCGCCAATGTCCAAATTGGCAAGGTGGCTGTTGGCACGAATAGTTACGGACTCAATTCTGGTAAACGTCTCTTGGAAACGAGTACCGTTAATGCGACCTTGCAAGTTGATTTTCCGTACTACTTTCGTGCGGAATTCAACATTAGTGAAAATGACACCCTCACCGTAAGTTACGTCTTCCGCAAGAATAACATTGGAAACGACACTATTGGTTTTGATATGCAATCTTTCCAAAATAGCCGATTTATCACTATCACCGATAATACGTTTTGCCAGAATACCACCAGTAATATGGGTTTCTGGAGCTAAACGTACTTCTTCAAAGCTACCACCGACTTGACTGTTGTTAGAAACTTCACCAGCAATCGTGCCAACAACTTCACCAGCATCGTTTACACCACTGAGAGTAGCACCGACAAACTCAAAGTCTTCCATCCGACCTTCGTTTTTAGCGTTCCCAGTGACTATACCACCGGTTATCTGACCTTCTGGGGCAACGGTAATGTTGGACAAACGGCCATTGTTGACAAGTAGTGTATCTAATACAACATTGGCTATTTGAGCACTTTTTCCTACTTCTGATACCCCAAAGTCAGTGATGGTTTTGTCACCAGCATTGCAACTTTGATTTATAGTGCCAGAACTACTATTACACGCAACACTACCTATTGATGAAGGCCCACTGGTAACTGTCGTGGGGGTTGCCGATTCATCCAGCATTTTAACGACCGGTTTTTCAACTGGGGCAATGTCAAACTTGGCTGTACACTGTTTCGCAGCATCCATTACCACCATGAAATCACCTTTATCACCGCTACAGTCTCCTTCCCAGCCACCAAAAATGGAGCCGGCTTCAGTGCGAGTAATTAAATTGATTGCGGTGCCACTTAAATAATCTTGGCTACAATCATTACCGCAGGTTATACCGTCTTTATTAGAAGCAACGCTTCCTTGGCCCTCACCAGTTAGAGTGACAGTCAGTGTATACTTGGGCGTTGCTGGTATTTGCACCTCTGGTAGCGTTTGCACTTCATACACCCCCATATCGACAACCTCGCCAATGATGCGCGTTCGGCCTTCAAAGTCAACATCCACAATTTCAGTGGTATTGCCATCACCAAACCCGTTAGTACATTCGGCATCGGTAAAGTCTTGTGGAAGCAACTTATTATCCCCGGCGTTAATGGCTGGGGAGTCAGCTTGGAGGTGGAAATCGCCCATCGTGGTATGAGTGGTTATATTATCAGTCACCGGTTCAGTGAACAATGGATCAATGGCAAGATTATTACTACCGTTGCCAGTCCAACCACCCTGGACGATTGAATTATTCACGGTCGTGACACTACCAGAATCATCTTCTAATTGAATAGCACTTGTTGCATTAAAGTTGTGAATATTGACCAACAAAGTACTATTGTTAATATTAGTTAGAATATTGGCCCACAAAATACTATTGTTGATAAAAGTTTGACTGCCAGTTTCGTTACGAATTCCACTATTTTTAGGAGCCATATTGCCACTGATGGTGGATTGGCTTAGGATTGGGGAACTGCTACGGTTTAACATCGCACCACCAGTCTCGGTTGCGACGTTGCCACTGATAATGACATGACTGATAAGGGGAGTACTTTGATTCAAATTGACTACCCCAGCCCCATTGTCAGCTTCATTCTCGCGGACAATACTATGACTCAGCACCAGCGAACTGTTGGCATTGAGGATACCGCCGCCTAGAGTTGCGCTGTTGCCAGCGAGATTAACATGACCCATTATCGGCTCTGCTTGGTTTTGATTGAGCATTCCACCACCTTGATGGCTCGCCGTGTTACCGGTGATGAATACATGGCTCAAAGTTGGGCTACTGTTATCATTGAACATGCCACCGCCGTCAGTTGCGGAGTTGTTGTCAATCATGCTCTCTTTGACGAGCGGCTGGCTGTTATTACCGTTATAGAGTCCACCACCGTAAACTGCAGCATTATTGCGGACAAAGATATGTTTCAGGGTGGGGCTGCCATTATTATTATAGACACCACCGCCACAAGCTTGAGGGCAAGTGTCGCCGTTGGCATTCCCAGCTTCGATAGTGACACCCTTGAGCAGAGCGGTTGCATTGGTATTGCTGCCGTTCACGACGTTGTAACTATTGTCGCTGTTATCTTTTTGCTTGCCAATATCACCGCTGAAAATAGTTGGATTGGTGGCACTATTACGTTGTTTTAGCTCAGTTTCGGAGCCGGCAAAGCCACCGTAAATAGAAACACCGTTTAGCAATTGGAAACTGGCATTGCGATTCCCATCAGTGGATGGGTAATAAGTACCTTTGGCAATCCAAACTTCTTTGACGCTGGGATAAATCGTGCCAATTTTTTGTAAAGCGGTTTGCAAGTTAATAGCCGCATTCAGCCAATTACAGCCAGTATCCCCACCGATTGCTGCTTGATTGACATAAAGCCGAGTTGTATCTGGGCAAGATGGTAGCGTGGTGTCAGGCACAGTTGGCGTATCCGGGGATAGCGTGACATTTACCGAGTTTTGAGGTGGGATTACCAACTTAAACACCGCAATACACGTACCACCAAAAGTCGTTGTGTATTCGCCATTTTTACAGTTTTGGCCGCGCCACTCCACAAATTCAGAACCTTGATCGGCACTAGGCTCGAATTTATACCACCCGGTTGGAATTTGGGTAGGACAGGTTTTGCTAGAATGACAGGAAAACTTGCTACTACTATTCTCTGACGCAGTAACTGAACCACTACCATCACCAGCAAATTGTACGACTGGCCCAGCCGGAGTTATTGATATAGCTGGCCCTGTCGGAGCCGGGCTTGGAGTAGTGGTTGGTACTGGGGTGGGCGTTGGTGGTATAGGAGGAGCAACATCATTATCGGTAATATTGACTGTGATACTACTTGCTTCGGCATCATCAACAATATATTTCACAACTCCATCAGCTTGATTATAATGAGTATCAGTACTGCCGGCATTGTAAGTAATTGTACCAGTATGAGAACCTTCTGTCTCGCTATCATTATTTGCAGTTACGGTAATAATTTTAGCAGTATTCCAATTTGCATTAGTAAAAGTTAGCGTCTTAATTGTACCAGCCCCTTCGCCCAAATCAACCTGAGAATTTGGAGTGATAGTAACTGTTACATTAGCGGTTGGCTGAGTGCTAAGTTTAACTTCAATGGTATCTGTAGTACTGCCTTCAGTTACATCAGTACTAGTGTTGGATTGAGTGAAGAGTACACCATGTTCGTTATCTGTAATATTAGCTGTTTTACTGTTAACACTCATGGTAGTTGGATAATTACTATCAGCACTAGCAGTAATTGTATGATTAATAGTACAGCTATGTTCACCTTCAAATTCAGGATCATCTACTACTGTTATCGTAATTTCCTTATTATTGGTGTTATTTACAGTCACCGAACTGGGGCTAACTGTACATTGTGAACTATCCGCAGAAGTTATGCCGATGGTAACATTTCCAGTTGGATTGGTGTATAAACCAATATTGTAATTATCACTAGTTCCTTCAGTAATGTTAACAACGGAACCACTGACATTTACTCCGGGTATATCATCATCCATGACAGTCACTGTTAAGTCATCCGGATCAATTCCATTATAATTAGGATCATCAGAAATAGCACTTGCGGTTTGGACTATACAAATTTGGTCTCCATCAGTAATGGAATCATCAATTGCAGTGACAGTGACAGATTGTCCTCCAAACATCCAATCAATATTACCAATAGTAACCGAACTAGGAACTGAACATTGGCTATTAGAAGTTGATAAACCAATAGTGACTTCCGCCCCATTTGCTGGTTCACTGGTTAAATTAATGGTAAAACTATTCATACTGTCAGGTTCCGTAACCGCAAATGGTTCTGGTCCCGGTGGTAGCATATTATCAACAATAATTGCAGCCTTATCATCATCTACCACAGCAACAGTTATTTTTTTGGTTGGTAGAGAGGAATAAGTTGTATCTGCACTAGCACTAAAATTATGGCCAATTATGCAATCATGTATTGCTGTTTCTGCTGTATAATCTTGCGTTGCTTGAACTGTTACAGTTTGCGGTGTATTCCAATCACCACTTGTAAAAGTTAATTGCTGTGATGAAGTAATCTCACATTGAAACTCTGTACTAAAATCAATAGATAAATCGACGGTAACATCGGCTATCGGGGGTTGCCTTAATACAAAATCATAAGTATCTGTAGTTAAGCCTTCCTCACCAACTTGCGTATTACCGCCACTTTCCGTAATTGAGCCGCCGGGGCTTTCATCGTCTTCTACTTGAATTGTAATATTGCTAGGAACTTGATTTGAATAATTTGCATCAGTAGTATTAATTTGAAAAGAATCAAACTCAATATCGCAATTTCGCGTCCCATCTTGGATATTGTCATCTTCTGCCGTTATGGTAACAGTCTGTTCAGCATTCCAGTTGGAAGGTGTAAAAGTAAACGAAGTTTTATTTGTAGTGCATTCTAACACTCCAAGCTCTTCTCGCAAGTTGACAATGACATCATCCGTTGGTTCACTATTCAACTTAATGCTAAACGTCTTTGAAGTGTTGGGTTCGCTGATGATTAAATTGGTTGGGTTGACCATAAAGCCAGCATTGTCATCATCGGTAATTGTCGCATATATTTCATAGCCAACAGTGGTAATTTGAGCATTATTGCTTTGCTCATATAATCTTACTTTAAAGCCTTCGTCAGCCCCTTCGTCAATTTCATCGCCATTAATAATTACACTAATGGTTTGCGGCGTATTATCGAAGGCTGGAAAAGTCAGTTGAGTTAAACCGATGGCAACATAATCTTCACCAACAGTTGCACTCATAATATCTTCAGTTCGATAGTCAACAGTCACCGCAGAGTTTGGTGCCTGAGTTAAATTAACAGTCACATCAAGCGTTTTAGTTCCAGAATCGCCTTCGGTTATAGATGCCTCGGAAAGATATAATCTATAACAGTCATTACTAGCTGTCATGTTATTGGCAGTGCCGGGGGTAACACATTTTAACTGGAAATCGGCACTATTATTATTTGTATCTTGACCATCCGGATAACGCGATAAACCTAAAAAATATTCACCATCATCGGCAGTGCTTATAGCAGTTGTCTCAACATAATTAGTGACACCCCCTTCATAACTCACGGTATCTACAATAAGATTACCATTTTTTAACACAACCGCTTCAACATCATTTTCAATTAGGTCAGTGTCAGGCAAAACATCTTTATCACAATTAGCAACGTTGGCATTGTTAGCACAAATCACAAAGTAGTCACCATCTGCAATTGTTCCGGAATTGAGATTTATGGTTGTGTAACTCGTACCATCACTACCATTAATAAAGTCAAGAGTGTAAGGTGTTGTCGAAAAATCAATATCACCGCCACTAACATTTTTAATTTCGATAAACTCAGCACGATCAGGTGTACTGAAATTATCATAGTCGATTTCGTTGATGACTAAACTAGCATCTGCAAAAATGGGAGTTGATACCATAAAAATTATGATTGCTAGTAATGCAACCTTCAATGAGGAAAATGGGTTGGTTGCTATCCTTCCCGACCTTCGCAATGGTGGTAGCCCATTTTGGGCAATTAAGGGAATGGGTATTCCCCATAAAAATTTAGAAGGCATATGTTTTTTTCCTAAATAGTTAAAAATGAAATTATCGAATTGGCTACACTGGTAGGAACCGGTTTGCAACCGGCTTTTCCGGTGGTGTAATTAATAATTAGCAATAAATTTAATTACTCAATGTTCAAGTTTCCAAAAAAAGAACTACAAGGATTGCATGTAAGCAAGGATAAGGCGCAACTTTCTTCCCATATGTCGTCGTGAAAAGCGAAGTTTTGTACAAGCCCTGACAAAGCACGATATTAAGTTAAGTCTTATCCCAGTATTCATGCAATCTTTGTAGTTTTATCATGGCGATCATGTAATCCTTGTAGTTATTAAGTTAGTATTGAAAAACTTGAACATTGAGTAATTACCAATTTACCAACTGCGTTGATACAAAAGGAAGTTGGCAATGAGCATTATACTGAACCTACCATCGAAAAGTAAAATACTATCCGCTGGTAATGCTTATTAGAATATACAAATGAAACAATTCTATCTTTAGAGCGTGACATTTTTCTGAAACTATATAGAGTAAATAACTGTTCTCCCACAAACTATTGAGGTATTTATGTATTACACCGGTAGCCCGGCACTGTCAAATTTTCGTTTAGAAAAATTACTTAAGATAACAAAGAATTATGTACCTACTCTTACCACGATTAAGGCCCAATATTTATATTTTGTTGATCTTAAACGTTCCCTCTCAGAAACCGAAGAGGCTCAATTACGAGTTTTGTTGCCGGAAAGTAAATCCTCCCAAAGTTTGCAAAATGAAGGGTTTCTCGTAATTCCGCGCCCCGGCACCATTTCACCTTGGTCAAGTAAAGCCACTGATATTGCCAATGTTTGTGGGTTGTCCGCCGTGAAACGACTAGAGCGCGGAGTATTGTGGCATTTTACTACCACCGCAACACCCCTCACGAAATCACAGATAACCCAAATCGTTCCCCTTATTCATGATCGCATGACGGAAACTTATTTGTCGTTACCGGTTTCTTTGCCTCTCAACGAACTATTATTTAACCAAGCATCCCCACGTCCATTACAAACAATTGATTTATTAAAACAAGGAAAATCGGCTCTGAGCCAAGCTAATCAAGCCCAAGGTTTGGCCCTGTCTGAGGCGGAGATAGATTATTTATTTAATAATTTCAAATTGTTACAGCGTAATCCCACCTTAGTAGAATTGATGATGTTTGCCCAAGCCAATTCTGAGCATTGTCGGCATAAAATTTTCAATGCCTCATTTATAATTGGCGGACAAACCCAACCACTGTCACTGTTTCAGATGATACGCCATACTCATCAACAACATCCGGGGATGGTGATTTCTGCCTATCATGACAATTCGGCGGTGATAACCGGCTTTGATAGCCGGCGTTTTGTGGCCGATTCCGTAACCCATCAATATAATTATGTTGCCGAAAAAACCGCCATTTTAATGAAAGTCGAAACCCATAATCATCCGACTGCCATTTCACCTTTTGCGGGGGCGGCTACCGGCTCCGGCGGTGAGATTCGTGATGAAGGGGCAACCGGGCGCGGTGCCAAGCCAAAAGCCGGTTTGACTGGTTTTTCAGTTTCGCATTTACGTATACCCGCAGCTCCCCAACCTTGGGAAACTCCTTACCCCACCCCGGCAGATAAGGCAACTGCTTTGCAAATTATGTTGGAAGGGCCAATCGGAGCCAGTGCCTTTAATAATGAATTTGGGCGCCCGGCACTGTGTGGTTATTTTCGGAGTTTTGAAATTGAGGTAAATGGGCAACGACGTGGGTATCACAAACCAATTATGTTAGCTGGTGGACTTGGCAATATTAGTCCGACAGATGTCCATAAACAAACCATTCCACCTAAAAGCCTATTAATAGTATTAGGTGGGCCAGCTATGTTAATTGGTTTAGGCGGTGGAGCAGCGTCATCAATGGCAGCCGGCCAGAGCCATGCCGAATTAGACTTTGCCTCTGTGCAACGTGGCAACCCAGAAATGCAGCGGCGTTGTCAAGAAGTAATTGATACTTGTTGGCGGCAGGGGGCCAATAATCCGATCTTGTCTATTCACGATGTCGGTGCTGGGGGATTATCTAACGCTTTACCAGAATTAGTGCATGGTAGTGATAGTGGAGGACGGTTTGAATTAAATGCGATCCCATTGGCGGATCCAAGTTTGTCACCGATGGAAATTTGGTGCAATGAGGCACAAGAACGTTATGTATTAGCAATTGTGCCGGAAGATTTAGCTGGATTTGCGGCAATATGTGAACGCGAACGTTGTCCTTATGCAGTGGTTGGGGAAAGTACAGAAGCCCAACATTTGTATTTATCGAAGGGAGATATTTCTTGTATTGATATGCCGTTAGCGGTGTTGTTTGGTAATCCGCCGAAAATGCGGCGTGAAGTTGAGCGTCCCGAAACTAAACCTGACAGGTCTTTAAGACCTGTCAGGTTTGGAAATTTAGAGGAAGCAATTTTACGGGTTCTACATTTACCCACTGTCGCCAGTAAAAACTTTTTGATTACGATTGGTGATCGTACTGTCGGTGGTTTAACCGTGCGTGATCAAATGGTTGGCCCTTGGCAAGTACCGGTTGCTGATTGCGCGGTTACTGCTACTAGCTTTGGCAGCATCACCGGTGAAGCTATGGCAATCGGTGAACGCACGCCGTTGGCTTTGCTCAATGCGCCGGCATCGGGGCGGATGGCAATTGGTGAAGCATTGACCAATATTGCGGCGGCTCCGGTAGGAGAACTTAGCAATATCGTGTTATCAGCTAATTGGATGGCAGCAGCCGGCCAACCCGGCGAAGATGCGGCTTTATTTGAAACCGTTCAAGCTGTCGGCATGGAACTATGCCCAGCACTGGGTATCAACATTCCGGTTGGTAAAGATTCACTATCTATGCACACCCAATGGGAGGATAAATCAGTTACGGCGCCGTTATCACTCATTATTTCCGCCTTTGCGCGACTTCCCGATATTCGCCACAATCTCACCCCGCAATTACAGGGCGGTGACACAGTATTATTATTGATAGATTTGGGGCGCGGTAAAAATAGGTTAGGCGCGTCAGCGTTGGCACAAGTTTACAATCAATTGGGAGAAATACCCCCCGATGTGGATAGTCCAAAAGATTTGCAAGATTTTTTCTCTGCTATCCAAACTTTGAATCAACAAATCTTGGCATACCATGATCGCTCCGATGGTGGTTTATTTGTCACCCTCGCTGAAATGGCGTTTGCCGGCCATATTGGTTTTGAGGTTCATTTAGAAACCTTGGGCTCCGACGTGTTAGCCAATTTGTTAAGTGAAGAATTAGGGGGCGTGATAGAAGTTAAAAGCCGCGATGTTGCTGAAATCCAAGCGTATTTTTCCCAACACACTGATTTAATTAACCATGTTCACGTACTGGGCACCACAAACGCCAACGACACCCTCAATTTTTACCAAGATGACACCCTAGTTTTGAGCCTACCACGTACTTCTCTGCAACGTGCTTGGAGCGAAACCAGTTATCAGATGCAGCGTTTGCGTGATAATCCCGCTAGTGCCCAACAAGAATATGATGCCCTCTTAGATAATAACGATCCCGGTTTAGCAGTACATTGTACGTTTGAATTACAAGCTCCCATGATTAGTGGCACTCGCCCACGTATTGCCATTCTCCGCGAACAGGGTGTTAATGGCCAATTGGAAATGGCAGCAGCATTTGAACGAGCCGGCTTTACTTGTGTTGATGTCCATACCAGCGATATTTTAACTGGGCGCGTCAGCCTCAAAGATTTTCAAGGATTTGCAGCTTGTGGCGGGTTTTCTTATGGTGATGTGTTAGGAGCCGGTGGTGGTTGGGCTAAATCCATCCGCTTCAATCCCCGTGCCTATGATGAATTTGCCACATTTTTCCAGCGTCCAGATACTTTCGCGTTAGGTGTATGTAATGGCTGTCAAATGATGGCGCAATTGCGCGACTTAATCCCGGGAGCAGCGAATTGGCCCACTTTTGGGCGTAACCAATCGGAACAGTTTGAAGCGCGGTTAGTTATGGTAGAAGTGCTTGATTCGCCCTCGTTATTTTTGCAAGACATGGCTGGTTCCCGCTTACCAATAGTAGTCTCACACGGTGAGGGACAAGTGCAAGCTAACCTAGAACGAAAACTGGAGGATAGTTTAGTGGCGTTGCGTTATGTAGATAATTATGGGCAAGTTGCCCATAATTATCCGGCCAATCCCAACGGCTCACCTCGGGGAATAACCGGATTGACAACGGAAGATGGTCGTTTCACCATAATGATGCCCCACCCAGAAAGGCTCTTTTTAAGTAGCCAATATTCTTGGTTGCCGGCTTCCTTACAACATGAAAATGGCCCATGGATGCAAATGTTTTGGAATGCCCGCCGCTGGCTGGGCTGAAACCTTTTCTGTCTGAATCAGAATTTTCAGAATTTAAGAATTAACAGAACTGGGTGTGACCTTCGTTTGATGTAGATAAAACTAATGTAGGGTGGGTAAGGTCATTTTCTTGCCCACCATTTAAGCTTAAGGTGGGCAACAACGTTGCCCACCCTACAAAAAAAACATTACATCAAATTCACACCCAACAGAATAAAACCGGTTTTAATTGTACCGTTAAGCATTTTTGTTTATTCCATCAAATTATTCTAAGTGACTGTCTGAATAGATATGCCGTGCTAAGTGAGAAAGGAAAGTCTCTGGATTATCTTTACCATAATGATGCAATTGGAAAGTGTACCATACACCCGCATTTTTAATACGGCCTTTAACATTTTTTGACGAAACCGCATTTTGTACTCTAGCTGGCGATAAACCGTGCCAAAACATTTGTAACAAACGGCTACCAATCTCTTGTTGAAGGATTTTATCACTATTTACCAGATTGTTGAGCATAGCCACAAAAGTGACGGCATCTTCTTTATCGCTTTTGATCTGGCTTTTAAGGGATGAATAGGATGTTGCCAAATTCAAGCTTTTCTCATTGATGAGACTTGACAAGTCTTGTTGAGAAAGTGGATTAGCAAAAAAAGTTAACAATAACGCCTTTTCAAAGGCTAAAATTTGAGTCGCGTCCAGTTGAAACATAGAACGCATATTGATCAAAAATAGAAAAGCAATATATTTTTCTTCAAGGTTTTCAAAAAGATTTTTGTGGGCTGCCCAGTTACGTACATTTTTCATAATCCAGCCAAAGGTTTGCACTTGTCGATCTTCGGCACGCCAAATCGAAGCCGGTTTTGCCATTTCCCATTCATGAGCCAAGGTTCTGACAAACAACTTATAAATGTAACGCTTATTGTTTGGTTGACGAAGAGGTAGAAAGTTTTGTACGATTTTCAGATAATCCCGCATATCATTACCCATTTCATCAACATTATCCTGCTCAAGAAACCGGTTAAACTTGATAACTTCAGTGGCAGGGCGAGATTCAAGTTGTGAGAGGATATACCGGCAACCTTCAATAATACCGCGCCGTAAAGTTAAATAATTGTTTGCTTGCTTTTCATTAAGCCATGCCCGCAGCCTTGCATATTCAGAGTCAGTTTTTTCAAATGACTGTGGTTTAGGCATATATATTTGTTCACAACGGACTTCAAAAGGCATCAAGCTAGACTTTTTTTCACCAGTGAGAAAACAAACAAGGTTATTTGGAAAACCGTCACGAATCAAGGTGTTGTAAATATAAAATCCTCCATCTTCATGTTTCAAACCTGCGGGTATTGGTTTGTCAGGATCGACACCGGCACTCAAATTAATGTCTATTAAGATAACATCAATATCTTGAAGTACCGCATAGTTAACAATCGTTTCTTCATAATCATGGTAATGTCGGCACAAAATAATTTCATGACTGACAGAATGTTGTTGGCAAAATTGTAACAACCCTTGTGGCTCGTCTTCTAGTATGATTTTCACATTATCCCATTTTTCGTCAAGAACCTTCTTACCCAACAAATCTTGGAATATGGCTAAAACATAAGACGCTGAATCTTTAGCTTCACCAAAATCTTCAATCCAAATTATTCTCATAATGCAGTTTCCTCAAAATTGACTTTAGAAAATGTGAGCTTAACCGTAAATTTATGATTTTCCTCACTATGTGTCAGGCGTGAATCTTTAAGCATTGTCATCAATTTGTCTATAAATTCTAATCCTTTTTTACTACCTTGTTCTCTATAGCGCAATTTAGGGTTAAAGCTATTGCTACAGGTAAAATAGTATGTGTCACCTTCGGTACCCCACACCAATTCAATCTTGCTTTGTCCATCCGAGTATTTCAAAGCATTAAAGATAACTTCGGAGCAAGTAGAAAATAAGAAGGTAAATCGTGTTTTATTGCTCTCAAAATGAATCTCTTTGGCGGCGTTAAAATCAAATACAAAGATATCGAAATGTTGCTGTATCCAAGTAAACATTTGGCTGGCATTCTGACTATTTAATTCCAAAACAATTATTTCTTCCATGAAAGAACGTTGCAGTTGTTTTAGATATTGACTGAACTCAGTATCTGGGGGCAAAAATTCTTTTAATTTTCCAATCGATTGGAAAAAAATTCGGCTCAGGGTTTGGCGTAACGCCGAGGCAATTACCAAATCAAACGAGCCTTCGCCTTGATTATCTTGCTGCCAAGATAATTGGAACGCTTCGGGTTCATTTGTATATTGTTTAAAAGTTTGAACTAAATTTTCGATAATAGAAAATGTAGTAAATAACGACAGCACATTATTAATGGCTTTGTAATGAGCCATATCTTTTTCATACTCTCCACTGAGCAGACGGATGGTTTGGCGTAGCATTTCTGGTGCGGTGCCAAGGCTATTGTTAAGTGTGTGAGTCAGAAAAGAGAACATTTGTTTATTGGCTTCTTCTTTGGCCCTTTGCACCTCTTGTTGCTTAATCAGTTCATCAAAAACGTGTTGGGCCTCAACATCCCCTTTTTTTGCCGCCAATAACCATTCTTGTACTTCTATCGACATTTGTTCAATTTTTAATTGCTTTTTCTCCACTTCAGACATTTTTTAAATCTCTATTATTAAGTACCAAAGCACAAATTTTCAGGTAAATTGTAGGGTGGTAAGGTACTTTACTTTAATAAGTGGGCACATACGACAACACAAACTTTGGATACGGTGTTTTCTGGGAACGAGAAAATGCGTTCTAACAAAGGTGCGTGGGAACGAGAAAAAATGCGTTCCCAAAAACTCCTTTATAAACACTTGCTAAAATAACGACGGTATAAATCACACCGAGGCATCACGGCATTGTTTTCAACTTTTTTTTTAGGTGGGCAAGAAAAATACCTTACCCACCCTACGTATAACGATAAGCGCGTGGGAACGGGATGATGAGATATATATTGGCCCTTGCTGTTGCAGATAAGCATTTCATCCACATTCCTAATTAAACGGTTGAATATATTGAGATCATCAAAGTTGCACAATCTTATCCGATAATACTTTGGCTAACGTTTACCAAAAATCTTTTGAGCCGGCAAGCGAATATCCATCACCTCATCAATGACTTCATTATCATTGACATCAAAAGTCTTGGGTTGTCCCGGTTGCGAGTAGATGGTGATGGACTTAGTGACCGGCGTAACCAACCAACAAGATTTGACACCCTGTGCAAAGTAAGCATGGAATTTAGCGATAATATCATTTATACCTTGTCGTGGTGACAGCACTTCAATAGCCAAGAGTGGCATTTGTTTGACCTTCAGTTCATCAAAATCACTGAAATCCATGTTATCTTCTCCCGAATAAAGACAGATATCAGGTATGAGTTCATCTTTAGCTTTCAG
>Ga0233403_10000457_pt1 | contig 19042 bp, 14 predicted proteins | sample Na_oxic_1_MG_FD_179866 | JGI IMG/M metagenome (GOLD analysis project Ga0233403, IMG submission 179866) | Seawater microbial communities from Saanich Inlet, British Columbia, Canada - Na_oxic_1_MG | ecosystem: Environmental > Aquatic > Marine > Inlet | place: Canada: British Columbia | collected...
TTTTGCGAAAAGTCTCTAATGTAACTGACGTGCTTGCCAGTTGCTTTTCAATATGAGAGAGTAGTTCATTCATTTAGTTTGCTTCAATTTGGTAAAAATAACCAGAAAATCAATTATTTGAATGTCGGTTTTTCAGAAGTGCATCGCTTTCAGTATGCTGGAAGTGATGAGAAACCTATCATTAGCCAAATTACGGAGGATAACGCCTCCAGAAATCAAAACAACAACCGCTCAATTTTTCTGGAATACTATAGGAATAACCAATAACCATTAACCATTAAAAAGTATTAAGAAGTGCCGGCTGTTTCGTTCATAGATAAAAATTCCCAAAACATAAAAATCCAAATCTGAGCAGTTTGTGGTAATATTGTAAAAAACTTGATCATCGAGTAGAATAAATTTCTACCCCTCCAACACTTGCTGAATAGGTTTTCAAATGAATCAGAAAAATTGCACATTTGGTGCAAATCTTATTGCGATTTTTTCCATGAGCTTAATCGTTTTGTTTTCTAAATCCACTGTTGAGACTTTGGTGCTTTTCAATAAATTTGGCTTTTACCAATTTGCTTATAATAAAATCCTCACGGATTTGGTTATTACTTTAATCATAATGGTTTTCGTATTATTTTATTATAGAACCATTATCAGTGCAGATGGGATAAAAGGCTTCACAATGTTTGGAAAAGCGCATAGGATTAAATGGGATAATATAACGAATATTTATAAAAAGAAGATTCTTTTTATTGACACATTATTTATTGAAGAAAATGGGAAAAAAATCCACATTGGTTTGTTTAATAACTTTGATAGGTTTAAAACGTGTACCGAACAATTTAATCAAGAGGGTTTATTAGCCTCTTATTTGAACCATTTGACCACAGAAGAATTAAGGACTTTAAAAAACAACAATAATATGATGGCTTTGTTAGCTGGAATTATTTTAATCCTTCTGATGAGCATTTCGGCTTATGAACATTATATTTGGTCTCCAAATCAATGGATAAAAAAAGTTCAATCCAATGTGGATCAAAAAAGCCAAAATATTCCTCGCCCAATAGGGGAATTCATGGTATTAAAGAATATCACCTTTTTACCCAACAAAAAGCAAACTGAATACCTCTACACAGTCGATTTACTTTGCGATGAAGAGTTTTTCAGTCAAAATGTCAAGAATGAGATAGAAATATCTATTCAAACCCAATTTTGTAAAAATAGCCAGGCCATCAATTATTTGAATGCCGGTTTTTCAGAAGTGCATCGCTTTCAGTATGCCGGAGGTGATGAGAAACCTATCATTAGCCAAATTACGGTGGATAAAGCATTTTGTAGTTACTAACTAAACTGGTAGGTTGGACTGACGAAAGGATGTCCAACCATTTTAACTAAACGGCGATGAACATTCGCTTAAAAGGCGCACATTTGTCATTGAAAATGAAGAATGACAACCTGGAAAAAAACATGACGCAATTGGAAGAAAGAACCGACAAAGCCTCCAACATTCAGGACATCTATAGGGTACACTATTTTAATGCCGAACAAACGGCCGTTTTTGAAGCACCGGAAGATCATTCGTATTATTTCAAAACCTTCATAGGACACCATAACGTAGAGGTTGAACGTGGTGATTGTGTTTATTTATTAAGTGCTGACAAGAAAACGGCTTTTTTGAAGCGTGGGCGGTGTCAAGTTGAATCGTTCCATTGTGCAACCATCGTGCGTGGATTTATGCCGGCTGATCGTTCCTGTTCATTGGAAGGCTTACCGGTACTCCCTTACGTTAACGGATGTTCCACCAAGCAAATCTTCGCGCCCCCACGCCCCGGCGATCCCACCTTACAATATCTTCACATTCCAGCCCATAGTGCCGAACAGGCGCACCATATTCATTCCACCGTTCGCGTCGTTTATACACTCTCTGGCAACGGAACCAGTGTCGTCGGAATGGAAGGATTGACAGCCAAAGAAGAACTGACACCGGGCAAAGTGTGTATTTTAGAGCCGATGTGCCCACATCATTTTGAAACACCTTATGGACAATCATTGATAGTAGTGCCGCTACACATATTCTCAGCAACGTCAGGTGTTGAAACAGCGCATCCGATGTTCAATGGGACTTATCTGATGAATCAAGGTAGTTAAATAAACACCCTAATGAAAAGCCATCTGAACTCCGTCAAATCGAGTTCTTGGTTTCTCTGAATTTTTTTTAGTAAGGTAACTCGCAAAAAATAAAATACCCATCCGGGGCTGGAGCAAGGGATTGGGGCAACCACAAGGGATTGGGGTAACCACAAGGGATTGAGGGCAACCACAAGGGATTGCCCCTACGGTCATTGATGTCGGGGCAATCCTTTATGGTTGCCCCCAATCCTTTATGGTTGCCCTGGTAGATTATTTTTTGCGAGTTGCCTAAGTACTAAATTTTCTTTTTATCCTCCTCAGAAAAATGGGGGCGCCATTTCCAATTGGGTGAAGCTTCCTGAGCTTGATTCAACAACGCCTTGATATCTTTATTGTTTTGCAACGATTTCTTGCCCCAAAGACGGTCAAGCACTTGATTCGGTAACTCCGCTTTGTCGGAGACTAAAACCAACGCGGATTCGTACAGGGTTTTCTTGATAGTGTCAAGAGCCTTGTCTTCTAACCATTCATAATCATTCAGCAAACCATAGATGGAAGTCGCTTGCAATTTTTTTTGCATCCAATCGAAATCAACCAACAGTAATTTTAACTCGTTCTGGCGATTGGCTTGGTACAAGTGCATACACAGAAATTCAAAGAAGTATCCATCGTTAGGCCCACTGACCCAACCATGTTGGTCACATTGGCGACGGTAAGCTGCTAATAAATGGCTGTGCAATTTATCTAACTCTGATTCTGCCAATAAATAGTCGTGTTGAAAGGTATGCAAACTCAAGTATCTCTCTTTTGATACCTCAGAGATTCCCAATAAGTCTTTTTTGGCTAACTCATCAATAAAAGTAATGGCTTGGTCATCAGCGATTTGGTATAAATAGCGCCATAACATCAGAACCACTGACTGTGGGATGCGCGAATAATCACCAAAAACTGCCAATGCCAGATAATAATCACCCTCCTCTCCCAATGCTTCGACATTGAGGTGCAGGGTTTGCATCAGAGCGCGGGGGTATTTTTCTGGGAAATCATAGTCATCACTTTGGAGACGCTGAAGCAACTCGTCCCATTTCGACAGTGGTTGACTGTTCGCCACACTGGCTATGAGCCTGAGTGCTAATGGTAAGTAACCACAAGTCTGCACCAATTTTTCCAAGTTGAGAGTTTCATTGGAGGCTTTGACATCCTTTCGAGCCACACAATCCACAAAAAATTCTATGGCTTGTTGTTTCTGAGTGAAGGATTTAACTTCATAAGCCTTTGCAGTACTTATAAAATACTGGAGAAACTCTAACAAATTGCTCTCACTGGTGGTTATTAACAGTTGGCAATGTTCCCCAAGTACATTAAACACCAAGATATCTTGTGTCTCCAAAACATCGTCCAAAATCACTAAACAGGCGCGAGCCGCCAATAATTCATTCAAACGCTTAGTACCGTCTTCCATGTCAAAAATATCCGTGGGCGTTTCACCAAGTGCATGAAACAGTGCGATTTGCTGGGCTAACAAATCAACCTCACTGCCTAAACGCAGCCAAAAGATACCATCTGGAAACTCCTGCCGAATATCAGCATCTCGCGCCAGAGCGGCTGCCATCACCGATTTACCGGCACCACTGGGGGCTTTCAGCACAATAGGTGGCTTTTGTTTATCAGTGGTTTCGGCGAGTAAATTCCTTTTGATATCATTGAACAGTGAGGCATTGGTCACCAAATGACCCGGTAATTCCGGAACCTTATACAAACTGGCCGGCTTAATCTGTTTTTTGACTTCTCCTAACTGAGCCTTCACCTCTTTGATTTCAGCTTCCCGATTGGTGATGACTCGTTGTAAATGAATTTGACGTTCAAGGTCCGTTTTAAGGCTTTTGTAATATTGCAAATCTTCCAACATGCCATTCAACAGTTCATACTGTTGTTTCAGCAAGCCGAGTTGGAGTTCCGATAAATCTTCATTAACCACTTGGGCCACGTTTTTTTGAGGCGTTGTCGGTTGGGACTGGGAAGCGGACTTATCAGGATTTTCAGCCAAATTCGCTAGTTTTGCCACATTGCTCATAAATTCGTCAAACTGACTTTGGAGCAAAATGACAGACGTTCTTTTTCCAGCTTCATCGGTAATATATTGCATTTGCAAAGATTTTTGGTTGACCATTTGGCTCAACTTCATGTTTTTGCGTTCCTCCATATCATTGATGTGAATTAAAAATTTTCAACATAAACCTATTTTAAATCAATTAGTTTAGATGCCAAAACCGGTAAAACTTTTAGGGCGAGTAACGGTTTTTTGTTGCCCACCTCTTCATTAAAAATTTTTCCGGCTAAAGTTTTGTTCCAAAAAAACTTTAGCCGGAAAGTTTGTTACCACGTCAAGTATAATACAATAACAAGGAAATTGTGAAGAGCAATAACTACCAGGATTGTTGATAAAAAAGGATTTTATCGAACCGGTCATCCTTGTTTATACGGGCAGGAGTCTAAGATTTATCGGTGACGCGCCCAACTCAAGTTGGGACTCGTTTATTATTCTAAATTTCAATAACCGGAGAATTGATTATGACAACAATCACTTCAGTTAACCCAACATTTCCAACAACTGATTCTATAGTTTGTCAGATAAATCGGTTGGCCTTGATATATACTCCGAACGTTCAATTTTTCGGATTTTGGTATTAAGCAAAAATCGTGTCTATTTATAAAAATTCTATCAACGAGAGAATTAATTACTCATCACTGTATTAATCAATAAACATTAAGGATAACAAAATGATTTCAATAGAACTAACCCAAGAAGCCCTAGATATACTCTATAACTACATTATGACATGCACCAATGAACGTGACCGAAAAAAAGGTCTCGTGATTTACCTTAAAGGCATGGGCTTGTCACATATCGATATCGCCGCTATTGTCCGAGTTGACCAGGAGACGATGACCAATTATCTAAAACAATATGCCCAAAATGGGCTAGAAGGATTGTTAGAAGATAACTATCGCATACGAACCGAACAATTAGAACCATACATACCCAAATTAAAAAAGATATTTGAAGAAAATCCTCCTAATACCGTCAATTATGCCATAGAAATTATTTTTGACAATACCGACGGTATCCGTCTAAAACACTCAGCTTGCCGATATTTTTTAAAACGGATTGGTCTTAAATTTCGGCGCACCGGCCTTGTCCCCGGCAAAGCACTTGATGACGAAAAACAACGAGAAGAACAACAAAAATTCCATGAGAATAAGCTGCAACCGGTATTAGAGGAAGCCAAAGAGGGTGAGCGTACCGTATTATTTGTAGATGCCACACATTTGGTGAGGGGAGCCTTTTTAGGCCTGGTATGGTGCTTTATACGGGTTTTATTGCCATCAAGCGGTGGGCGAAAGCGTTACAATGTATTGGGTGCTTTTAACCCTATTACCCATGAGGTCATTACGGAAACATAAGACACTTATATAAATCAAGTGGTTTTCTGTCAATTTTTAGAACCGATTGCCAAAAGTTGTCATGGAACAGGGCTACCAATTACGTTGGTATTATACAATGCTCGTTACCAAAAATGTCAATCCGTTTTTGATAAAGCTGAAGAACTGGGTATTGAACTTCTTTATCTGCCAGCCTATTCACCCAATCTAAATTGAATTGACAGATTATGGCGTTTTGTTAAGAAAGAAGTTTTATATAGCAGATATTATGAAACTTTTGCTTCGTTTAAGGAGAGCATTGATAATTGCCTCCGTGAATTGGCAACCACTTTCAAAAACAACATGATTTCTTTAATGACCATGAAATTTCAGTTGTTTTAATAATCCGAAAACTTGAACGTTTGGAGTATAGGTACACAAAAACCCCTTAACATTTTCAGAAGGTTAAAAAATCCTATTTTTTGAAAAAATCGGATTTTTTAGGACTTGAAAAAATGTGAAAAGATTTATGTTTACCTACTTATTCATAAAAAATTTCTCATTATCACGGATTGGGGGGGGGAATCAAAATTTCCTGGTTATAACGGATTTGGGGGGAACTGTTTGAACTGGTACTGCATCGATAGGAATTAAGGCTTTTTCGGTTGGGTCTGTCAGAAAAAATGATTCAAAAAACGGTTTCAAAACTCACGTAACTCTTTGATATTATTATTGCCCCCCAAATCCGTTACAATCAGGAATTTTACTATATAGAGAGACAAGATAACCTTCTTAAACGGATAACCTGGTGTATTGAAACAACTCGCTTGAAGATAATTTTAAATGACAATCAACAAGATTATTAAACATCCACTTTCATCAAAGCAACAGGACATTTGGTTTCACCAGATGTTGCACCCTTCTGTGCCTTTGTATAACATTGGGGGCTATCTGCAGATGACACCATTGAACTGACTGTGTTTAAGTCGGCCCTCAATCAAGTCATTGAGGATAACGATGCGCTACGCATCATGCTTCTTTTTGATGCAAACCTGTTGACAAAGTTTTACGAATTTGTAAAAATTAACCTATGAAGTTTTCGAGACGCTGTCAAACGTATTACCTAAAAATGGCAATTAAAAATTGATTTTTCTCGTTCTATTTCGATGGTTTTTCAACTGATGAAAACTATCAATTTGAAAAACGGACGCAATTATTCCTTACCCAGATTGGTAATCAAAAAAAAAGTGAGTCAGTTGAATTATTAGACTTGTCTCTTAATAAGCTAAGTTGTTTATTTAATTAACGATTAATATTTTATGTTTTCAATGGTTTAGGTTTATTTAGGGACAAGTCTATTAACTCAAACGAAATTTAAGCTGGAAATTGAGCCTTCAATATCCAGCCAACGCTCTTTACATAATCGTGATCAAGTGTTAGGAATAAAGTATTCGCTCGACTAATCAATTTAGCAGGCACCTGAATCAGCTAAGCACGAATGGTATTTGGTTCCTCATGAAAATGGGTTTCGGTATGATGAACCAGCCGGCATTTCCAGTTAAATTTTTAGCAGTAAACTTTACTTGAAATATTTTAATTTTTTAGGTATAATCATATTAAATAAATAATTATTTATTTAATGTTATTTTTTTATATTTAATAAATATATATGGCCCGTTTTTATTTTTTCAACTGCCATTTTTTGGTGATAAAAAAAATAAAATGAGAAAAAATCAATCGACACAACGACATCCATCAAAATATGCTATGAAGTTTCCCGAAATTGAAAAGGCTGTAATTGAAGCTAGTCCTATTTCCATAAATGACAAAAATGAATTTTACGAGTTTTATGAATATGCATTTGGTGAGCATGGGACTCATGTGCCACATAGTTTAGTAAAGGAAGTGGTTCTTGGGTTTTCAAATCTCATAAATGAGATTGTAGATGATTTTGATCTGATCGTTTCACCAGAACCAGGCGGGCACTCTTGGGGATTGCTTTTAGGTCATCTGTTACAAAAAGATGTTATTGTATTACGTAACCATGCAGTTGGAGTTAACCGGTCGTCTAAAATTGTGATAAATGGCTATTCAAAAAAACAACTAAATTACACCCCAGTTAATCCAGAATCAAAGGTAATTGTTGTAGATGATATTATCAGCAGTGGGGCGACTTTGCAGAATATTATAGAAAATGTTTCAGCATCTATTTTGGGTATATATGCGATCTATTCAAAAGGAAATCGTCATCGGGAAATAATGAATAGATACAATATACCCATTCACGTCTTGGTTGAAGGGCTTGAATTTAATAAAGCATAACAATCGCATTCACGTGGACAGTAAAAAGCACCGCTTTTTGCTGTCGGTGATGCGAAGCCTTATCACGCTTTTGGTGGAATACTTAAAGAAACTTGTGAAATAATCACTTACTTAATCCATGCGGAGTATTTAATCTACCCCTTTTGGATTAGATTAATGTCTCGAAATTGGTAGTGGAAAATATGACAACGACTCACGAAGAAAACTCTGCATACTTTGATGAAATAGCCAGACACTATGAACGGGTTGATACTGGTTCCTTCTTGCTTCGACAGTATAGCGAGATCCATTCGCTGTTTAATATACTCGGCGATATCACGGGAAAATCTATCCTTGAGTTATCATGCAGCGATGGATTTTACACGAGAAAGTTGAAGCAAAAAGGAGCGGCACGAGTTGTGGGAGTGGATTTATCTGAAAAGATGATAGAACTGGGTAAAAGAGAAGAGGCTAAAAACCCACTCGGAATCGAGTATGTTGCCTGTGATGTGTTTAAACTTGGTTGTATTGGCAGTTTTGATCTGGTTGTTACTCCTTTTCTGTTGAACTATGCTCGGACAAAAGAAGAATTATTGGAGATGTGCCAGATCATACACGCTAACTTAAAACCAACTGGGCGTTTTGTGAGTTTGAATAATCATCCTCAATTACACTCGGTGTCCGGTTTTGAGAAATATGGAATAACCAAAAGCTTTTCCCAACCGCTTAGAGATGAGATGCCAATTACTGTAACACTTATAATTCAACATGAAGATGCTGAACCCCAGACAGTCACTTTTGACAGTCACTACTTCAATCAGGCAACATTTGAATGGGCATTAGAAAGTGCAAAATTTACAAAAGTTTGCTGGCATCAACTTGAGATTTCTCCGTTGGGGATTCAAAAATTTGGTCAAGAGTTCTGGCAAGATTATCTTGACAATCCATGTGTTGTTATTATTGAATGCCTCAAATAGAGGTAGCACAGATAACTCCCATTGTTGCTTTTGGTGAAAAATTTTTGTTTGATAGGTTATTTTGGAAAAAAATATGTGATAATAAATCACGGCTCGTTCATTTTTGGTAAACCGGTTTTAACGTGGGTTAATATAACCCACAAAATTTTCTATTCTTCTCTTCATTCATTCAATTTTCCAAACAAGAAAAATGGTCAATCAATACACAGGAATTGTCGAGTATTACGATTTATTAATGACATCTGGTTACTATGACTACTCTGGCCTCGCTGATAAAGTACACTCTGTGGTGGGCAAAGATCGTCTGATTCTTGAGTTAGGTGTTGGAACCGGACTACTGGCAGAGAAGTACATTGAAATGGAACCGAACTGCGATTTTACCGGAATAGATTTTTCCCCAGCCATGCTAAAGATTGCCAAGAAACGGTTAGGAAATCGGATAAAATTAATTGAAGTCGATGCGGTTATCATGGATTTGAACACAGAGTTCGATGCTGCAATATCCAATGGAGGAGTTTGGTTATTCATTCAGTTGGGCGAACAATTAGAATTGTCGAGCCACATTACTGATATTGAAGCCAACCGTAAAGGATTGGAAAATGTATCTCGCCACTTACGAAAAGGAGGATTATTATTGATCTCCAAGCAAAAATTACTTGGGAATTATGAAAAATACTTACCGGGAGGGATTGTCTATTCCCAGTTTTTTGAGGAAGGGGAAGACATGGGCAATTATCATACCCGACAGAAAAACTATATCTTTAAGAAAGATGGAGAAATTTTAGCTCAAGATCAACTCACGATTACCGTGTTTAAACCGGAAGGTTATCGGCAACTTTTCAGCGAAGCGGGATTTGAGCTTCAAGGTACCTACAATAGCGATCACTTTATCGTTTACAAAAAGCGATAAGATTTGACGAATACTCAGACGTGTTTAGGAGTCCAAACTTTCGTTTGGACTTTTAAGTTAAAACTTGGAGTCCAACAATAAGTCTATAAAATTTTTTTTGGGTAGCCGTAGCCAAAAGCCATGTAAAATTTCTTCCAAATTTTATCAAATTCTGAAAATTCTGAATCAAACAATAAAAACGTTTTTTCTATTTTTCAAAGTAATACAGGACATTTATAAATGCTTCTAACTAGCATGATAATTCTAGGGGGTACTTTCCTTTTTTATAAATCTCAAAAAACGCGAAAAAAGAAAGTAAAGGAGTTGCAACGAAATAAAATACCCACATTCCAGTATCAGAAACAAAGTTTGTTGAAAAAACTGTATTTTTCTATGGATAGACTCTCTTCACGCTTCTCCCTAGCAGCCTTGTGGGCTTCAGATATTCGTAGCCAACAACTTAAAAAAGTTTCATCTGCTAGCACATCCCTCAGCGAAGCAGAAAAACTGGCAAATCGTCATTTGAATATTGCCTTGAGTTCGCTCGCTATCGCCACAACCGGAGTATTGTTCTATCCACCCTTAAGCTTGGTGTCTGTTCCTGGAATAATTTATATCTATATTCCTATATTTAAAGAGTCATTTCGCGTTATCTTTAAAGAAAGGAAAGTTAAAACAGTTATTATTGATGCAACCACCACCTTTGGATTGCTTATCAGTGGCCAATTATTTGCTTGTGCCTTGACTTGTAGTTTTCTGATGATGAGCAGAAAGCTTTTGGTGAAAGTTGAGGATCACTCTTTGAATAATGTCATCAATCTTTTTGGAAAGCAGCCTCGTTTCGTGTGGCTCCTTTCTGACGGAATTGAGATTCAAATTCCATTCGATACCTTGCAGGTTGGTGATCTCATTGTCGTTAACGCCGGAGAGATAATACCTGTGGATGGCACAATTAGCCAAGGGGTTGCGAGTATAGACCAACATATGTTAACCGGAGAGGCTCAACCAGTAGAAAAAGAAGTTGGCGATCAAGTTCTGGCATCAACGATTATTCTCTCTGGCCAAATTCATCTTAAAGTTGAAAGAGCAGGCTCTGATACCGTCGCCGCTCAAATCACTGAGATATTAAACCGTACCACCGACTTTAAAAAGCATATCCGATGGCAGTGGATCGAATGGCTTGATAAAATGGCCCCGTTGCCCCTGCTGAGTAGCGCAATAAGTTTGCCAATTTTAGGACCAATTGGAGCATTAAACGTTCTCTACTCGGTTAATTTTGGCTCTAGTATGAGGACCATAGCACCTCTTACTCTACTCAATTTTCTCAACCTCACTTCTCAAAATAGTATTTTGATCAAAGATGGGCGTGCCTTAGAATCTTTGAAGAAGGTGAATACCATCGTCTTCGATAAAACCGGCACCCTTACCGAAAAGGTACCTACCCTTTTACAAGTGCATACCTTGAATAACTACCCTGAACAGGAACTTTTAACATACGCTGCTGCTGCTGAATACAAGCAAACTCATCCCATCGCACTGGCTATTCTTAAAGAAGCGCGTCAGCGTGACTTGACGTTGCCCAAAATCAAGGAGGCTGAATATGAAATCAGCTATGGGCTTAGGGTAAAAATAGGTGATAAGCTCATTCGAGTGGGGAGTACTCGCTTTATGGAGATGGAAAAGATAACGATTCCTTTACCAGTGAGACAGATACAAAAATATAGCTACGAATTAGGTCATTCAGTCATCTGTGTGGCAATCAATGAGCAAATCGAAGGTGTAATAGAACTGGCACCCACAATTCGTCCTGAAGCAAAAACTATCATTAACTGCCTACGTGAGCGTGGTATATCTATGTACATCATATCAGGCGATCACGAAAAACCCACTCAAAAATTAGCACAAGAATTGGGCATAGAACATTACTTTGCCGAAACATTACCCGAAAACAAAGCAACATTGGTCAGAAAACTACAAGAAGAAGGTAAATTTGTCTGCTTCATTGGTGATGGCATCAATGATTCCATAGCCCTAAAGGAAGCGAATCTTTCCATATCCCTCAGTAGTGCCACACAGATCGCTATGGACACAGCCCAGATCGTGTTAATGGATGGCAGCTTGAAGCAATTGGACAAACTTTTTGACATCGTCCAAGATTTTGACAACAATACCAAAACCAGCTTTATAATGACCAGCATTCCCACCATCCTCTCAATAAGTGGCGTAGTTCTGCTACACGCAAGTATTTTTACAACGATCTTCCTATACTACGGAGGCTTGTTCATTGGGGTAGGTAACTCAATGTTGCCACTCATCAATCAGCAAAAAGAGCTCACTGTAGCAACAAAAGCAGCACCCACAGATACGACCAAAACTCATAAACAACAAACAAAGCACGAGAGAGTACACAAGTGAAATTAACGAACCTAACTCACAACCATCCCTAAAATTTGGAGTTATCAAAAGAAGAACTCCAACAACCTAAAATTTTGGAAAAGCTAATCGAACTCCGTGTTGAAGGAAGGGGAGATAAAGCAAGGAGATAAAATTTCGGCAGACACGGAAATTTTATTTTTTCAGAGTGTGTCCCACCTACCCAACCGTAGTGTTTCTAAAAATGGGTGGTGGTTAATAGATGTTTCATCCTCGAAAAGAAAAGCCTGATAAACCAAAAATTGGCATGGTTCAAAAAGATATGCCAGATACCACTTAAGAAACCTCGTAGATTACCCACTTTTTTATCAACAGCCATAATCTCTTGTAAACATTCTTTCTCATCATCAGTCATCCGTTGTTCTGCTTTAAATAATAGACTTGTCCCTAAATAAACGTAAACCATTGAAAAGACAAGATACAACAATCATAAAAATCAATAGTTTAGCTTATTAAGGGACAACTCTAATAAGTAACGGTTTTTCCATAAATCCACCGCATTTCCAGTTTTTTCTTATACCAAGCTGTGGTAACATTTTTACTTCGTTTTTTAATCTCACGTCGATGAGCAAGCGACCATTTCCATAATGGTCTCCAAGCCGGCAATAATCACATGAAAATAATCATATTGAATGGCAACTTGATGACCAAATATGGCACGGATAGCATTATAATAAGCACGACAGCCGTCGGTATAAAAGGTTTGAAATGAGATACCAAGGTTCTTCATCCTTTGTAGGAAGGGTTTGACGGTTTCTTCCTCTCGTTTTTTAACCGGTTCAGTTGCTAAAATACGTCCATGCTCATCTTTAATAACAAGCACACAATGGTTAAAACCACGCGGGAAGATTTCATCAAGATGACATTCATTAATAGGTTGTTTTTCATTGAGCAAACCGACTATCTTATCACCGTTGGGTAACTCTGAAGCGACTTATCCTACCCATCTTTGTAGAGATGATTTAGAAGTATTGACGTGGAATAATACTTCCATAAGCCACACAACACGGCGATATCCAACATCTGCTATAACTAACAACATGATTGCCGCTCTCATAAGAACCTTAGAGACGTGACGTTTCGGGTCTATTCCATTAGCACTCGTTGTGAAGTATACCCGTTTGTCATTCTGGTCCATATAATAGCCCTCTCGTGTGATAATACGGTAACTTCTTTTCCACATCAGAGCACTGAGTTCTTGAACTTAAAAAGAGGACTCTTTGCCCCAATGCAAGGAAACTTTGGTGCCTATTCCTAAACGTTGGTGGTGATTTTGATAACGGGTATCAATTTCTATGACCAGCATACCCTTTTCAAAAACACCTCTTATCTGGCAATCTGAATTTTATTCAATCACTTCTGTGCTGATTGGTACCTTGACATTAATGCTCATTGGGCAAGTGGGCAACCGGATCATTCGGCCCGCTTAGGAACGTGCATAAAATAACTTCGACAACTTGTTCTCAAGAGAATGAGAATAACGGAATAGCCAATTATTAATAAATATTTAATTTCGTGTGCGTTCCGTAAGTCAACTGGAGGGTAACCACAACGGATTACGGGAGGGTAACCACAAGGGATTACCCCTATGAATCAATGACCGTAGGGGCAATCCTTTATGGTTGCCCTAATTATTTCCGGCACGTTCCTTACCCACCCTACAAAAATCAACCTCCACTTCTTTACCAAAGAAAACTATGCGTGAATTTAACACCTCCGGGCCATGTAATCCGGCCCTACATTACACCGTCATGCGCGAAGCCTTAATGGCGATTGGCAAAGAAAAAGTACGAAAGGGCCGATATTTTACACTATTTGCCCCCAGACAATCCGGGAAAACCACCTACTTTCAACTTCTACTGGAGGCGGTTAAGGAAGAAGGTTTTACCCCGATTTGGGTCAGTTTTGAGAACCTGAAAACCGTCTCCAAACAAGTATTTTACCGACATTTTAATCATCAACTTCATCAAGAACTGGCCGAACCTCAGATGAAACCAACCATTACCAATCCGGTCGAACTGGTGGAATTTTTTGAAACCTTCAACAATCAATCTATCGTTCTCGTCATTGATGAATTTGAAGGGATACCGGATTCGGTATTAAGTGAGGTTATGCATGCCTTTCGGCAAATGTATCATAGAAAAAAATATCATGCCCTTCATTCGTTGCTGCTGGTTGGAGTCAGTACCATTGCCAAATTGGTCACCTCAACAGCTTCCCCATTCAATGTGGCCGAAGAATTAAAAGTATCCTATTTTAACCAAGCCGAAGTCAATCTATTGCTTGAACAACATCAGGTCGAATCGGGTCAACAAATGGAATCGGGGGTCATCAAGGCCATTTATGACAATACCAAAGGACAACCAGGGCTGGTTTGTGCATTGGCCGCACATTTGGTGGAAACCGTTGCAGTTGATAAAATGGTAACCATGGCGGATTTTTTCGAGACATTGAATTATTTCTTAAAGTCGAAATATGATAAAAACATCCTGAATATTCTCCAAAAGGCTCACGAAAAAAAGGCATTTATGTGCCGCTTGTTATTTGGCGAACAGCCCATTGATTTCAGTATCTATGCTGAAGACATCGCTTATCTACATGCCAATGGGGTCATAGAAAATATCGAAGATAATGTGGGTATCTTGGTGCCGTTATATAGCAAGTGCATTATTACCGCCTTTCGTCCGCTGCATAACGGCGAAACTAAGCATTATGGGATTACCGCTCATGACACTTTTGAGGCCTATCTGAAGGATAATGGATTAAATATCCACGCGTTACTCAAGCAATACCGACAGTACGTGCGAAAACGTGGCTTCAAAGCCTTTGACACGGAGAACCTGAAAGAAGCCGCTTGGCATTACTCCCTTGATGGTTTTATCCACTTTTTTGTCGAAGCCTTAGAAGGACATACCTTTATAGAAGTCCCGTCAGGGGCTGGACGAACCGATTTGTTAATTGTTTATAACCAGTACCGCTATTTGATTGAAATCAAAGTCTTTAGCACGCCAACACGATTCAAGAAAGGCAAGGCGCAATTGGCCGAATATCTCAAATCGGAAGGCTTGGATGAAGGCTACTATGTGGTGTTTAGCAATCTGCATAGCGATGACGATGTGCTGTATACTGAAGAAACTATCAATGGTAAACAAATCTATACCCATATTATCTGCACCCACTTTCCGGCACCCAGTCGCCTCCCAGTGCCGGAGGCATTGAAACCAACCGACCGCGTGTCAATGACCGAAGCGCGTGCCGAAGGTTCTCTGATGGCACGTCGTCGAGATTTGTTAGATATACTGGTTTTGCGTTTTGATCCACCGGCTTCCCGTTATCAACACATAGAACAACGTTTGTTGACTATCAGCAACGAGACACAATTAAAAACCTTGTTGACTGCCGCCGTTCAATCGGAGACTATCTCCGCTTTTCAAAACGTCATGGAGACTCTTGAATAGCCACTGACCGGTTTTGAAAACCGGTCAGTCTTGTAGGGTGGGATTGCTGTCACGAGTGACTTAAAAAACGCCACAATCTTTAAGCTTAGCAGCTCACTATCTACCTACTCCAAAAAATCCGAAAAGATGACCGTGCGGAGTATATACTCCAAACGTTCAAGTTTTCGGATTTTTGAGAGGGTAACCACAAGGGATTACCCCTACAGCAAAGGATTGCCCCATTGGCCATTGTTTGTAGGGGCAATCCGTTATGGTTGCCCAAGAAACCGAAAACTTGAACGTCTAAAGTATATATACTATTTTTCCCGGCTATAAAATCCAAAAACTTAAACGTTTGGAATATATTTAAATCATTTCACAACAACTCCAATAAATCTTATTCTAAAAATTCAAAATTTCTGATTTAGACAAATTGGAACTTCTGAAATCTTGACAGTTTGAAGTACAGATAAGGCTAACAACATGCGCGAATACAAATACCTGTTAGACAGCAGCCCCCACCGATTGAGCCATTTAATTTTATGGGTGACCGTGTTGTTTTTGGTCACCGCCGGCTGGTGGGCCAATTATTCGACTCTTGATGAAGTCACTCGTGGTACCGGCAAAGTCATCCCATCTCGCCATATCCAAACCGTGCAAAATTTGGAAGGCGGAATTATTTCTGAAATTCTCGTCAAAGAAGGTGATATTGTTGAACCCAATCAAGTCTTATTGCGTATTGACGACACACGCTTTTCCGCCTCCATGCGCGAAAGCCAAGTCACTTCGGCCGCGATGGAAGCGAAAATGGCTCGCTTAACCGCCGAAGCTCACGGAAAATCCGTTAAATTACCTCGACGCCTCAACAAATCCCAACAACAACTGTTTCTCCGTGAACAGGCTTTAGCACAATCACGACAACTGGAACTACAAGCAGCCATTGATGTGTTAACTCAACAAAAAAAGCAAAAGCAACATGAAATTAATGAATTAAAATCAAGACAACAACAATTGCAACACGGCTACACGTTGGCACAAAGAGAACTGAGAATCACCCAACCATTGGTAAAAAAAGGGGTCATGTCGGAAGTAGAATTACTCCGTTTGCAACGAGAAGCCAGTGCGCTGAAAGCGGACCTAGAAAGTACCCGCCTAACCATACCGCGTGCGAAAGCTGCTATTGGGGAAGCTGAACGCAAAATGGAAGAACTCAAAGTCAGATTCCGTACCCGCGCCCTAGCCGAATTGAATGAAATGAAGGCCGAATGGTCACGGATATCAGAATCTGAACGCGCCCTTGAAGACCGAGTGGTTCGCACCGCCGTCCGTTCCCCGGTGAAAGGAACCGTCAAACAAATCAAAGTCACCACCATAGGCGGAGTCGTTCAACCGGGCATGGATTTACTAGAAATTGTCCCATTAGAAGACACGTTGCTGATTGAAGCACAAATCCGCCCCTCAGATATTGCCTTTTTGCACCCCGGACAAGAAGCGATGGTCAAGTTGACGGCCTACGATTTTTCCATTTTTGGTGGCTTAAAAGCCTCCCTTGAACATATCAGTGCCGACACCATTATCAATGAGCGCGGCGAACCCTTTTTTGTGATTCGACTTCGCACCAAACGCAACCATTTAGGAGAGGCTAAAAATACGTTACCGATCATCGCCGGAATGACCGTTAACGTAGACATTTTAACCGGCAAAAAAACGTTACTTGATTATCTTCTCAAACCGATCAAAAAAGCTCAAGAACAAGCGTTAAGAGAACGCTAAGGAGAATACAAGTAGCTTATTGGAGGGAGGGTTAGGAGTGTTGGGCAATTTCTGGTAGTTGCCGTTCGCATTGAGGGTTAAGTGATTAGGTTAACAGAGGTGGGAAGGGAACATTTGGTCTTAAATAAATCCGATTGGTTAACCAATCGGATTTATTTCTACTAATTACTTACTTAATCACTTTCAGAGAAGAAAATTTATCATTCACCGCGTTGCCGACCCAAGGAACATTATTGGTGTAGACTTTTTTGAAGCCGTGATAATTGAAGTGTTCATAAAGCTCCACTTTAATACCGCCAAAAATCTTGACCGAAGACACGGTATCGTTAATTTTCAGATTAACGAAGTTGGCCTGATCTTTTTTGTAGCACTTCTCCCAGCCACCAAAGTTGATGTGTTCGTACAAGCAGACTTTCGGTGCCGGTTTCACCTTGAGAGAGGAAAACTTATCGTTCACCGCGTTGCCCACCCAAGGGACATTATTGGTGTAGACTCTTCTGAAGCCGCGATAATCAACGTGTTCATAAAGTTCCACCTGAATATCACCAAACACCTTGACCGAAGACACGGTATCGTTAATTTTCAGATTAACGAAGTTGGCCTGATCTTTTTTGTAGCACTTCTCCCAGCCACCAAATTTGGAGTGTTGGTACAAGCAAACTTTCGCTGCTGGTTTCACCTTGAGAGAGGAAAACTTATCATTCACCGCATCGCCCACCCAAGGGACATCATTGGTGTAGACTTTTTTGAACCCGCCATAATTGACATGTTCATAAAGTTCCACCTGAATATCACCAAACACCTTGATCGAAGACACGGTATCGTTAATTTTCAGATTAACGAAGTTCGCCTGATCTTTTTTGTAGCACTTCTCCCAGCCACCAAATTTGGAGTGTTGGTACAAGCAGACTTGAGGCGGCTGTATCACCTTGAGAGAGGAAAACTTATCGTTCACCGCATCGCCCACCCAAGGAACATTATTGGTGTAGACTTTTTTGAACCCGCGATAATCAACGTGTTCATAAAGTTCCACGGTTAGGCCTCCGGAAATCTTCAAAGAAGAGACCGCATCGTTCATTTTCAGATTAACGAAGTTCGCCTGATCCGATTTGAAGCACTTCTCCCAGCCACCAAATTTGGCGTGTTGGTACAAGCAGACTTCACCTGCCATAGTCACCGTAGAAACGCCAGTCATCGCCAAACCGACTGCCAGAACACTTGAGAGGAGCATTGACTTACGAAAAAACATGAATTTAAACCTCTTGCTATCAATCAATTATTATCAGATAATCTAAATAGTTACCGGACAAAATGGCTTATGAATGTGACAATTGCAAAAATCAGCCTCAGATTCAACCAGATAGCCGGTAGATTCTATTATAGAAACTATTTAAAAAAAAACAATCCTAAAACACCAATTGTTTGAAATTTAACAGCTTAAATTATGTAACAGAGGGACTTGCAAAACTCCAAAGCGCAATTAAAAATCAATAACTTACTTTTTTTTACAAGTTTTTTTCCAAAAAACTTTAGCCTAAAAAATTATTTATTTGTTTCTAAGGAGGCTCTTGCAAAACCCCAGGTTTCACCTGGGGCTATTCACGTTCAACCCCTACGGGGTTGATATTGTTAAAAGAATAACCCCACTCGCCTCTTGCTTTCGCCCCAGGTGAAACCTGGGACAACCC
>Ga0233403_10000458_pt1 | contig 19032 bp, 19 predicted proteins | sample Na_oxic_1_MG_FD_179866 | JGI IMG/M metagenome (GOLD analysis project Ga0233403, IMG submission 179866) | Seawater microbial communities from Saanich Inlet, British Columbia, Canada - Na_oxic_1_MG | ecosystem: Environmental > Aquatic > Marine > Inlet | place: Canada: British Columbia | collected...
GGCCGACTGACCGCAACTTCAATTTGGGCTTCCGGGTCGTCAGGCTATAACCCTTTGATATTTAACGCTTTTACCCTTTTATTCTTTTATTTTTTTTTCTTTAACGGGGTTCTAGGGGTGTCCCCTAGCGGGGTTGTAGGGGCAGCGCCCCTGCTCGATTTTGGCATTTCCTTATATTTTACATGGTTATTTATATTGTTTTAATATATTAGCGAGCGTAGGGTGGGTAGAAGCTTCGCTGCAACCCACCATCCCTCTATTTTTGTGATTGCTCCAAATATAAATAGTAGCGTAGGGTGGCGAAAGCGCAACGAAGTAGCAGAACGCTCAACACCCCCGTCTTTACTAATGAAATGAATGGTGGGTTTCCGTTTCACTTCTACCCACCCTACTTTACTAACGATTATTTCATTTCAAAAATGTAGGGGCGCAACTTAACGGATTGCCCTTAATGTGTATGAAATTATTTTTCTGAACATCTATAACTCGATCATCAAGTTTTTCGCTATCTCAAACAATAACTACAAGGATTGTATATAAACAAGGATAAGTCAAATTATACCACCACTCAAGTTCAAACGATTTATCCCTGTTTATATACAATCCTTGTAGTTATTGTTATCAGATTAAAGTAGTTTTTGTTGTCAGATTAAAAACTTGATGATCGAGTATAAGGGCAGCAAGTTGCCCACCGAGCGTATAATGGATAGAACGGGGCGAACATAAGCGTTCGCCCCTCATAAGTATTGGTTATGATATTCGCTTTGAATTTGCGTTTAGAATAGGTACTGTACCCGAAATGATAATGCATTAGCTTCTTTTTCATCAGGGTCAGCATCCGATTCTTCTATATCGGTGTTAATATAGTTAGCTGATAGACGAATATTAGGATTCAAATAGCAATTGACACCCAAAGTAATATTTTTGGCTTCTATGCCCTCATTATTACCAGTCGCATCCAATTGACTCAGGCGGGTTACCAGTTGCCAAGCCCCGTATTTGGAACGGGGTTTAACCTTTCCAAAAATGCCTTTTTTATAAGCACGGTGTTCACCGGTTAAGAAATAGGCGGTTTGTATATAATAGCCACTGTAAATTACATCCTGGATATCAGCGTTGGATTTTGCATGAATAAATGTTCTCATATATTCCGTTTGAAATGAGAATGGTCCCCAAACATTTGCCGCTTCTAGCCCAAACAAGGTTTGATTATCAGCCGGCGTGATAGCACTTCTAATAACTTTTTCTGCTTGGTGAACTTCCAAACGTCCTTTGAGTTGATAGGTATTATTGCGTGTGTCCCGGTAGGAACCTGCTAAACCTAAGTGTATGACAGTGTCCTGCTTTATAATAGGGGCGTAAGTAATACGACCGGTTAGGGCAAAAGCATTCGTTTCATCATTGTCATCATCTTGTTCTACCGTATAAAGACCACTGGCAAGTGTTAGATGATCAGTTTGACCAAAAAGCGTGACACCATAACTACGTCCAGGGCTGAATATCTGAGAAGCCATGGCGCGTTCAATGGTATCGGTGTATTTTGAGCTATTTAAAGTCTCTAAGCCAAAAGGCTCTTTGGATTTTCCGAGCGTCAAATCAATATTATCCCAGCCTTTGTATTTGACATAAACATCTTTCCATTCCACCTCATTTTTAAGTTGAATTTGAAATTTGGACTCCCAATTTTTGCCAAATTTGGCTTTAAGTTGAAGTTGAGCGCGACGTATTTCAAGCGTACTACGTTCTTCGCCCTGATTATGAACGCCATCGAAGTCGTCATAATCCCATACCACTAGTGCACCCGTTTGAATTTTGAGGTTTTCCATGCCTCGTGCTTGGTTATCGGTGGTTTTGCTATTGTTTGCTAAAACTGAGAGTGAAAATCCGTTCAAGCATAAAACAAAACAAAACTGTTTAAACTTGCTCATATATTAGTTGTCAGTTATCAGTTGCAAGAAAGAAATACTATTTTTTGAAAAAATGGTATTTCTAAACTTGAATCATTGGAATTAAAATAGTAAAGGTTATACCTTCACCTTCAACACTATCACACTGAATAGTTCCCTTCAGTTTATGTGTCACCAGATTGTAAACAATATTTAATCCTAAACCACTCCCACCGTCTTGGCGGTTAGTGGTGAAAAATGGCTCAAAAATTTTCTTGATGATGTTAGCCGGAACCCCCTTACCATTGTCAAAATAGCATATCATTAATTCATTTTTTACTTCTTCACTCTTATGGGCAGTAATGGTAATCTGCCCTTCAGGTTTATTTTTAAATCCATGTATCAATGAATTCATCAGGAAATTTGTGAAGATTTGAGAAAAAATGCCAGGATAACTGGAAAGCGTGATTTCTTCGTCACATTCTATGACTACTTGATGCTGAGTACGCTTAAAGTTGGGTCTTAAGGTGGTCAAAATTTCATGCAAATAATTTTTGAGTACAAACGTGCGTTGTTGCTCACCAGTTTGATCAACCGCTACTTGTTTAAAACTGTGAATCAATTCTGCTGCCCTGGTTAAATTTTTGAGAGTTAACTCACTGCCCTGTTGGGCTGATTTCAAATATCTTTCTAAATCAACACGTTTCATTTTACCCGCTTTGTACATAAGGGTTAATTCAGTCGTCAAAGTTTCAAGCCGAGAAGCGGCGGTCACACCGATGCCTACTGGCGTATTAATTTCGTGGGCAACCCCAGCAACTAGATTACCCAATTCAGCCATTTTCGCAGATTCTACTAATTGTTCTTGAGTGGCTTTTAACTGCTGCAAAGTATCCTCAGCGGCTTTCTTTGCGTCTTGCAATTTGCAAGTCCGTTCTTCCACTTTTTGTTCTAAAGTATGTGAATACTCCTCTAACTCTTTATGAAGCTGTTTGACGTGAAGGTGGGTTTTCATGCGAGCGATAAGCTCATTTTTTGAAGTTGGCTTGACCAGGTAATCATTAGCTCCAACCTCTAATCCCATTACCAAATCAGCCACTTGATTTTTGGCAGTAATTAAGATAATAGGTAACTCATTCGCTTCCCAGCGTTCCCGAATGGTTTGCGTCACTTCATACCCGGTCATATAAGGCATCATCACATCCAGTAAAATCAGATCAGGTATTTCCCCTTTTTCCAGAATCTTTAATGCCTGAGAGCCTGAAGCTGCTTGAATAATGCTGTAATGATAGGGAGAAAGATAGTTAGTTAGTACATGAATATTCACCGGTTCATCATCTACAATCAAAATTTTATAAGTATCTGATTCATTTTCTGATGCTAAGGGAATCAATGCTTGAGATGTCGATGTCGTTGTTATAGAAGTATCAAAAGCAGGAACTGGTGTAGACGTAGCACCCTGAAATGGTAACGTTTCTGCGCCGACTAAAACATTGATTCCTTCGTTATCTGCTAAAACATCAACTTTCTCACTAAGCGGTAGGGTAAAGATAAAGCGCGATCCAACACCCACTGTCGATTCTACCCTAATTTTTCCTCTGTGCAAAGCAACTAATTGTTTGGTAACGGCTAAACCCAAGCCTGTGCCGCCGTTTTGGCTAGTTGATGAGTCACCTACCTGTTCATAAGATTCAAATATCTGCCTTGTTTTATTAGCTGGAATACCAACACCGGTATCAGAGACAGTTATTAGCAATTGATTATTAGAAGTAGGCAATTGAACCTCAGATGGGCTTTCCCTGTTTTCCTGTTTTTCTTCCCCCGGTTCTGCTTTTTTACTGATGAATTGAGCGGAAATTTCGATGCGTCCTCTTTCTGTAAATTTAATGGCATTACCTACCAGGTTATGCAAAATCTGTTGTACGCGATTCTCATCAGCGTTTGCCAAGGGAAAATCATTGGGTATGGCATTCGCTAACTGTAAATCTTTATTACCAACTAAAGGTTGGCAGAACCTGAATACAATGTCTGCGATTTTTCGTATATCAACCGGTTTCAATTGCAATTCAATATGTTCATGTTTCTGTTTAGAAAAATCCAGAATATCATTGACGAGATTGGAAAGACGCTGACCACTTGCCACGATCATAGACAAATCAGAGCAAGTATGTGGAGAAAGTTGCCCGGTGGAACCATCAATCAAAGATCCAGCAATGCCAATAATGCCATTAAGAGGTGTGCGTAACTCATGGGAAGTATTCGCCAAAAAATCATCTTTAAGTTCGTCAAGGCGTTGTAATTCAGCATTTTTATCTTCTAGTGTCGTAAACAATTCTTGTAGTTGTATTGTCATACGACTAAATGAGTTGGCAAGTTCCCCCACTTCATCTTGACGTTCAACTTCTATCACTTGCTGCCATTGGCCCCTAGCCAGTGCCTTAGCCGTGGTATTTAAGTGGACAAGCGGCTGGATAATCCATTGGCCCGTGAAAATGCCTACTAAAATGGTAATCATTAAGGCTGCCAAACACAATAAAATGGTGTAGTACATATTGGCTTCAATAGGTTCCATAAAATCGGTTTCAGGTACCACGACAACGATAAGCCAATCTAGCCCCCATTTATCATTAAATGGCACCACTTGGAGAAAGTGTCGTTTGCCATTATCTATAAAATCCAGATTTTGTTTATTTTTGATAAAGTTGAGATCACCAAAGTGTTGGGTCAAATAGTGGGCACTGGCACGAGTCATAGCGTCATGGCTATCTATTGCCTTAAATTGTTTAAATTGGCTCACGGTTTGTGACAACACCGCATTTTGATCTTTTAGTGGATTTTGTAACTGATTAGAAGTTTGCACTTTCCGATAGGGCTTTTCAGAAGCTGATGTACCAACTATAAAGCCAGAACGTTCCATGATAAAAGATTGTCCGGTTTGACCAATCTTTAAGGAGCGAAGAAATTGACTTACATCAAAAACACTCACATCAGCAATAGTAACAGCAAGCAACTTACCCTGATTATTGTAAATAGGTTGACTAACTGATAGTGTCGTGCGCCGACTAGAAAAGTAGGCTTGACTCCAAACCGGGTTCCCTGTTTTCACCGCACTCAAATACCAAGCCCGCTTTCGAGGATTATAGTTTGGCAAGGTTTGTTTGAGTTTGGTACGATTAGCAAAGTTATCCGTTTCCCATTTTTTGAGATGACCGCCGGTGCTTTGATCAGAAACTTCCACAAAAGCCACACCACTATCAAACAGTTGTGCTCCGACATACGTAGCCTGTTCAGTACCAATACCAACGTAACTGACGGTATCAAACAATTGTATCTGTTTCCATAAATGGTGTTCTAAAGCATGCATATCTTCTAATTTCAACCGACCGAGGTGAATAGCATCCACATTGATTTGGTTAATCCGGTGGAGCATTGTCGTATGGGTTTCCAGATGCTGATGAATGCGGGTTGTAATTTCGCCCCGCAACTGGCTAGCGAGATCATCAACCGCTTTTTGTCCATTGCGAAACGAAAGCCATCCGGTTACCCCCACTACCGCAAAGATTTCTATAACAAACGGCACGATTATGACAAGTCGAAGGGGAATTTTTCTAGACAGTTTGGAAAAAAAGTTATTTAGTGTATTGATAAACATCAGTTTAATAGAGTTGTCCGAAAATAAGGCTTTTTTGAATTTAACTATTTGTTTTTGTTAGCTAAAAATTTATTTACGGACAAATCTAATGTCCGGTACAGAACGTTATCAATTAATAATTAACCATTAACCATTTCCTAATAAAAATTCTAATAATGCTTTTTGAGAATGTAAACGGTTTTCCGCCTGTACCCACACAACACTTTGCGATCCATCAATCACTTCTGCGCTAACTTCTTCGCCGCGATGAGCCGGTAGGCAGTGCATAAATAAAGCATCGGGTTTTGCTAAAGACATGAGCCGGCTATTAACTTGATAAGGTGCAAAAATCTGAGCACGTTTGCTATGTTCTTCTTCTTGTCCCATGCTTGCCCAGACATCCGTAGAAACTAAATCGGCATTAGTAACTGCTTGGACCGGATCGGTGCTGAGATTGATAAAGTCTCGACATTGATTAACTAAATTCGTATTAGGCTGATAGCCAACCGGGGAAGCTACTGCTAATTCAAAATCAAATTGAAGAGCCGCACGCATGTAAGAATGACACATATTATTGCCATCTCCTACCCACGCCACTTTTTTGCCCTGAATTGAGCCGCGATATTCAATATAGGTTTGTATATCAGCTAATAATTGACACGGGTGGTACATATCAGTCAAGGCATTGATAACTGGTACCTTAGAATATTTGGCAAACCGTTCTAATTTTTCATGGGCATAAGTGCGTATTATCATACAATCTACCATACTTGATAATACCCGCGCTGTATCTTCAATAGGCTCACCGCGTCCTAATTGCGTATCACGCGGCGATAAAAACATCGCGCTACCACCACATTGAACCATCGCCGCTTCAAAAGAAACCCGGGTACGAGTGGAGGATTTTTCAAAAATCATAGCAAGTACTTTGTTTTTAAAAGGTTCATAGCGTACTCCACTGTGCTGCATGCTTTTGAGTTCCATGGCTCGTGCTATAAGTGTTTTGAATTCATCTTGAGATAAATCCATCAAAGTGAGGAAGTGACGAGGTGTCATAAGTAGCTCCTATGTAATGTGTATAATGTCCATGAAAATAAACCAAAAAATCCGATTTTTTCAAAAATAGGATTTCTACTGATTCGTACCGACATATTTGGTTTCTATATATTAAGAAAGTCCCGAATTAATTGGCTAACTATAGCTTTTCAGAAAAATAAAAGTTCTCAGACCTGACAGGTTTCCAAAACCTGTCAGGTCTTTAGACTAAAATATTTATCTGAAAAGCTATAGTTTATTAACATTTTTTGTAGGGTGGGCAAGGTGTTTTTATTGCCCATCTTCACTAATCAAAATGTTAAAAGACTTTTGTTCTACTACTTATTAAGAAAGTCCCGAATTAATTGGCTAACTATATCAATTATATCGTTAGCTTGAGCATCGCTTAAAATCAAGGGCGGCAATAAACGGATAACACGCTCCGCAGCCACATTGATTAGCAATTGTTTTTCAAGAGCCATGCTCACCAATTGACCGCAGGGTTTATCAAGTTCAATCCCAATCATTAAACCTTTAACCCGAATTTCCCGTACTCCGGCAACGCCATGCAAAGCTTTTGAAAATCCCTGATAAAAATGTTGTCCCAATACCTGGGCACGTTGTACTAAGTTATCCCGCTCAATTGTTTCAATAACTGCTAGAGCAACCCGACAAGCTAAAGGATTTCCCCCAAAAGTTGAGCCATGAGTCCCAGGCTGCAAAATATCTGCCACTTTGCCACGCGCTAAACAGGCTCCAATTGGCACACCATTACCTAAACTTTTCGCCAATGTTAAAACATCGGGCAGTTTAGAAGTATGTTGATAAGCGAACCATTTTCCGGTGCGCCCCATACCGGTTTGAATTTCATCAAGCATTAATAACCAATTATGACGATTACACAAAGCGCGTACCTTGACTAAATAATCGTCATCAGGAATAACAATACCGCCCTCCCCAATCACGGGTTCAACTAATACGGCTACAATTTCAGATTCTTGTTCAGCTACTTTTTCCATAGCTTGAACATTATTATAGGGTACCCGAACAAAGCCTTCTAACAAGGGCGCAAATCCTGCTTGAACTTTGGGATTACCCGTTGCTGTTAAGGTAGCCAATGTCCGCCCATGAAATGAGCCTTCAGTGACAATGACAGTAGGCTTTTTATAGCCCTGATTATGTCCATACAATCGGGCAATTTTAAGCGCAGCTTCATTAGCCTCTGCACCAGAATTACAAAAAAAAGCGGTTTCCATGCCGGTTATCCGCACCAATGCTTCCGCTAAGGATTGTTGGTGAGCGATTCCATAAAGATTAGAAGTATGTAATAACTTATCGGCTTGTTCACAAATAGCAGTCGTGATTGCGGGATGGGCATGTCCTAAACCACAAACGGCAATCCCTGACAGGGCATCTAAATAATCCTTACCTTCTGTGTCCCATAGCCACGCGCCTTCGCCATTTAAAAAAGTCACGGGCTGACGAGCATAATTGGGCATTAAATTTGTTGACATAATAGTTCCTAAAATAGCAGCCATGAAGACTGCCCTAAATTGACAGGGTTTTTAAGGTTGAGTATAATGAATGACGTGGATAAACGAATAAGCTTAATGATATTTTTGGTATGATACCAAATAATGTTAAATAAGTCAATCTTGCTATTAAAAAAATACCCTTTTTCCAAAAATTGAATTTTTATAAAATAGTATTTCTATATCGAAAAAAGCAAGCTGAAATTTGAACTTTCACAATTCACAATTACGCAGTGAAACAATTGTATATGATAACACATATCACTCTTAAAAATTTCAAATCCCACCGCAACACCTCGCTATCGTTGTCTAACCTGAATATCCTGACGGGATTAAATGGCGTTGGAAAATCTTCTGTATTTCAAGCATTATTGTTGTTGCGACAATCGTATTTGAAAAACCGACTCCACGAGGGAATTGATCTCAATAAACCATTGTGTCAGATTGGATTAGTGGTTGATGCCCGTTATCACTATGCCAATGATGATGTCATTGAATTTGGCATAGAGATAGATCAACAACAAAATTTATCAATGCAATTTCAGAGTAATGAACTTGACTCGACTTTTCTCAAACGGGTTAATAAGCCGACGTATGAGCGTTCCGTCAATGCTGTTTCGCATTTAAACCAAATCAGTTTGTTTAATTGTCATTTTCAATATTTAAGTGCGGCACGTCTTGCACCACAAGAAAGTTATCCGAAAGATAGCTATTCGGTCGAAAAAGAACGTCAAATTTCCGCTGAACGGGGTCAAGGCGAACTGATAGCTCATTTTCTCCACTATTATGGTCGTTCGGAAAAAATTCAGTTTGAAAATTTAAAACATTCTCAAAGCCAATGTGATGATTTGTTATCTCAAACTAATGCGTGGCTTAGGGAAATGAGTCCTAATGAGAATGTTTTGATAAAATCTAACCAGACTCATTTTGAGATTAATTACCAATTGAATTTGGAAAACCATCAACTTTCCACCAATATTTTTAAAGCTGAAAATGTGGGTTTTGGTATTTCGTATGCGCTGCCAATTATTGTCGCGGTGTTAGCGGCGAAAAAAGATAGTATCCTTTTAATTGAGAATCCAGAATCGCATCTGCACCCACAGGGGCAAAGCAAACTAGCAGAATTAATGGCTTTAGCCGCTCAAAATGGTGTTCAAATCTTTATAGAAACTCACAGTGAGCATATTATTAATGGTACGTTAGTTGCCGTTAAAAAATATCAGACGGAATCAAGGGGTATTGCCAACAACAAAGTCCGCATCTATTATTTTGAACGCGATGAAACTCATCATGCCACTCAATCCATAGAAATTCCAGTATTAGAAGGGGGACGCATCACCTATCCACCACGAGGATTTTTTGACCAATTTAAAACCGATATTAAAACATTGATGGGATTTTAAGTGATGTCGGAATTAAAATGTTTTGTGCTGCTACCGGTACTGACTCGAAATGAATCAATCTTTCAGAGTGAATCTTTCTATCAAAGTCTTGACAATCCTAATTGTTTTCGGGAATTTTTGCACAATTACCAGAAAATGATAGAAATAGTGGAACGCGAAAAGGGTGCCAAAATCATCTATGACGCAGAAAATATCAAGCAATTTCAACAACAATTGAACGGATTAGACAAGGAATTTATCTCCCTACAATATGCTTTTTATATACTTCTGAGTAATGCGGAAAATTTTCGGGACTATTCCAAAACAGCGACTAATTGTTTATATTTTATTTGGGATTTTAATCAGTTTACCGGTATTCAAATTAGCGGGGAAATTTCTACTTTAGCTGAAATCGCTGAAGAAAAACAACAAGATGAAAATAAAAAGTGGGTATTGATACATCATGATGGGATACATCTCAATCGCTCAATTATTCCCATTATTAAGAACGGTTTTGGTGAAAAATGTCCTATTTTTATCTGTATTCAGCACGTAAAAAATAGTACCGAGTTAGAAAATTGGATGATCCAAAACCGACAACCGCGTTTATTTAATCTCAATCCCAAACACGGTGAGAATAGTAAAGGCGCGAAAGCAAATAAAGGTGAAAAGGTGTCGGTTTTATTATGCAATAAACAATATGCCCAAGAACTTTTAAACAGTGCCATCGGTGATAAAAGGATAAGTAAAAAACTGTTTAATTTTGATAATGAATTTCAAAAATATATCGTTTTTGAAGATGAAAATACACCCAATAACACCTACCACGCCTACCATATTGACAATGAAAATAAGGTACCTCAAAATATTCAAAGATTATTAAAAATGAGAGCCATGTAGGGTGGGCAAAGGTGTTTTTGTTTGCCCCCATTCATTTCGTATAACATAGTATAACATAGTATTTGTGGAATCATTTTCGGTTTTAACGAAATGCCGTTGCACCAAAAACACGTTGCCCACCCTACCTGGCTACAATTAATAAAGGAACAAGTTTAATAATTAGCAGATTCTTCAATGACTTCTGTCATGCTTTTGGCGATATTCAATGCCTCATCCGCTTTTTGGATAAGGCTTTGTGCTGTTGCTGTGAATTGTTGAGTGCCTTCTATTTCTTGTTCAGTTTTATAGATGACATAGGCTCTGTCGATTTGAAACTGAATATCTTTTTGGGCTTGGGTTAATTGAGTATAAACGCGATTCCACTTTTTAATACGAGGTTGTGTCACTTGATTTTGTTCTGGAAAGCGGTTTTGCAATTCAGTCAATTTCTGAATTTTAGTGTCAACTTCATTAATGGTTTGGGATAGATAATCTATCTTTGTCAACAAGTTAGGTGCTGTGCTTTGAACAAAATCATTGACTTCATTATTCACCGCGTGCAGTGGTCGTTTTTCTTCTGAACAACCTACCAAAAGACAAACAAAAATAATGAGTAACAGGATGTGTTTCATTGCGTCGTTTCCTCTACACTGCTGGTGATATTCTTGGCTTGTTGTAAAGCCTCATTTGCCTGTTTAAGAATGTTATCCAGAGAAACAGATTGCCCAATACCTTCTATTTTGTTCGCTTCCTGAATAACATAAGCTGTTCTGATTTGCACTTGGATATTGCGCGATGTTTCCTCAAGATGGTTTTTCAATTTATTTAATTTGGCAATTTTTGGTTGAATAACATCTGTTTGTGCAGGAAATTGACTTTGCAATCTTTGGAGATTCTGAATCTTGGTATTAATAGCAGTGATACTGTTATTAATTTTCTGGATATTCAGGTGCAACTCAGGTGAGGTATTTTCCACAAAAGAATGTATGGATTCTTTTACTTCTTCTCTTTCACGTCTTACAATTTCTTCTCTTTCTTCTCTTTCACTTCTTACAAGATAATTTTCGTATGTTTCTGATATGAAATTATAACTAATGATACTAGTAAAAATGAGTGCGATAAATATCCCATTTGCTATCGCATAGTTTGTCGCACAAATATCTTTGTCACAGGAAGATTCCCGTTGTAAATGACACACAATCCCATTAAATATAGTATACTTCGGCATGTTGCAGAAAAAACTACATTCCCCCAATTTTCTATCTATTACATACGCACATGGGTTGCAGCACATTTCACACGTCAAAACCCCATTATCACCACAACAGTTCCAGCCATAAATTTTCCAATTTTGATATTCTGCTCCCCAAACAAATCCACCTGCATTCACTTCTGTAGCAAACAAACACAATGCCGATGCCAATGCCGCATGAGGCAAATAATTAAAAGGAATAAACGTATTCTTTTCTAATTTCTGAATACTTTTATGTACTTGTTGATGAAGACGGCTAGGAAAACCTTGCAATAAAATACCTTCAAGCAAAGATTGATGTTGATAAAGTGTCAGTTGTTTGGTTAAGGTTTGAATGGTTCGCAATGAATCAATCACCATACGAACGACTTCGTGCTGAGAACGAGTGGCGGAAAAGCCATTACTATCTTGATAAGCCGAGAGCAAAGCGTTAAATTGTTGTTTTTCAACATCATCTAAAATATCAATACAACTGTCTATCAAATAAACAATTTTGCCAACATGATAACCAATCTCATACAAAAGATTTTCGTTTTGCTTCAAATTAGCCAGCGTGGCAGTAAAGCGAAAGACTTCACCGGCAAACTGTGCTGACGGTTCAGCATAATCCTCAATACGCGGGGATTTCTTTAATTCAACTTGTGCTTGATTCGCCAGTACTTGATCAATTAAATCGGTGTTAAAACCTTCTGATTCCAGAATTTTTCGCGCTTGGTTAAATTGCCGTTGGTAATATTTAGCCAGCACGGTTTTTAAGAAAGACTTCTTTTCTTGTAAAGCATCGCTCAATTTGGTAAACAATAAAACGACGGCAAAACTGGCAGAAATCTTTTGTGCCATTTCATCAGGATGATAAACCGGCACTTTGCGCGGAAAAACAGCGCACCACGCTTTAGTTTCGCGCTTGACTGACTGCGATTGTGCGTCAATCAGTAAACTGATGAGCGTCGTATCATAAGATAACAAGGCTCTTGACGTATAGCCAAAATGTTTTTGCAAAGCATGGCATTGCCCACAGTAACTTTTTTTATAGCTATCACCATCAGTTTTGTTTAATTGACAATTTGGCGTGCGTAAAAAACCATACATAAAGGTTTACCTATTTGTATTGAACTCATTCATTTTTTTATAATGACAGATATTTTGTTCACCATCTATCTATAACAACGAAAGCCAGGTAGGTGGGCAAACGTGTTTTTGTTTGCCCCCATTCATTTCGTATAACATAGTATAACATAGTATTTGTAGAATCATTTTCGGTTTTAACGAAATGGTGGGCAACAAAAACACGTTGCCCACCCTACCTGGCTGCCCCAAGCCCTTCAAAATCAATTTCTGTTTTCATAAATGCCCTCGTTTTTAAGTGTTTTGAACCGGATTGAACGGATTAAAGGATGAACAGGATTTATGATTTTTTGGATTGCTACCTTAGTCAGCCCTGTTTTAGGTATTAATCCTGTTCATCCGTTAATCTGTTAAATCCTTTATACAATTCTTATGGAGTGTATGCCCCTTTAAAAATCATGCGTTGCAAAGATACTTATGGATGCAGCCGTCAGGTTAACTCTATTCATCAGCATCTCTGAACGGCTAAACGAAAACCAAGTGTGTGTAAAAATGAATTAATTTGATATAAATCGGAATGAGGCTGGCGTGAAACCTTATGATTAGTATCGTCTTGACTGAATTTTACCTTTTCAATCAGTTGAGATGTAACGGCTTGTGCTTCAGCAACCTGTTTCAAAGCCATCTGGAAGGCTTCTGGATCGTCATCTTCAAATGCAGCATCAAGATATTCTGCGGCTTCTTGAGGATCACGGAGTGCTTCTATTAATTCTACATGATAACTTTTACCCATTATTTATTACCTCCATAATCATGCCAATAAGTTTTGGCTTTACGAATATCTGCCGTTTGTGTGCTTTTATCACCACCACGCAATAACAGAACGATTGTCAAACCCACTTTTCCAAAATAGACTCGATAACCGGGACCATAATCAAGACGAAGTTCATAAACACCTTCACCTACTGACTTACTATCACCAAAATTGCCCCGTTTAAGCCTATCAATGCGGACACGAATTCTGGCACGCGCTTTACTATCTTTTAATGATTTAAGCCAAATAGAAAAAGGTATTTTACCCTCTTTCGTTTCATAAAGCTCTATTTGTATTTTATCACTCATATTCTTATTATAAAAACATTAACGATATAGCCAGGTAGGGTGGGCAAACGTGTTTTTGTTTGCCCACCATTCATTTCGTATAACTTCGTATAACATGGTATTTGTAGCAAGCGTAGGGTGAGTAGGCGTGAAACGGATACACCCTACATCACTCATTTCAAGTGCGTCCTACGCACCTTATATCAGATGGATAATTCAGTAATAGATGGAACAACGCCCAGATGTTTTTTAGCTAAAGTAGCGTGAGTGGCAGAAACACGATGATGTGATAAAGCGAATTGTGCGATACTTTCATCTAGTGTGCCTAGAAAAGATTGCAAGGCTTCTACTTCTCGTTCTTCAAAAGAAGCTTCCCCACATTGGCTACAAACCCAGGCTGGTACAGCATCCAAGGTAATATGATAACCTTTTCGATCAATTTGAAATGGTTCTGTTTTACGTTCCATTTCGCCATGACAATGAATACATTTCATAATGACTTTCTCTCTTTAAAATTTTGGCTCCACAAACGGGTGACCGGTAGATAAGCTGTTATAACGGCTAAATATTCTTCTTTTGGTGAGCAAACGACGTGTATCGCCCGGTTATTTCTATCAAAACCTAGAATCAAACAACTATGACCGCGTCTATCTTCTGGATAATTTTCAATCATTTCCCCATTTTCTAAAACATCATGAATGTCACTGGGACTTATCATTCTATCCAACCGTGACATTTGACGTACTGCATGTGGGAGGAACAGGATTTTTTTCCTTGCGGTTTCACGAACTAAGTCCAAAAGCTGATCATTCATATTATTAGTAGAGCGTAGGGTGGGTAGAAAACCCACCTCATCATTTTCAATCAATGGCTAAGGTTAGCCAGGTAGGGTGGGCAAACGTGTTTTTGTTTGCCCCCATTCATTTCGTATAACATAGTATAACATAGTATTTGTAAAATCATTTTCGGTTTTAACGAAATGCCGTTGCACCAAAAACACGTTAGGAGCCCTACCTGGCTTGCGACATCCACATTGTACACTAGTGAATTGAAGGGATTAATCATATAATAATCTGAAAAGATATTGATTTCAAACTTTAAATTAATCACAATGATATAATTAAAAATAATAATTAGATGTTTTAACCTATTATTTCATATTTTTGCTTATAAAATTATGATCCATCAGATTAGACAAACAACAACTGTAGGAAAAGGGGGACACATTGAAATGTTTTCTCCTGAATTACCAGTAGGTACTCGGGTGGAAATCATAATGTTAATAGATGAATCTATTAAACTAGCCTCTCAAGTTAACACAAACTTGACACACAAGCCCTCAAATAAAAAACCATTTGCCATTCGTCAATTTAGTTTGGGCAAAGAAGTTAATGTGGATCGTGACGAACTTTACGCTGAAAGGATATTATTAATATGAAGCGGTTTGCAATTGATGCCAATTTATTGGTTTATGCCCATAATACAGACTCAAAGTTTCATAAAAAAGCCGCAGCTTTTATAGAAAAGGTGATGAATGAACGGAATGAAGAAGCATCTACGACTTTAACGTTCATCTCGATCTCCTCTAATCATCTTGACAGCTTCAGCCGGGGTTTCCAAACCAAGCTGTTGTACTCTAGCCAATATTTGGTTTGGTGTGGATGGTTTAACTTTAATAGCTTCTTCCAAAATGGTTAGCAATTCAGTTTGTAAAGTACGATGATTTTGATGAGCACGTAAGGCGATGTTTTGTACGATCAGTTCAGGTACGTGATTAATAGAAAGTGTCATTGGCATTAGTTTATCCTCAATGTTTAAAAATATTCGCTTTTAGAAATCCGCTTTTTTCAAAAATCGGATTTCTTTAGTAGAGCGTAGCCAGGTAGGTTGGGAAAACGTGTTTTTGCCCACCATTCATTTCGTATAACTTCGTATAACATGGTATTTGTAGAATCATTTTCGGTTTTAACGAAATGCCGTTGCACTACCTGGCTTTCAAAAAATTTTAGATTTGAGGTCACAATGTAATAAAACTTGTGGTTCAGTCGTTAACGACTCACTCAGTCTGAGATTTTTCTTTACTAACCATAGAAGGTTTTTCTTGTATCACCGGAATACAATAACTTACTATCGACTTTTTTTCAATTATGTCACTATCAAATCGCGCTTGCGGCTTTTTGCGGTGATCAAATACAATATAGTAACCTTCGGCAACGCCTTCTGATTTTAGATACTTTGCGAGTTGAGATTTACCTGCTTGGTAAGATTTTTTCCCTTCCCAGATTTTGGTTTCAACGATGTACTTGTCGCTTTGGTGAAGTAGGATTAAATCCATACGCCCACGCCCGGTACGCACTTCTGGATACATAAAACCACGCATTTGGCGGATAAATTGGTCAAGATAACCAAACAGTAAATATTGCCCTACAAATTCTTGGGGCGTATCTGGCACTTGCAGAATTCTAAAACCGGCACGGGCAATAAAATCACGAAAATTAGCCAGCAAAGAACGCATATTAATTTTTCCCTCGGCACTTAAATAATCCAAAAAACCGCCATCTGTATCTTCGGGGAGATATTGCCGTTCCAGTCCATTAAGAATTGGCAAAAAAGTTTGGACAATGCCATATTGATAAATCGGATTAGCTATCTCGCAAAAACCATCTTCACCCGCCTTTAAAACTCCATAAGTCACCAATTCACTGATGTGCTCATTATAAAGATTAAAAGGAATGCCCGCTTCATACGAACAGATTTCCATTAGAATAGTTTTAAACCGTGGCTCACGCCGAATATTAGTGGTTAAATGTGACAGATGAACATTTTGCTCATTTGAAATTTGCCGATGAGCCTTTTCAAAATGACTCGACGAAATCGTTTCTTCACGCGCAATCCCCATTTCTGTCGTTAATATTTGTGCCATACGATTAACCAGAAATGGTTGGCCGGCTGTCTGTTTATGAATATTCTCAATGACATCAGTGGCAAATGCTTGTCCGACTTTTTCTGTATATTGCGCCAAAAGTGTTTGCACTTGTGACAGAGTAAAATTCGGGAGAGCAAATTCATCCTGAATATTAAAGGGCGAAATGGAGCGATCATAGTTCAATTGGATAATACTTTTAACTCCCACGATTCCGACACTGTATGGACAACGGTTGGGTTCTTCAGAAAGATAAATTCGGCGTAGGGAATGGAGAAATTTACTAACAATTGATGGAGGGATACCGTCAAACTCATCAATGAGAATGACAAACCGATGATTTTTTAGGTATTTACCCAGTCGCTCAAAAAAAGTCATCATAGAAATATGATTAGTTATAGAAAAATCTTCCAAAAACTGACATAAAGTGACATCACTTTGTAGTTGGCGAAATTGAGCCGCATTTTTTATTTTTTGGCGAATATCATTTGTTAGACAAGCATAGAATTCTTCAGGGGAAACTTCTTGATAGACCTCAAAATTAAGCTGAATTGGCAAATAGGTTTCAGCCAATGAGTTCAATGCCCAACGAAAAAAAGTCGTTTTCCCTGTTTGACGTGGCGCGAAAATGACAATATAGCGTCCGTTTTTGATACGCTTTCCTAAATCCGCAATTTCCTCAGTGCGTGGAACGACATAATTACGAGAAGGGTCAACTGGCCCTCGAGTTTCAAAAGTGCGTAAACGAGTTGGCATAGACGTTACTCCAGATAAATAAGCTAAGTAGGTCGGGTTAGATTTTTTTGGCGCCGCAAAAAAACGTAACCCGACAAAAATCTATTAGCTAAGTAAAAGTAGGTGGGTAGCAAAACCCACCGATTAAAAAATCCAATTCCATTATACATCATTGCCCCGCCGCCCCAAAAGCCGCCAAAACCTGCTGATCATTCATGTTATATTATATCGTGTTATTCGCTTTTAGAAATCCGATTTTTGAAAAAATCGGATTTCTTGATGCTCAATAAAAACAACTTTTAACTTCATATCTCAATTTAAATGTGTTAAAATATTTATTTAATGCGTTGATATCATGTCGGTATTAAGATTAACAAAAAAAAATGATTCCAGCTAAATTAAAATTAGTTGTTCCTCGCAGTGAATGTGTCAAAGACGAAGCGGTACAAATACTTGTCAACCACTTAGGTTTAACGAAAACCGCTTTTTTTATCCGAGACAATTTGTCGAGTCAAACGGATTATTTGGAAATGAAACAAGAATTGTTCGGGAATAAGACGGTTGCTGATTTATACCATGAGATACAATCCGTATGATTAATTCTCATTAAAAATAACAATCAGCGAGCGTTGGGTGGGTAGAAAACCCACCTCATCATTTTCAATCAATATTGTCAATCAAACCATTTTACAATCATCCGAATAAGAGGGCTAAGAACCGATGCCATTAATCCCCCAATAATTAAATGAAATAAGACTTTGACAATTTCTATCGGTATAAAAGGAATAGATTTTAGCCAAGTCAATAATTCAACTTCAGCCGGATTGGGTATAACCGTCGCGGAGATAGCCCCCACGCCCACTGCCACTCCAATAAAAGCAATAAGAAATTGCAATCGGCGATCACTAATCCGTTGTTTTTCTTCAAATTCCATCTGCAATTTTTGATCATCAATTTCAACCATGCCCCGAATGGTTTCAATCATTTGCCCAAACAATTGATGCCCTGATCTGAGATAGTTATGTAGGGTGGGTAACGTCTTTTTGGTGCAACGGCATCATCGGTTAGGTGGGCAAAAAAACACTTGCCCACCCTACATAAAAACTCATTTAAAAAGTTAAGTTTATGCCCGTGCTGAGTATAACGCCTTTTGAGAGGATAAGGAAAAACGGAGTTCATGATTTGGTGCCTCTATCAATTCGAGAAACAGTGAAGCGGGTTCAACCAGCGGCTTATATTGCCCTTTCTGATAGCAAATTAAGTTATCAGTCCATTTCTGTAATAGGGATGCAGAAAAATCTTCGCCCAACTGCACCAGCTTTTCCCATAAATGCGCGGCATTGGGAGTCACTTCCGTTTTATTCGCGGCATCGTTGCGGAGATGGAAAGCATAAAGAGTTAGGCTAGGATTATTAATGGTTTCTTGAGTCAAGATAATTTTACCTATTATTTCAAATCCAAAGCTTTTGGGATTTTTAAAAACGCTTCCGGATAGATACAAAATGATTTACAATATCAAATTGTATTAAATAAATCAATATTGCTATCAGCTTTTTAATTTGTTATCATTTCACGCTGATATGGAAAACATTCGTATAGAATTAAAGTATT
>Ga0233403_10000459_pt1 | contig 18976 bp, 10 predicted proteins | sample Na_oxic_1_MG_FD_179866 | JGI IMG/M metagenome (GOLD analysis project Ga0233403, IMG submission 179866) | Seawater microbial communities from Saanich Inlet, British Columbia, Canada - Na_oxic_1_MG | ecosystem: Environmental > Aquatic > Marine > Inlet | place: Canada: British Columbia | collected...
CCCAGGTTCAGCCTTATCTCAAGCGTATTTAGCTTACCCAACCAAAGTCGCCGTTCGTGGCTTTAGTGATGATGCTCACACAGATGCGTCGGATAGCGGTCAATACGGTTTAAAATTATCGTGGTATGTACCTGAGCTAAATGATACAGAATTTGGTTTTTATCATATTAATTATCATAGTACTCGCCCATTAGTGTCAGGTGTCACATCTGATTTTACCGCTGCTGGAATTGGTGGTGATTTAGCCTATTTAGCGGGTAACCAAATTACTAAGGATAATGTAACTGAGTTAGCGGCGTTTACTAAAGCACAATTCATCTATCCAGAAGATATTGCATTATACGGTGTTTCATTTAATACGAATATCGGTGAAACGGCTTTTGCTGGTGAATTATCCTATCGTCAGGACGAACCATTACAAATTGATGATGTTGAGTTGTTGTACATGGCAATGCCAGAGCAGCTAGCTAATGCTGGCTTACGTCCAGATTTAGCGGGTATTTCTCAACTTAATAATATTACACTCCCTAATGGCCAGCCAGGAACAACTGGACCAGGTGAGTACGCTGCGGGGTACCTATTATCTGATACCTTCCAAGCACAAATGACAGTGTCGCATATTTTCGGACCTGCATTAGGCACTGATAATCTAGTTTTATTAGGTGAAGTGGCCTATGTAGATGTAATGGATTTTATTGATCCAAATATCATTCGTTATAATGCGCCAGGTACTGGCCGTACACCGTCTTTAGAGCCTAACACATTTACTGGTTCAACTGGTGAAGGATTACATGTTGGTTTATCTGATGGTCCTGAAACAAATCCATTCTCAACGCAAACATCATGGGGTTATCGTTTATTAGCCGTGGCTGATTACAACAACATTCTTGGTGGTGTCAATCTACGAGCTCGCGCTACGTTTGCGCATGATGTTAGTGGTACGACTCCTGATCCATTGTTCTTGTTCCTTGAAGATCGTAAATCGGCAAGTGTTGTGATGACATTTGATTACTTAAGCAAGTATTCAGTTTCAGCATCGTATAATGCTTTCTGGGGTGGTATTGGTACAACTAATGCACTTTCTGATCGTGACTTTGTCTCGTTAAACTTTAAATATTCTTACTAATTGGGTATTCACATGATAAAAAAAATAAGCATATTAGCAACAGCCCTAACATTCGCACTTTATGGCGGTGTCGCTTCTGCAAAAGTGAGTGTCGCTGAAGCAGCTAAATTAGACAATGAGTTAACCCCAGTTGGTGCAGTCCGAGCAGGTAATACTGATGGTTCGATTCCAGCATGGACAGGTGGTATTACAACTTTACCTGCGGGCTATCAACCTGGAGACCATCACATTGACCCATTTACTACCGATAAAGTGTTATTCACTATTACGGGTGCAAATTATAAAGAGTACGCAGCAAATTTGTCTCCAGGACAAATTGCATTGTTTGAAGCGTATCCTGATACGTATAAAATGCCGGTATATCAGACTCGTCGCAGCGCTTCTTATCCAAGTTCGGTGTATGAAGCGACCAAAAACAATGCGCTTAATGCGGAATTATTTCAAGGCGGTAACGGCATTCAAAATGCCACCATGGGGATCCCGTTTCCTATTCCACAGAATGGTTTAGAAGCGATTTGGAACCATACTTTACGTTTTCGTGGGGAAGGGGTTGAACGCTCTGGTGGTCAAGCGGCGGTAACTGAAAGTGGTGATTATACCGTTATCGGTTTCGAAGAACAGTTAATGATCAAGTACTCTGAAGCAGGCATAACCGCACAACAGCTTATGGATGACAATATACTCTTTAAATTTAAACAAAGTGTCACTAAGCCATCTCGTTTAGCTGGTACAGCCTTATTAGTACACGAAACGGTTGATCAGGTAAAAAACCCTCGTCAAGCATGGACTTATAACACTGGTCAGCGCCGTGTGCGTCGTGCACCAAATGTTGCTTATGACACGCCAGGAAATGCAACTGACGGATTACGTACGACAGATGATTACGATATGTATAACGGGTCACCAAACCGCTATAATTGGGAATTAAAAGGTAAACAAGAATTATACGTAGCCTATAACAGTTACAAAATTCATAGTGACCAACTAAAATATGAAGATGTATTAAAACAACATCACGTTAATCCTGATCTAACTCGTTTTGAAAAGCATCGTGTATGGGTTGTTGAAGCGACGTTAAAAGAAGAATACCGCCATGTATATGGTAAGCGTGTTTTCTACATTGACGAAGATAGTTGGCAAATTCTTGTAGCAGATTCGTATGATGATCGTGGCGGTTTGTATCGTGTAGCTGTCGCCCATGGTTTAAACTATTACGAAGTCCCGACTCCTTGGGCTACTTTGGAAGTTTATCATGATTTAAATTCTCGTCGCTATCTAGCAACTGGATTAGACAATGAAGAAGAAATGTATGATTTCTCTGTTGAATTATCCGACCGCGAGTTTACGCCGCAGGCGCTGCGTAGAGAAGGCAAACGATAAGCATCAATACAACGGTTGACTTAGGTCAACCGTTTTACATTTAGGGCTAGTATGTTTAAACATTTAATCTCTTTATCACTTTGTTTCTCTTGTACTGTTTTGGCACAAGACGCAATTCAAGCAAAGTTAGCAAATGAATCAATTTTACTCGATATTACTGCGCCAACAGCAGATAGCTATGTTGTGGTCGGTGAACGAGGGCATGTTTTATTAGGTCAAACATTGACTGATAGCGTTCAAGTACCTGTTCCGACAAAGGCAACATTGACGGCAGTAACACATGTTGGCGAACGTCTTTGGGCTGTAGGGCACGACCATAGTATTTTACATTCAATTGATGCAGGGCAAACTTGGGTCAGTCAATACGAGGATGCAGGCAAAGAACGTCCATTTTTGGATGTATTGTTTTTCGATGAACTACATGGAGTAGTTGCCGGAGCATATGGTAGTTTCATGCGTACGCGGGACGGCGGTCAAACATGGCAAAAAGAATTACACGCTTCTTTATTACACCCAGACGATATTGCATATCTTGAAGAGATTAGAGAATTAGATGGTGAAGAATTTTACTTAGATGAGCTAAGTTCTATTTTACCGCATCTAAACCGTCTTTCTTATGATGGCACTACCTTATATCTAGCAGGCGAAGCTGGTATGTTAGCCAAAAGTGTCAATGCCGGTGAATCTTGGGAACGCATTGATATTGATTATGAGGGATCATTTTTCGATATCATAACTGCAGGCGATAAACTTATCGCAGGTGGTTTAAGAGGTAATCTTTTTATTCAATCACAAGGAGAGAGTTGGACTCAAGTTGATTTGTGTCACACCTCTTCAATTAACTCATTGCTTCTTTATAACGAACAACTTACCGTAATGAGTAATAACGGGTACATTGCGACAATTGACTATGCCAATTTAGATACTGATCCGTCGTGTAATGATCCTCAGGTGACGGTCATACAAAATGCAAACAAAGTTACCGTGATGAATGCGTTACCTCTCAACAACACTATGATTGCTGTAACCAGTCAGGGTATTGCTAGCTTAGTTAATCAAAAATAAGAATTAATCTATTATGGATAAAATAATCAAGGTTTCAGAATTAATGATATTTGGGCACCGCAAACTTGTGGTTGCCTTATTTGCTGTTGTGACAGTGGTATTGTTATTCATGGCATCACAGTTAAAATTAGATGCCGGTTTTGAAAAGAACATTCCCCTAGAGCACGAATACATGGTTAATTACATGAAGCATCGTGCTGATTTTGATGGTGCCAATAGTATATTGGTATCTGTATGTGATACCTCAGGTAATATCTTTAACACCCATTTTTTTGATACGCTAAAAAATGTTCACGATGATGTGTTTTTCATTAATGGGGTAGAGCGTTCATTAGTTGTGTCTTTGTTTTCACCATCAACCCGTTTTACGGAAATTGTAGAAGGTGGATTTGCAGGTGGTCCCGTGATCCCTGCGGATTTTAATTCGTCGAATCCAGATGCATTGAATACCGTTGCACAAAATGTTGAAAAAGCGGGTATTGTTGGTCGTCAAGTGGCCAGTGACTTTTCTTGTGCTATGGTTACTGCACAATTGCTTTCAACTAACCCTGAAACGGGTGAATCACTTGATATGTTAGTGATTGGGAAAGTACTAGAAGAAGAGCTTCGCGACAAATACGAATCTGATAAAGTTACGCTGCATATTATTGGCTTTTCTAAAATGATCGCAGATGTTGCCGATGGCGCCAAAGACGTCGTTTTCTTTTTCGGCATCGCCATCGCAATTACCGCAATCATGGTATTTTTATTCTCTAAATCAATCATGTTGACGGTGCTACCGTTGTTTTGTTCTATAGTCGCTGTTATCTGGCAACTTGGCTTACTGACACTTTTTGGATTTGGTCTGGATCCTATGTCAATCCTTGTCCCATTCTTGGTTTTCGCTATTGGTGTGAGTCATGGGGTGCAAATGATCAATGCGGTTAGTCATCATGTGATTGCTGGTATGACAGTGAGTAACGCTTCCAAACTTGCATTTACCTCATTGTTAATCCCAGGTGGTATAGCGTTACTCTCAGATACCGTTGGTTTTATGACGTTACTGGTCATTGATATTGGTATCATTAAAGAGCTCGCCATTACCGCCTCCATGGGTGTGGCCGTGATTATTTTGACAAACCTAATCCTGTTACCGGTATTAATGTCATTTATTACCTTAGATGACACGTACAAAGCCAAATTTAGTCAGCAAAGTCACGCTGTTAAAATTTGGGAATGGTTCACTAAATGTTGTGAACAACGTGTCGCTGTAGGTATTGTATTATTAACAGCTTTGTTGTTTGTTTTAGGTAGTATGCAAGCACAAAACCTGAAAATTGGTGACTTGCACGCAGGAGCACCAGCACTGCATGAAAGTTCTCGTTACAACCAAGATACTTTTTTGATTACGGATAAGTATGAAATCACCGTTGATTACATATCCATCTTAGTCGAAGGTGAGCCAGCATCATGTACTTCGCACGATATAATGAATCGTATCGATGAATTTCAGTGGCGCATGCAAAATGTTGAAGGCGTTCAATCGGCAGTCTCCTTGCCGTCGGTAGCCAAAAAAATTAATGCCGGCTACAACGAAGGAAACCCAAAGTGGCACGTCTTACCGCGTAATGAACAAACCTTAGTTCAAGCGATTGGTCGAGTACCGACTTCATCAGGATTGCTTAACTCGGATTGTTCAGTACTACCGGTGATATTATTCATGGAAGATCATAAAGCTGAAACCATCACACGCGTGATTGATGCAGTCAAAACCTTCCGTACTGAATATGAGTTAGATGATTTAACCTTCGCTTTAGCATCTGGTCCTGTTGGTGTTATGGCTGCAACGAATGAAGCGGTTGCAAGCTCTCAAGATCCGATGTTGCTATACGTTTTTGGCGCAGTAATTTTATTATGTTTATTAAGTTTCCGTTCATTACGAGCAACTCTGTCGGTCGTTATTCCGCTGTATGTGGTTTCGGTATTGGCGCAAGCGTTAATGACATTCCTCGAAATTGGCTTAACCGTATCGACATTACCTGTTATCGCTTTGGGAGTGGGTATTGGAGTGGATTACGGGATCTATATTTTGTCGACGATGGTGGTGCATTTACGTGCAGGGGATACGGTTCAAGCTTCCTACCTAGCAGCGTTAAAAGAACGGGGTAGTGCGGTATTATTTACCGGTATTACTCTTGCTATTGGTGTCAGTACTTGGGTCTTTTCATCGTTGAAATTCCAAATGGACATGGGCATTTTGTTGACCTTTATGTTTATCGTCAACATGCTCGGCGCTATTATTGTTTTACCTGCAATCGCTAAGTTGTTGTGGTGGAATAAAAAATAACCATTACGCGTCATGTGAAATAAATTATTTTTGCATACTCATCTACTAAAAAAGGGCATTACGCCCTTTTTTTTATGTTTTTTTGCATAGTTATTTTACTTGTGAATATTCTGTAAAAAAACGCTTTCTAATCCTGTTCATGTCCGTAGAATACCTTTATATAAAGCAGTATTATGTCGATATATTAACAATATATTAATATTTAGTGGGCTAGCTCCATTTTAGAATAAAGGATTTTTATGACTGTTTCTCGCCATCCCTCGGTTCTGTTAGACAAAGTATTTACCCTTATTGGTGAAAAATCTGACAAAAAGAACGCGCCTTTGGTCCAAAAATTTGCCAAGATTTTATTTAAAAATATCTCCGCAACTGATTTACATGGTCGCTCTGATAGTGATTTATATGGTGCTTCATTAAGTTTATGGCAGCGCTTTTCGCACTATAACTCTGCGCAGCCATTTATTAATGTATTCAATCCACAAATCAACAAACATGGATGGCAATCTGAACATACGATTGTAGAGCTTATTATTCAGGATATGCCATTCTTAGTAGATTCTGTTCGGATTGCATTAAACCGCCTTGGGATCACTGCACATTTATTGTTGCATAGTCCAATTGCAATCGTTCGTGACAAATCTCATCACTTGCTTAACGTGAATGCAGAACAAACGGATAGTATTAATACTGCAACTAAAGAAACCGTGTTTCTGATAGAGATTGACCGTCAAGAAACGACAGAACAAATTACACGCTTAACCGATGAGTTACGCTCGGTATTATCCGAAGTATTGTTAGTGGTGAACGATTGGGAAGCAATGTTGCAACGTTTGCTTGAAGCGAAAGAAACCGTCATTAATTCACCATTTTCTTTGACCAAAGCGACACAAGATTCGACCGTTCAGTTTATTGATTGGTTGGCGAATCACCATTTCACATTAATGGGTTACCGCTACTACGAAGTCAATGCTGTCGATGGTGATCATTTATGGCATCCGGTCAATGACTCGAGTTTAGGGATAATGAAAAACTCTATTCGTGAGCGCGACCGTCGCATTTCTAATTTACCGAGCTCTGCGCGCAAAGAAACACTTTCTCAAAAACCGTTATTACTCACTAAAACCTCTTCGCTTGCCAGAGTTCATCGCCCAGCTTATATCGATTATATTGGTGTAAAAGCATTTAATGCTAATGGCGAAGTTATTGGTGAACATCGTTTCTTAGGGCTTTACTCTGCAACATTGTATAACTCTAGTGTGATGCACATTCCTATTTTATCGCAAAAAATACTCGATATTTGTGATGCAGCCGACGTTGAGAGTGGTACTCATGCCCAAAAAGCTATCGTCAATATTTTAGAGACGTACCCTAGAGACGAGCTATTACATTCGCCTATCAATGAATTAGCCAAAATTGTCAGTGGTATTTTTCAAATGCAAGAGCGTGGCATTTCGCGCATGTTTACACGTAAAGATGTCTTCGGCCGTTTTATTTCATGCATGACCTATGTACCGCGTGAAAAATACAACACTGCTTTGCGCAAACAGACACAAGATTATTTACAGTTTGCATTTGGTAGTGAACAAGAAGTGGAATTTACGACTTATTTTTCTGAGTCGGTGTATGCCAGAACACATTATATTGTTCGTGTGGCTGATAATAATATGGATTACCCTGTGAAAGAAATTGAACAAAATATTATCGAGTTAACTAAGACTTGGCCAGATAGGCTCGCTAAGGTAATTAAAACCGCTTATGGTGAAGGCAAAAGTGTTAGTGTAATAGAACGCTATGCGGCTAACTTTTCACAGTCCTACATGGATCAATACTTACCTAGTGCAGCACTTGGCGACATCGAAAAGCTCGAATGCTTGTCTGACGATAATCCATTGGAGATGTTATTTTATCGTCCTCAAGAAATTCAAAATACCAGTAAGGCAGTACGTTTAAAGCTATATCATCAAAGAGAACCTATCCATTTATCCGATGTATTGCCAATGTTAGAAAATTTTGGCTTACGCGTAATTGATGAAACCCCTTATAAGATAGCAACAAGTGATGGCGGCTCTAACTGGATCATGGATTTTAGTATGTTACATGAATCCTTTCCTACAACCGATATGTCTCAGTCTCAATCTTTGTTTCAAGACGGATTTGCACAAGTATGGCAAAACCACCTTGAGGATGATGCATTTAACCGACTGATTTTAAGTGGTAACTTAACTGGACGTAATGTCACTATTTTACGTGCCTATGCAAAATACATGCGCCAAATTGGACTGTCTTTTTCGGTTGAGTACATTGCCAATACAATGGCGGGTTACCCACAAATATCCGCAGCCTTGATTGAGTTATTTACATACCGCTTTGATCCTAACAACCAGTATCAAAAACAATATGAAAGTGATTTGGTCGATGAGATCATGCATTCTCTAGATGGTGTCAGCAACCTTGATGATGATCGTATTATTCGTAAATATTTAGATATGATCTTAGCGACAGTGCGAACTAATTTTTACCAACCGAAGAAAAATGGCGAACAAAAAGCGTATGTGTCATTTAAGCTTCTGCCTGAATTAATTAGTGATATGCCGTTACCTATCCCTAAGTTTGAGATCTTTGTGTATTCTCCGCAGATTGAAGGGGTGCACTTGCGCGGTGGTAAAGTTGCCCGTGGTGGCTTGCGTTGGTCGGATCGTTTTGAAGATTTCCGTACTGAAGTATTAGGTTTGGTCAAAGCACAACAAGTTAAAAATACCGTTATCGTTCCTGTTGGTGCTAAAGGGGGTTTTGTATGTAAACAACTACCAAAAACTGGCGGCCGTGATGCATTTATCAAAGCGGGACAAGCTTGTTACCGAACCTTCATTCGCAGTCTACTAGATATCACAGATAATATTGTAGATGGTGTCGTGGTGTATCCCGATGCCGTTGTGCGTCATGATGATGATGATCCTTATTTAGTCGTTGCGGCAGATAAAGGTACTGCGACGTTTTCTGATATAGCCAATGAAATATCCGATGAGTTCAATTTTTGGTTAGGTGATGCTTTTGCTTCTGGTGGTAGTGTTGGTTATGACCACAAAAAAATGGGGATCACTGCACGTGGTGCATGGGAATCGGTTAAACGTCATTTCCGTGAAATCGGTGTGGATTGTCAAACTACACAGTTTAGTTGTATCGCGGTTGGTGATATGGCTGGGGATGTGTTTGGCAATGGTATGTTGTTATCAGAGCAAACGCGCTTAATCGCAGCGTTTAATCACATGCATATCTTTTTTGACCCTAAACCAAAAGTTGCTGAGAGCTTTGCTGAGCGTCAGCGCTTGTTCGCAGACCCATCTTTAAACTGGTCTGACTACAATACAAAATTAATATCCAAAGGCGGGGGCGTCTTTTCCCGACGTTCGAAATCGATCCCACTATCAGCAGAAATGAAAAAGTGGCTCAATACCAAAAAAACCTCAATGACACCAAATGAATTGATCCATCAGATCTTACAAATGCCCGTTGATCTAATGTGGAATGGTGGTATTGGAACCTATGTTAAATCCTCCAAAGAAAATGATTCTGATGTGGGCGATCGCGCGAATGATGCAGTCCGTGTAAATGGCAAACAGTTGCAAGCTAAAATAATTGGCGAGGGTGGTAACTTAGGTTGTACGCAATTGGGACGTGTAGAGTTTGCTAAACATGGTGGTAAAGTCAATACTGACTTTATCGATAATGTTGGCGGTGTCGATTGTTCGGATAACGAAGTGAACATCAAAATTTTACTCAATGCGTTAGTTAATAATGGTGATTTAACCGTTAAACAACGCAATGCATTACTTCATGATATGACAGATGATGTAGCAGATATTGTATTGGATGATTGTTATCGTCAGACTCAATCTATCTCAATCACTGAACAAGCAAATGTCGCGCAAATTAAAGAGCAATTACGCTTTATCCACTCGCTTGAGCGGGAAGGCCATCTTAATCGTGAATTAGAATATATTCCGAGTGATGAAGAGTTTTCTGAGCGTATTGCTGATGATGTTGGTCTGACTCGACCAGAGTTATCCGTGTTAATTTCTTACGCCAAAATGGTGTTAAAGGAAGAGCTGAATCAACCAGTCATAACAGATAATCCATATTATCAGCAGTTTTTGGTTGGCTCATTCCCGCAATTATTACAAGATAAATATCAATCCCAGATGCAACACCATCCATTGCGTGGTGAGATCATTGCAACCAAGTTAACCAATTACATGATTAACGATATGGGGATCAATTTTGCCCACCGTCTAAATGAGGAAACCGGCGCGAGTATTTGTGATATCGCCATCGCTTATTCAACCGTCAAGGCGTTATATGATTTAGGTGGTTTGTGGCGTGAAGTCGAACAACTTGATAACCAGATTGATTCAGCATTACAACTACAGATCCTTGATTCCATGCGTCGAACAGTTCGCCGTGCAACACGTTGGATGCTGCGTGAACATACCCAGTTTGAATCAATAAATAGTGCTATTGAGTTTTATCGTCCGGTGTATTCGGATCTATTGAAAAACATTGATCAATATTTAGTTTCTGATGAAATAACAACGTTAAATAACGAAGTCGCGCGTTATGTTGAACAAGGCGTACCAGAAAAAATTGCTTATCGTATTGGTATACAAAGCAATGCCTTTAGTGCTCTTGATCTTGCTCATATTGTTGAGAAAACTCAGTTGCAACCGGCGTTGGTCGAACGTTTATATTTCCAATTAGGATCGCATCTACAGCTTCATTGGTTTTTAGAACAAATTAATCAACAAGGGGTCAATAACCATTGGCAAGCACTAGCACGCGCATCTTACCGTGAAGAGCTGGATCATCAGCAACGAATGCTGACTATCTCATTACTTAAACGCAGTGAAAAAGTCACCTCGATTTCTGCGGTTGATGATTTATTAGCCAACTGGATGGATGAAAATTCAAACCTGATTAATCGCTGGTCAGGCATGATGAGTGAGTTTAAAACCAGTCAATCACATGAGTTTGCTAAGTTTTCAGTGGCATTACGCGAGCTGTTGTTATTAACGAATAAGGTCAGTGCGTCGTAATTTTTAACGAACACTGAATAAATCGGTGATGTAACATAAAAAACACAACATAAAAACGCGCTATATGGCATAATTTACGCTGTATAACGTGTTTTTTTATTTGTGGAGTTTCTGTATGTTTTCGTTGGCACATAAAGCCTTATTACAATGTGATCCTGAGTTTGCTCATGACATGACAATAGGGTGGTTAGCTAAAACCCAACGTTCCTTTCTCAAATGTACTTATCAGCAAAATGTACAGCCGAAACCAGTTTCATTATGGGGTTTAGATTTTCCAAACCCAGTAGGTCTCGCCGCAGGATTAGATAAAGAAGGCCAGTGTGTCGATGCTTTCCAATCCATGGGTTTTGGTTTTGTTGAAGTTGGTACTGTCACACCGTTAGGACAACCAGGTAATCCTAAGCCTCGTTTGTTTCGTTTACCCGAAAAACACGCCATCATTAACCGCATGGGTTTTAACAACCATGGGGTAGATCAATTACTAAAAAATGTTTCTGCTGCAAATAACACGGGGATTTGTGGTATCAATATAGGTAAAAATAAAGACACCGCTGAAGAAGCAGCATTGTCAGATTATTTAATTTGCCTTGAAAAAGTCTACACAGCTGCAGATTATGTTACGGTCAATATTTCCTCACCGAACACGCCAGGATTGCGTAATCTACAATATGGTGATTCGTTAAACCAGTTATTAACGGGCTTAAAAGCCGCCCAATTACGATTAGCCGATCAACATGATAAATACACGCCTATCGCACTAAAAATAGCGCCTGATTTAAGCCATGAAGAGTTGATCGGGATTGCTGATGCGATGGTTGCGGCTAAAATTGATGGGGTAATAGCTACCAATACCACGCTATCACGTGATACGGTTATCGGTTTACCACATGCAGAAGAAATGGGTGGTTTGAGCGGCGCAGTGCTTACCGAACGTAGTCTTGAAGTTACTCAGAAATTAGCACAGCATCTGCAAGGTGAATTACCTATTATTAGTGTCGGTGGTATTGATTCAGCTGCCACAGCTCAAGCACGTTTAGATGCTGGGGCTACATTAGTACAAGTTTATTCAGCACTCATTTATCACGGTCCTAAATTAGTACCAAGCATTGTTAACGGGCTATCTTAATGCATCAGTTTTTAGTTACAACCTCGCGTGGTTTAGACGCGTTATTACAAGACGAAGTCAATACCATTTGTCCCGGTGTAGAAACCAAATTAGCGCCTGGTATGGTGAAAGTTACAGGTGATATCGCAGATGCATACAAAGTGTGCTTACACTCGCGTTTAGCTAACCGCGTATTATGGGTGTTGGTGCATGCTCCTTGTGCTAACGAACTAGAGCTATATAACGCTGCAAACCAAATTGATTGGCCGAGTCATTTTGGCCATGAACATGACTTTATGGTGCAGTTTAACGGTTCTACCAAAGCAATTAATAATACTCAATTTGGTGCGTTACGTATTAAAGATGGGATTGTGGATCGCTTTGTTGAAGACGGGCTAATGCGCCCCAATGTGAGTAAACTAGCACCGAAATTGGTTGTGCATGCTCGTCTTCACCGTGATGAAATAACCATATGTGTTGATATGTCAGGCAAAAGCTTGCATCAACGTTATTATCGCCAAAGTACAGGCGAAGCGCCATTAAAAGAGCACATTGCCAGTGCAATGTTGTATCGCAGCGGCTTTGTACAGCGTGTACGTGAAAACCAAGCTTCTGATACTCCTACTGAATTAGTCATGGCCGATCCTATGTGTGGTTCAGGTACCATCGTGATTGAAGCTGCGTTAATTGCCCAAAATATTGCTCCTGCAATTAAACGAGAGCAATGGGGCTTTACTCACTGGAAACTGCATAAGCCAGCGGTTTGGACAAGTCTTGTTGAGCAAGCGGTAGCAAACCAAATACCTGCAAACGAGACACATGTTGCTGTGTATGCCAACGACTTAGATCGAAAACTCGTGCGCAGTGCTAAAGCAAATGCTGATGAAGCAGGGGTGTTTGCTGATATTCACTTTAGTCAAACCGATGCACTAAAATGGACTATTGATAACCAACCCTCGGTGTCGATTGATACTGATGCACCGACGCACTTTATTGTGACGAACCCACCATATGGTGAGCGTTTGGGTGAGCTAGCGACATTATTACCTATGTTTGTAAAATGGGGGGAGCAACTTAAAGCGCATTTTGCTAACTGGCAGGTGTCTATGTTGACCTCTAACCGTGAGTTACTGCGTCAACTTCGTCTTCGTTCAAATAAAGAATATGCCATGATGAATGGTAAATTAGAATGTAAGTGTGTTAATTATCAATTAAATGAAGCTAACTGTACGCAAGTAGAACAGAATACTGGTCAGCAAGACTTTGCTAACCGTTTGAAAAAGAATCTAAAACGATTAAAACCTTTTATTCAATCTGAAGTGACTAATTGCTACCGTATTTATGATGCAGATTTACCAGAATATAATTGTGCTATCGACAGATACGCTGATTGGTTAGTGGTGCAAGAATATGCGCCACCCAAAGATATTCCTGCAGAAAAAGCACGTCGCCGTTTACATGATGTGTTATTACAATTACCTATGTTAACTGGCGTTAGTACCGATAAGATTGTACTTAAAGTTCGTGAACAGCAGAAAGGTAAAGCGCAATACGAGAAAACTGATTCTCAGCAAGAGCGCATTGTCGTACATGAAAATGGTGCACAATTTTATGTCAATTTACATGACTACTTAGACACTGGTTTGTTCTTGGATCATCGCCTGACTCGTCAGCGTTTTGGTCAAGATGTACAAGGCATGCGAGTACTTAATGTATTTGCATATACGGGTAGTGTCTCGGTTCATGCCGCATTAGGTAAAGCTGCGAGTGTGACCACCGTTGATATGTCTAATACCTATCTAGATTGGGCAAAAGACAACTTTAGATTGAACAAATTACGTGGCGGTTACGACTTCCAGCAAGGTGACTGTTTACAATGGATCAAACATCATTCCAAGCAATATGAGCGTATTTTTATTGATCCACCTAGTTTTTCTAACTCAAAACGTATGTCACAAACGTGGGATGTTCAACGTGATCATGTCAGTTTGATCCGAGATGCACTAGGATGTTTGGTTAATGGCGGTAAGATTTATTTTTCGAATAACTTACGTAGCTTTAAGCTGGATCATGATTCACTGACTGACATGGGCTTTGTTATCGAAGATATAACGGCTGCAACTATCCCTGAAGATTTTGCACGAAATAGCAAAATTCATCATTGCTGGATCTTGACGTTAAATCGATAATGTAAACTTATGACCCAGACGACTAAACAAATTTGGTTAATTGGTGGCGAAGATTGCGCATTGTGTGATGATGCAGATAAATTATTAACACTTGCGCTAGCTGCTAACCCGAACATTCCTATTGAAGTGAGTTATGTGAATGTCAAATCAACCACAACATTATTTCATCATTACGGGGCACGTATCCCCGTATTATTGGATTTAGATTCGAATGTTGCTTTATATTGGCCATTTGAACTTCCACAAGTACAGGAATTTATTCGTACATGAGTGTGTTACAAATTAAAGACGGTTCCGTTATATTCGGGCACCCACCTATTTTAAATGGCGTGGATTTTGTTTTAGAACCAAATGAACGTGTGTGTATTGTTGGCCGAAATGGGTCAGGCAAATCGACATTTTTACAAGTCATTGAGGGATTAATCATTCTCGATGATGGGGTGCGAGTGGTTGATAATAACTATCGCATTTCACGACTACCACAAGATCCACCTGAGAGTGTTGAAGCGACCTTATTTGACTATGTTGCTCAAGGCCTCGATGGCGTGGGTGATTTAATCAAAGCTTATCACGAACAAACGATCATCGTTGGTGAAGATCCATCTGAAGCACAGCTAGACAAGTTAATGCATTTACAAAGTCAGCTCGATAGCCAAAATGCATGGGGTTATGAAACAGCAATTGCTCAAACACTGACAATGCTAAATCTCAACGCTGATGATATGTTGTCTTCATTATCAGGTGGTTGGCGTCGTAAGGCAGCATTGGCACGTGCCATTGTTTCCCAACCTGACATTTTATTACTAGACGAACCAACTAACCACCTTGATATCGATATGATTGGCTGGTTAGAAAGCGCCTTAAAACAGTTTAAAGGTTCCATAGTATTTATCTCGCATGACCGTGCCTTTATTCGTTCATTGGCGACGCGAATTGTTGATTTGGATCGCGGTAAACTCACCTCTTACCCAGGTAATTATGAGCTGTATTTAGAGAAAAAAGCACATGATTTAGAAGTTCAAGCCAATCAAGAAGCGTTGTTTGATAAACGTTTAGCACAAGAAGAAGTATGGATCAGACAAGGGATCAAGGCACGCCGTACTCGTAACGAAGGCCGTGTTCGAGCACTTAAAGCATTACGCGAAACACATCAAGCACGTCGTAAAGTACAAGGTAATGCCAAATTTACTGGCCATGTTGGACAGTCATCGGGCAAGCGTGTATTTGAAGCGACTGATTTACATTACAGTATCGGTGGACAGACGATTGTATCTGGTTTGGATTTGCATATTGTTCGAGGTGATAAAATAGCGTTTATTGGTAACAATGGCTGTGGTAAATCGACATTAATTAAACTCTTACTTGGCCAATTACAGCCCGACTCAGGTGAAGTGATACAAGGTGTCAATCTTGAAGTGGCATACTTTGACCAACACAGGGATGCGCTTGATTTAAACCAAAAAGTCGTTGATTGTGTTGCGGATGGCAAACAAGAAGTGATGATTAATGATCGCCCTCGTCATGTGATTTCATATTTACAGGATTACTTGTTCGAGCCAGATCGGATCCAAGCACCGGTGAGTTCATTATCAGGTGGTGAAAAGAATCGTTTAATGATCGCCAAATTAATGTTACGTCCTAGCAACTTATTGATCCTCGATGAACCGACCAATGACTTAGATGTTGAAACACTGGAGTTGCTCGAATCATTGCTTGTAGATTATGCCGGAACCGTTATATTGGTTAGCCACGATAGAGAATTTGTTGATAATGTAGTGTCATCTTGTGTTGTATTTGAAGGTGATGGCGTTGTTACAGAATTTGTGGGTGGATATACTGATAGTGCAGAGTGGTACGCTCAAGATCTAAAGAAATCAAAAGAGCAGGGAACTAATGCTAGCAAGAACAGTCCTAACCCCGTTCAGACTGAAGAAACAAAACCTGTCGTTAACAAAACGAAAAAGTTATCATATAAAGATAATCTTGAATTAACAGAATTACCACTTAAGATCGAAACATTAGAAAACAAGGTAATGTCAATTCAAGCAACGATGAATGAAGATGGGTTTTATGTTCAAGACTTTTCGATTACACAACCGGTAATTGATGAACTTGCTGCATGTGAGCAAGCACTCGAAGCGGCTTATGCTCGCTGGGACGAATTAGAAGAATTACAACAATCATAACACATAGTTATAACAGGAATTTTATGAAGCAAGCTGATGTTTTCGCCAAGTCACCGCGCGTTATGCGCCATAAGTTGTCGCGCACATTCATATCATCTGCATTAATTACAAGTGCGTGTTTTGCACCTCTTGCTACAGCAGCGACATATGAAGTAGAAGAATTAACGACCAACGAATTAGCCATTAATGTGTTTGCACGCAGTATTGATAATGCAGGTAATGCGTTGATGGTAACGCAGGACTTATATAATCTACCTATTGATGTAAGCTTAATTGATTTTGAAAATGAAACAATTATTGCAAATTTAACTGATGTCGATGCAGCAGCTGCCGGTAACCCTAATGAAGCCGATTACAATTATCTAATTGGCTTAATCCGTTATGGTGCCAATGGTAATTCGTTAACCAGTCAGCAATTTGCTCTATATCAGTCCTTTGTTAATAACGGAATGACCGATATCAGAGTCAAAGGCTTTGATGAGGAAACGACGGCGACGAATGGCTACACTTTTGGTAGTGAAACTTTAGCTAACTATATTTTTGACAGCAATACAATTGTTGGTTCAGGGGAAGGTGTATTTACAACTCGTTCTTATACCACTGAAGATGAAACTCAAATCAACTATGTACTTAATGATTTTATTCGTCGCGGCTTTGTGCAACTTAATGGTAATACTATTGCGTTACCACCGAGTGAATTATCCTTAGGCGGATACAGTGAAGCGTATAGTATTAATCAAAATCTTCAAGTAGTAGGTACTTCGTCAGTGCGTATGACAGAGCAACTTGTTGAAGCCATTGCTAATTGTGATGATGACGAAGAGCGAGGGGATATCCCTCTGGATGTGTGCTACTACAATTTAATACTAAGTGGAGCCACAACAATAAGTATGGATCGTCGTGCTACTATTTGGCAACTTGATGCACAAGGTCAAATCATATCAACACAAACCTTCCCGTTACCATTTACGCCAGAAGAAGTCAGTGAAACGAATACCGATACGGCATTTTATAATGCAGCCTTAGCGATTAATGACGAAGGGATTGCAGTTGGTGAGACACACACTTTTTATCTTGATCGTGAATTGAAATTTAATTCTGCGGCTATGTTTCGTGATGGTGAAACTATTGAACTGATAGATAAAGAAGATTATTTCCCTAGTACCGCTAAAGATATTAACAATAATAATATCATTATTGGTACAGGCTCTACGCAAATAAACGGTACCACACGCACAAAGTTTTTTACTTATGACCTTGATGCCGATGAATTAACGTTTCCAGTCGATTTTTTTCCTGGTTCGTCTAGCACCGCGCGTGATATTAACAACAACAATATGGTTGTTGGAGAAGGTGAAGTAGAATTTGATAATGCCTCCACACGTCGTAAAAATGCATTTATCTATGACATGAATTCACAAACATTCACTAATCTAAACGATTTACTCGAATGTGATTCACCTTATAGCATTGTGGGTGCAAACGCCATTAATGATAACAACGTCATTTTGGCTAACGCGCTCGTTAATCGTCAAGCTCGTAACTCAGCCGGAGAACTTGTCATTGATAGTGATGGTGTTGCTATTATGACGGATCAAATAATCACAGTTAAACTTAATCCTATTGCTAACGGTGCGATTGATGATTGTACGACTGAAGACAATACTATCCCTGAACGTGTTGGCGCGAGTATGTCATTTTCACTCGGTGGATTGTTATTGTTAACCCTATTAGGGAAGTGTGTATTTTGGCGTCGCCGTCAAAGATAAATACACAAAATATCTATATTCGAATTTGATATAAAAACCATTTTTTATATTTAAATTTGTTGTAAACAGGTATTTCTATATTATTCATTAACTTAGAGATACCTGTCATAAATCTTAACATTTTCTTCATAATTCCTCTTGTAACTTCATTCACTCAGGCGTAAAACTAGTATTGTTGATTATGAATATTCATAAAGTGAATTTTCAACAACATTTTTTATTCGCAACAGAGGTTAGAAAATGAAGAGACAAAAAAGGGATAAAGTATCACGTGCCCATTCAAAAGGGTATCAAGCTGGAATTGCTGGCCGTGCTAAAGAAAACTGTCCATTTCAAGCATCTACTACTCGCTCAGAGTGGTTAGGTGGTTGGAGAGAAGCTGTTGAAGATCGAATAACCACCTTCGGTATGCGATGACATATCATAGGTAACAAAAAAAGCTCCTAATTGGAGCTTTTTTTATGGGTATTCATTTAATTAATTAAAATGCGCTAGTATCTTGAAACAGACCAACTTTTAAATCTTTAGCAACATATATCTCACGACCATCAACTGATACCGTTCCATCAGCCATGCCCATAAACAATTTACGTTTGATAACACGTTTCATCGTGATTTTATAAGTCACTTTTTTAGCCGTTGGCAATACTTGACCGGTAAATTTCACTTCACCTACACCTAATGCACGACCTTTACCTGGACCACCTTCCCAACCTAAGAAGAAACCAACTAACTGCCAC
>Ga0233403_10000460_pt1 | contig 18921 bp, 13 predicted proteins | sample Na_oxic_1_MG_FD_179866 | JGI IMG/M metagenome (GOLD analysis project Ga0233403, IMG submission 179866) | Seawater microbial communities from Saanich Inlet, British Columbia, Canada - Na_oxic_1_MG | ecosystem: Environmental > Aquatic > Marine > Inlet | place: Canada: British Columbia | collected...
GATAATCCAATGTAGGGGCAATCCCTTGTGGTTGCCCGGATTATTCCCGATTGGTTTACCCTGATTATTTAGAAACCGCCGGATCACGTTCTACCTGTAAAACCGCTGGCAAGCCTTTGCCAAATACTGAAGGTTCATACATCTCTTCGCTGTGGGTTGCCATGACGTTAAATTCACCCGGCGCGATTGCTTGTGCCACATAAGATAAGTGGTAATTTCCGGCTGGCAGGTAGTCCGAGTAAAATCTGGCAGCGTGATGACGTAGCTCCTTATGATAGAAACTCCACCAAGAAACATTATAAGCTTGCCAGTCATCGTGGCTAAACCAGAATGAGCCATTAGCATATTGGCCTTCGGCTTTATCTGCGTCTACTTGGGAAGCTGTGGCTAAGTCACGATTTACTGGCTCTAAACCACCGGGTACCGGATCATCGACAACTACAAAATGACGCGGGGCTGGTAAAGATACATATAAGTCGACGCGGACTAATTCCCCGGTTTTAATTTTCATGGGGCTGGTTAGCAGTTTCCATTTACCGTTGCGTTCGACATGATATTCACGCTTGACTTCAATGCCAGCATTAATTGCTTTGGCTTGATCCGCTTTTTCGGAATATTCGAGGCGGAGCGTGTAATACAGCCGTCCAGTTCCGGCGCGTTCTAATTTAACTTGAGCCTTACGCCCGGGATCAGCGGGTGTCATTTTATGGGTGAATGTCACTGGTGGACTTTTCACATCATCAAATCGCGCAGCTTTATCGCCCATTTTCTGGCCATTAAACCAACTTTGAATTGTCATAGCCGCCTCATAGTTTTCATAGACACGGGCATACTCAACCAAAGCGTTCATGCAGAACAGGTTTTCTTGGGTATTTTCCCAATGTCCCGGATTTTGCCGGGTTTGGGTGATGGCGCGTACCAGTTTAAATGGTATATCACCAACCTCGCTGTTTTGCCCCTTTGATGCGTCATAAGCACTCAAACTACTGAGGATGGCGCATTGGGTACGCAAAGAAGATGATAACATCCGTTTATAACCGCTATCGGTATTTTCTATGAAAGCAATTTTCCCGGCGGTTTGATCGGCGTGAGCCAAAATCATATCCACTACTAAGGTACGATATCTTTTCGTTTTCGGCACCTGTAACGCTGCCGCTAAAAATTGCGCTTTGCCAAATAAGTCCATGCGCTCGATATATCCTCCATAACGACGAATTTCGTGTTTATTAATCTTGCCATGTTTTGCCAACGCCGCCAGTGCTACAGCTCGAACTGTTAATGCCATGCCTTTGGTATAAAACTCTGGCATCACATTTTTCCGTAACATGATTATTAAATAATCGTGCAGCTTCGTTTCCACTTCAGTGGGAATTTGATGGTCACTATCACGTAACCAGTTGAATGCTAAGGCAGTATAGGCGCTTAGGTAGGGACTGACACGGGCATTTTTAGCAATAAAATAAGCCATACCACCATTGGGAGCTTGATATTTACTAGCTAAATCTATGGTTTCTCTTGGCAGCATTTGACTGTTTTGCCAATTTATACTTTCGGGTAAATAGGCAAACAGGTTATTGTAGTGCGATGCCATCGTGCCCTTACTAAGTTTTTGTTCCCAGCAAGTGTAGGGGTAATCACGCATGTACTCAAACGCCCCATCAATGCCACTTATCACTGTTGGGGAGACGACAACATTTAAACCACCGACATCCGGCTGAATATCAGTTGGGAATTGGACAGACTCAGTGACTTCCTTGGCCATTGTCGTCCCATAGGTGGCTGCCGTGGTTGAGGTACGACGTGGTTGTACTTCTAAGGTTTTGCGTAAGCCATCTCTTTCTTCAGCATCAGCAGCAGTAACCGTAAATTGAATGGTACCAGCTTTAGTAGTTTCTAACGATAGCCATCTATGGTAACGCTCATAAGGTTTTGCCGTGATAGTGTAAGTTTTGCGTAGCATGTCGCTGGGTAGAGGAGTTTCGGGTTTGGTTCCCCAAAAGCTGAACAATTTATTAAAGCCTTGTTTGACAATATTCCAAGAACTAGTCAGAAGACCAACAGCTTCTACTATCGGCCCTTTAGCTTCTAAGGTAACTTCCAAATCACGCACCTTTTCAGTACGATTCAAGATCGTAAAACGGGCTTGGAATTTATCACCACTAATTACTTGGTTAGGCAACGCCGAGCGAATTTCAACGGGTTGATTTACTTTGAAATTGGCATCACCTAAGCCCATACGATCCCCGGGAGTAACCGCCATAACTAATACGCGCCAGCCAGTAAAATTGTCGGGAGGCGTAAATTGAATTTTCGCCATGCCATTGCTATCAGTCTTAATGGCAGGATTCCAATAACTGACATATTTTTCCAACGATTCGCGCATACTTAAATCGCCGCCACCGTCACCACCGGCATTGGCACCTTTTTTCTCAAACTTTTGCCGTCCGACTAAACGCATCAAGAGACTAAAGTTGACGATATCAAGATCATCTAAAGTATAAAAACCTTTATACGGATCAAAGTAATCGCGTCCTTGTGCCAATAAATCAAACACCGATTCATCCAATACTGTCACTGCCAATTCGATTTTGGCTGGTTGGTCATTTTCTGGATGACGGGGTTTGGCATGTAAATCAATGGTGACTGGTTCACGGAGTTTATATACCGGTTTGTCGGTTTTGATGTCCACCACTATTTCTTTGTAGGGTTCTTTCACATCGGTTCGGGCATAGCCCATCCGGAAGGCGGGTTTACCTAAGTCAACTTTATTTTCCCCAATTGGTTTATCAACCCGTGGCGACATCACCGTAACTGAGACAAAAAAACCGGGGACATAATCGGGCTCTATGGGGACTTCAATGATTGAAGCACTACCTTCTAGCGTTTGCGTCCAACTTTTTATGGTGCCAAACCGTTCTACCGTGATTAGGGCCCCCGTACCCGGGTAGGGATTTTTCACCAAATAACGAGCCGTTTCCCCTACTTTATAACTGGCTTGTTCCGGTATGATTTTTAAACCATGCCCGGGGGTGGTTTCCCAGAGCACATAGTCTTTGCCCACTGCCCACTGTTGCAAATCGGTACTGTGAGGTCGGCCTTTACTATCTTTAATAGTGGCAACGACTTTATAAGCACCGGCTTTTGGAGGAATGAAAGTACATGTGCTAACATCAGCCTTGGATGATTTTGCCTTACATGAGCCAATCTTGATCCATTCATGTTTATAATGAGTTAAATAGGCATTACCAGCACTTTTGACTTTGGCGGCTTTGGTGACACGGCGTTCTATCGACATATCGATAGCCGTGCCGTTAATGGGATTTCCAGACTCATCAACGACTAACGCTAACACCTTGGCTTCTTTGCCGGCGGTAATTACCCAACTAGTTTCTTTAAGCCCAACAAAGCGATCTCGTCCAACATAACGTGCGGTAGTGCGGTTGGCAACCTCTTTACCTCGATCATCGCGTACTGCGCTTTCCACCGTTAAGTTGCCATATAATACTTTCGAGGTGGTTGGCAAAGTAAATGAAGTTTGCAATTGGCCTTTATCATCAACTTTTTTACCCTTAACGCTGTACACCGTTTCAGCATCAACATCAGCCGCGACATCAAACTCAAAACCTTTGGCGTGAGGCGAATTCAAACTTTGGGGATTGAGGATGGCATTAATTTTGGTTTGGGCATTTACATAAGGGCCACCGGCATGTAATTTTGCCGAAGTATTAACAGTTACTTTATTGCCAACCCGAAATAATTTTCCATTTAAGTCAGTCTCCACATGAAATGGCGATGGGGTAAAGTCGCTTACCAACACGCGCATTGGCCACCAACTATTATTCTTTTTGAAGTTAGCGGTTAGTTTAAATTGGTACCAACCCACGGCGGCAGTTTTTGATACCACAAACTCACCATGATATGCTCCAAATTCAGACAAGCTGAAATTCTTGACCTCGTGAGCAGTTTTTCCCATGGGGTCAATTACTTGCAGGGTATAGCTTTCGCGTGGCGCTGGAATAAAAGTCTTATTACTTTGGTCACGCACTAGAAATTTATATTGCACCGTATCGCCAACTTTATACACGCCTTGTGCGGTTGTGCCCCAAGTGTGGATATGACCATATTTTTGGCTCAGGCTTGAGCCAAAACTATAGTCAGTTAACTTCGAGACACTCACGCGAAAACCAACATCCAATGGCAATAAGGCTATATCTCGTTTCTTTTGACAACGAATAAAAAAGCGTTTATCTTTTTGACGATTGCCATACCAATAAGTATTATCTAGTTCCGGATCAAGCTTTTTCGTACCCGGTAACCAAGCCATTCCAAAGTCATCTGTCACGGCACTAACTAGTGGTTTAGGTACAATTTTTTTGTGGGTATAAGTGTCACGATACAGCGATACTTTAACCCCACTTACTGGCTTGCCTTTGGCGAAATCCGTCACCCACACCAAAGTATTATGATGTCCCAACTTTGCTTGGACATGAAAAGGGGTGATTTGACTGAAAAACCAGTTACCTTTTCGAGCATATTTGTTATTAACATCTGGCTTTGTCGTAAAATATCCCTGCACCGCACCTGACGAAGCCCGTATTAACTTGCGAATTCCCAGTGGCATTTGAAACGCAATATCTTTTGCAGCCGGTACTGATATCTGCTGACGTTTTTGATATGTCCAACCTCTTGCGGTTAATAAATGGTAATAAAAATAAATGCGTTTCAAATTGGTTACCACAATCGGCACTTCACTGGCAACGCCTTGTTCCAATACCGATATTTCATGATCCAAAACATGCTTAGGGGCACGATGACTCGTTGCAAATTGAAGATCAATCGGAGCCAACAAAGAACGGCCAAATTCATCTTCAAATGCAGTAGTGTTAGCCTGCAAAACATAAGTCTGGTAAGCCTTTAAAATAGTTGGTAACCACACCCGATAAATTTGGCCTTTTCTATGTGAGTTTTCCAAGCGTGAGCTGCTGGAAATATTTTCCCAAGGATCATAGTCAGTACGTCCTCCAGCTAAATCTGGGGTGATTAACAAATTTTCTTGGAGCACTTCCTTAAGAACGGGGCTAGAAAACCGCAAGTATACTGTTTGCAGGGGATCACAACGATGGGCATTCTTAAGCCGCCGTGTATTGGGACGAATCAAAACTTCTTTATCAGCCAAAGTAGTACATTCCACCCCAAGAAATTCAAATTTAGGAAAAGTTTGGAAAGTGGTAACAACGCGGGATTCAACGCCCAACTCCGGCCCTAAACTTGATTGCAGTCCGGGTTCAACCTTTAACGTTACCGGAGTATCCAATGGTAATAACGACTTTGGTGCGACTATCCAAGTAGATGATACTTTTGGCTCGTCTTGCTTTTGAGATTTGACAGTCACAGTTACGCGCTGTTTTTTAGCCGGGTATTGTAGGAATAAATGCTTTTCTACCGATTCACGGGTAACGGCTTGATTAAAGTGAACCCGAATTTGGGGCATTCCCGGTGCGTTCCACGTTTGAAACGAGGTATAACTTACAGCCGGGCGACGAGTAATAAACTTAGCATGAAATGGCTCTTGCAAAGTTTGTTTAGTCTCCGTCATAATGCCCGGGTTTACTAACACTTTGTAGCGTGTAGCCGATTTTAAAGCGGTTTCATCGCCTAATTGACAAGCTAAGTTTGAGGTATTGAGCCACCGCCATTGGCAATGTAAACTGGGAGTGATGGTAATAGGGATTTCGCTGGCATTGCGTTCCATTTTACCGAGGGGCACCACTGGCTGATTAAAGGTAAAAACGACTTGGCGGCCGGCCGGTACATCAACCCCACTTGGGGTAACTCTCTGAATCCGCAAAGGTTTGTCCTTATTGAACACTGCGGAATCAAACTTCGCATACGTTATTGAGCTAAAGCTATTAAGCATTAACGCAATTAACATTAATAGGGATGTTTTAATCATAATTTGCATGGTTGATAAGGTATTTTGTTGATTGGTAATTGATTAAGAAAAATTAGGAAATCGTTTTTATTTCCTTTGACGATCTTGGCGTTAGGCTAGAAATTAACCTTTACACATGATACACTTGCCCGTGGAAATTGCAATGACTTGTGAAAAACCTATAGATAAAAGACTTAGAAAATTAGCTAAATCCCAAGAAAAAACTGAAAGAACCATGTTTCGATAAAAGAAGTAAATAAATTCATTAAGCAGTTGAAACGGGCACGGCAACATTTAAGTGGGGAAATTTTTCCAGTAGTTTTTTGCTATCGCGCTCTGAAGTACAACAAATGATCCTTGATGCTGATATTCGGTTGGTTTTTTCTTACGGTAAATTACAGTGAAATTTCTATTTTCATTAAAGCCTAACCGGTTTCAAAAATCGCTATGGTATTAAAGAAATCCGATTTTTTGCAAAAATCGGATTTCTAGCCTTAGCCTAAAAACCGGGTGAAAAATAAACGCAAAATCGCAAATTCGTTTATTTCTCAATTCGTTGTACTAAATCATAAATTCAAATTCGTTTATTTCTCAATTCGTTGTACTAAATCAAGAGGTAATTATTGGAGGTAATTAACAATGCAAAAATTTATAAAAATCATCATAGCAATTTCTATAGTCACATTTATATTTGGCTGTGCGCCGAATCGTTCGACACGAGTTTATACTGCCGGGCAAGCACTTCAAGCGGAGGATGTTGAAGAAGGTGTGGTAGAAAGTGTCGAAGAGGCTGTTATCCGCAAAGAGGATACCCCGGTTGGTGCGGTTGGGGGAGCGGCTATCGGTGGTATTGCAGGCAGTACGCTTGGTGGTGGTAAGGGCAAGAGTATTGCATCAATCGGCGGGGCTATTTTGGGTGGTTTAGCTGGTCATTTCATTGAAAAGAAGGTTACCGATCAACAAGCTTTTAAAATTGTCGTGAGACTTAACAGTGGTAAAAAAATTGTGGTTGTACAAGAATCTGATGTTGCCTTTCAACCGGGCGAACGGGTAAACGTTTTCAGCAGCCGAGTGGATAATACCAAACGAGTCTCAAAAATGTGACCGCTATTCCTATTTTGCCGGCGACATCTTTGTTACGCGAAACTGCTATCCAGTTAGCGACAAATTTTCATTTACCGGTAATAGAGACATTATCGCCAGCTTTATCCCGGCTATTATATTTAACCGGAGAACGTTTAGAATTACGTGATATGACAACAACAGCCGGCCCCATTTATGTGGATTTTGTAGGCGGTGCATTAGGTTATCGGTGCCACCATAGTCATGGATACCGACAACCCTTAGCAAAAGCGATAGGTTTGAAACATGGTGTATTCCCTACCGTTTTGGATGCTACCGCCGGTTTAGGGCGTGATGGTTTTTTATTGGCCCATTTAGGTTGCTATGTCCAATTACTAGAACGTTCCCCGGTTGTTGCTGCCCTGTTATATAATGGTTTGCAACGGGCACAACAAGACCCAAAAATAGGCCCATTGGTAAATAAACGTTTACAATTAATTCACCATGACAGCAAAGATTGGCTCAAACAATTGCCATTGGGCCAACAACCGGATGTAATTTATTTAGACCCTATGTATCCCCATCGCCAAACATCGGCTTTAGTCAAAAAAGAAATGCGAACATTTCGGGATATTGTCGGCGATGATTTAGATGCCCCATCTTTGTTAAAAACCGCCCTAGCTGGTGCCAGTCAGCGGGTTGTGGTAAAACGCCCGAAATGGGCTCCAAGATTGAGTGAAATACAGCCAACCTTTTGTATTAAAAGCAAAAATACGCGGTTTGATGTGTATTCTCGTTGATAATATTGCACTTATAATAGACTTTCAGAAAAATATTTGTAGCCAAACCTCCGAGGTTTCCAAAACCTCGGAGGTTTTTCGTGAAATTAAATTTATCTGAACGTCTATAGATAACTATTTTAAAGATGACAACCTTTGAGCATGGTGGTGATATAGAAAAATTTGCCCAAGAAATTGGATGTGATATAGATGAAGCTATAGACTTATCGTCAAATATCAACTTTGTTAAACCTAAGATTGGGATAGATTTTACCAATCTGGAGATTTCCTCTTATCCAAACTATGACAAGCTTTTTAAAAATATCGCCGATGTATATGGTGTCGATACCGATGAAATAGAGATATTTAATGGTGGAAGCTCCGCAATTTTTACTCTATTCCGGGAACTTGATTTGTCCCATTGCGCTATTTATTGCCCAGCATATTTGGAGTACAAAAAAGCTGCTAAGATTTTTCAATATAAGTATGAGCTTATCAATAGATTTACCAATATAAACCAATCAATTAAAGATAACTCATTGATTGTATTTGTAAATCCGTCGACTCCGGAAGGGACTTTATATAATTTAGAAAATTTGATGACATACTGGATATCTAAAAATGCGGTGATTTTGATAGATGAATCATTTCTTGAGTTTACCGGTGGTATATCAGCTACAAGATATCTAAACAAGTATGAGAGATTATATATCTTAAAGTCTATGACCAAATTTTATGGTAGTGCGGGAATAAGAATAGGTACTCTAATCTCAAACCAAAAGAATCTTAAAATCATTAAGGCAAAAGAGCCTAGGTGGAAAATCTCACAATTTGATAGCCACTATATACAATCAGCTCTTGCTGATAAAACATTCAACCGTAAGTCTTCAAATTTAAATAATGAGGCAAAATATTATCTGGAAAATATTTTAAAAAATTCAAGATTAATAGAGAAAATATTTCCATCAAGTGCTAACTTTATCTTGGTAAAATTAAAAAATATAACCGCACCGGAATTTCAAGAACATCTAAAACCATATAAAATTATGCTCAGAGATTGTTCAAACTTTGATTTTCTGGATGATAATTTTGTAAGGATTGCCGTAAAAAATAAAAAACTGCTAGAAAAGCTAGAAGAGGCTATATGTATTTAGAGATTACACTCATTGCTTATCTTATAGATAAAATATTTGGAGAATTTAGTTTTATCAAACATCCAGTTGTATTGATGGGTGATTATATAAAATGGTTTGAAAATAGATTTTATAAAAACAACATTATAAACGGAATTTTTTTAGCTATTTCACTTATCATTTTAGTTTGGCTGGTTGTATTTGTAATAACATTTTTTTCTAGTAACATTTTCATCTTAGGCATAATTGCTTCAACAGGGATAGCATCACATAGTCTTCATAAAAGTGTAAAAGAGATTATAGAGCACCCACACAAAATCAAATATCTTGTCAGTCGTGATACCAAAGATTTGAGCCCAAGCGATATCAATAAAGCCGCAATCGAAACCTATAGCGAAAACTTAAGCGATGGTGTAATCGCCCCCCTTTTTTACCTCAGCTTTTTTGGACTATCTGGGCTATTTATTTATAAAGCTATCAATACGCTTGACTCAATGGTGGGGTATAGAAACGAAAAATATGAAAAATTTGGCAAGTTTTCGGCAAAGTTGGATGATATAGCCAATTTAATCCCGGCAAAGATAACTGCGGTTTTAATCTCGACACTAATGTTTAGCAACAGAGGATTTGCTAATATATTTAAATATGGTAATCTTCATGACAGCCCAAACGCCGGCTATCCAATCTCGGCTATGGCTGGTGTTTGTGATGTAAGCTTGGGAGGCGCAACATCATACTTTGGTAAAATCAAACAAAAACCATGCTTTGGATGCGGTAAAAACACCATCACCAAAGACGATATACAAAAAGCCTTGTCTTTTCAAATAAGATTAGATATTGCTATTGTTATTATTATATCAATGTGTGCCATGCTATAATAAAAAATTCCACTTATGTCTCATGTAATCATTAAAACATAGTACTGGTTTTTGGTTTTAAATAGGGCAACCATAAAGGATTGCCCCTACAACTAAATATTCATAAGTAGGGGCAATCCCTTGTGGTTGCCCTAGTTACGAATTTATAAATTTTTTTCTTGCTATGTTAGATAACATCCAAATCATCTTAATTGATACAACGCACCCCGGCAATATTGGCGCGGCGGCACGAGCCATGAAAAACATGGGCATTTCACAATTGCGGCTAGTACGCCCAAGGCTTTTTCCCTGTGCAGAGGCAACCGCCCGCGCTGCCGGTGCTGACGACATTTTAGCAAATGCACAAATATTTGATAATTACGAGGAAAGTTTAGGAGATTGTCATCTGGTATTCGGTACTAGTGCGCGGCAACGCAATATTGCTTGGCCAACCTTAACCCCGACAAATTGTGTGGAAAATGCCTTAAAATGTGCGGGAAAAGTAGCACTCGTATTTGGGCGAGAACAATCCGGTTTAACCAATCAAGAGTTAGAACTTTGTCATTTTATTGTGCAAATTCCCACTAATCCAACATTCAGTTCTTTGAATGTGGCAGCAGCGGTACAGATACTAACTTATGAATTAAAAATGAAGAATGATGAATTAATAATTAACAATAATGAAATTTTACAACGAACCTCACCCGCTTCAACAAAAGCAATGGTACAATTTTACCAACATCTTGAACAAACATTGATTGACATCGATTTCTTAAATCCAAAAAGACCGAAAAAATTAATACAGCGCTTACATCGTTTGTTTAATCGGATACAACTAATTGATTCAGAAGTTAGGATTTTGCGAGGGATTCTCACCGCTATCCAAAAAAATAATTATGAATTATGAATGGTGAATTATGAATTCTTTTTTAAGAGGGCTGGAGCAACGGATTGCTCCTACATCCGATTGGATATGGTAGGGGCATACCGATTTGGTTGCCCTAGCAGCATGTCGGAGAATACCGCTTAAGTAATTGTTTTGTATAACATTTACGATTTTTGCACAAACTTTAATAATCAATGAGTTAGTTGATTACTCCGACCGGCAGCTAGTCACTTATATTGAACAATTAATAATCAAATTTGTGAAAAAGAATGGCTCACAAGCCTTTTGATAAATCCGTTATACAAGGCAACTTGGAGCATTTATAATTAATAATTCACCATTCACCATTAATAATTCACCATTCACCATTCACCATTTAAAAATGAAAACAACAATCCTTAATGCCTTTGGCATATTAGTTTTATTAAGCAGTGGGCTCGTACACGCCAATAATCAGCTACAACAACGCTGGCAATTCAAAGATGCCCATCAAGCCCTATCACACAAAGACTTAAAAACCTTTGAGCAAGCGTCAGCCAAATTGCAAGACTATCCAATTGCCCATTACCTGCGTTATCTCTATCTCAAATCCCATTTTGATTTAGAAGGTGCTGAAACTATTCAAGCGTTTTTAGAGCGACATAAGGATAGCCCTATTGCACAACTACTGCGGCGGGCATGGCTAAAATATTTGGCAAAAGAAAGTAACTGGAAAACCTTTCTCACCGCCTATACACCACAACAGAATACCGTGTTGCAATGTCATTATGTTCAAGCACATATTCATACCCAAAGGCAATTGAAGGGAGGCTTATTAAAACAAGCCAAGAAATTATGGCTGGTTGGCAAATCTCAGCCCAAAGCCTGTGATCCGGTATTCGACTATCTTTACGACAATGATATCATCACGAACAAATTACGCTGGCAACGTACCCGTCTCGCTATGCAAAATGGAAATCTTGGTTTGGCTCACTTTATTGCTAAAGGTTTGCCAGAACTCGATCAACAATTGATAGCGGGGTGGCAATCTATACACAAAAATCCGGCTTATGCTCTCAAAAAGTTTAAATATCCCGATAGCCCTATCGCTCGTGAAATACTATTGTATGGCATTAGGCGGCTGGCGCGTTCTGATGCGAGTAGTGCCCATAAACATTGGGAAAATTATCGTAAAGATTATGCATTCAAAAAATCGGCAAGTGCTGAACTATTTCGCTACATTGCCCTTAAAGCCGCAAACCAAGAAGTTCCAGAAGCCGCATTATGGCTGGGAAAAGTGTCAAAAAATCTGGTAAATGATAAAGTTAATCAAGCAAGGCTACAAATTGTTCTAATGAAACTAGATTGGCAAGCAGTAATAAAACTTATCCAATCTTTGCCTACTGATTCGCAAAAAGAGAGTAAATTTCAATATTGGCAAGCGCGGGCTTTGGAAGAAAGCACACAGACTGATGAAGCCGAAAAATTGTTTCAGAATATATTCAAAAATAGAGATTATTACGCTTTCTTAGCGTCAGAACGCCTCGGCAAACCTTATTACATCCACTCGCAACCGTTAAAAATTAGTGACAAACGTAAAGAGCAATTACTTAAAAAAAATGCCGGACTAAAACGTGCCCATGAATTATATAATGTTGGATTGCCAACCCCAGCCCGGCGTGAATGGCACAAAGTGCTACCAACATTGACCAATGATGAATTGAAAACAGCGGCGGCTTTAGCTTTTGAATGGGGATGGCATGATCGCGCCATTGTTACCATTGCCAAAGCTAAAGATTATGATGATCTTGAACTTCGCTTTCCATTACCCTTTTATGATACAGTGGTGTATTCCGCCCAAGCCGAACAACTGGAATTTGCTTATGTTTATGCGGTCATTCGCCAAGAAAGTATCTTTCAAATTGATGCACAATCACCGGCCGGAGCTTTAGGACTTATGCAACTGATGCCGGCAACTGCCAAAGAAATTGCCAAACAACAAGATATAAACATAAAAAGCATCTACGACATTTTAGACCCTGACACTAATATCAAATTAGGCACTTCTTTTTTAAGAAAAATGCTTGACCGATTCAATGGTAATCACCTGTTAGCTACAGCCGCTTACAATGCTGGGCCTACTCGTGCTAAACGATGGGCCAAGAAATACAATTGTTTGCCTCCAGACGTTTGGGTTGAAATGATACCGTTTAATGAAACTCGCAAATATGTACAACGTGTGTTGAGTTATACCTCAATTTTTGAATCTCAGATGGTAGGACACAAACAAGTTAAGCCAATGCTACTTGATGAGATTGAAATGGATGATTGTAGCGAATGATGAATGGTGAATGGTGAATGGTGAATGGTGAATGGCTCATGGCTCATTAAGAATAAATAATTAACTGCTGGACGGGGTTTGCAACCCCGTCTGAAATTTTGAAAAACTAGTAGTTCTTTTATTATAAATTCTTTATTATAATACCTTCGCCAATTAGATAGTTGTTTCGTTCATTGCGCGAAGCGGATTTCCCGAAACCTAAATAACATCATGGTTTCGGGAAATCGTACCTCATTCCCGAAACAACAAATTTTGGGATTGGCGAAGGTATTGTTATTATAAATCTCTTATTATATACAATCCTTGTAGTTATTGTAATGTTACCCTTCAATAAGGGAATGCACCCTCCGAGACAGCCGAGCCATTCTTATCTTTCCTTTTGCAAATTTGAAGTACGTTCCATATATAAAACAACAACATAATTAGCATAAGATCAAAGATTTTTTTCATTATTTTTGGCACATTACTCAGTGTTGTCCTCTTGATAATCGTGTTTGCCGATTTAGATTGGCAAGCTATTTTTACCGCACTTAAAAAAAATTATGGTTCAGAACTATAAAACAACAACATAATTAGCATGACATTAAAGAATTTTTTCATCATTTTTGGCACATTAATCAGTGTTGTTCTCCTGATAATCGTGTTTTCCGATTTAGATTGGCAAGCTTTTTTTACTGCACTCAAAACGGTTCGCTTACCAGAACTTTTATTAGCCGGGGCAGTCATTATAATAAACATTGCTTTACGTTCACTGCGTTGGAATTTGGTAGCTCGGGAGCCGCTGACAAAATTTAAATATTTTTGGCAGGCTGCTAGTATTGGTTATCTTGGAAATATGATTTACCCGCTACGAGCCGGAGAAGCATTACGGATAGTCGCGATTCATCACTTTGCCCCGTTAACTTTAGGACGAGCCGTTACCAGTGCCGTGATTGATCGAATGCTTGATATGATAGTAGTAGGTGCTTTTACAATGCTAGTACTTTGGCTACATGGGCATAAGATTGATCCAGATATTGGACGGGGGGTTATCGGGATTTTTATCATTGCAATGGTAGTATTAATCCTTTTGACAGTTTTTGCGGATTATTTACATACTCTCGTACAACGTTTTGTCACCCAAAGCAAATGGCAACGATTGTTACAAGAATGGCTATTACATGCTTTAGAAGGTATCCAAGCTTTTCATCACGCCCACAATGTATTAATCGTTATGTCACTAACGATTTTTATTTTCCTGCTAGATTATTTTTGGATGTGGCAACTTATGGCAGCTTTTGGCTGGGATTTGCCGTTTGAAGCCGGTTTAACTGTTGGAGTTTTTATATTATTAGGCATTTCCTTACCTTCAGCCCCCGGTTATATTGGTATTTATCAAGCCGCCTGTGTATTAGCTTTGGGATTATATGGTATTGATCAAACTCTTGCGGTTGCCTATTCGATAGTGTTGCAATTACTCAGTTTTGCGATTATAGGAATACAAGGTGTGCTAGTGATTGTTTTCTGTGGCTTTAATTTGCCAAAGGAACGGCAAGCGGATTTGTCTCATATTTCACCGTAGGAATCGGAGAGCGGAATTTTGTTCTGTGAGAATCTTGATGGTATTAAAGAAATCCGATTTTTGGCAAAAAATCGGATTGGGAACGTAAGTCTAAAAATCGGCTGAAAAATAAACCGTAAAATTGCTTCAAATTTAACACCCCTAGAAACCACTTCAGGGCAAAGTTAGTCAGCGCAATTGGCTCTTCTATAGCTATTTTTTGATCGACAGGGTTCCAAGTTTCGAGAAAGATTACTAAAATCTCCGGAATCAATCGGAAAACTTTGGACAGAATATAAACTCGAAACCTTTAAAGAAATTATCTATCGCGTCATATTGGGAACAAGCTGGAAATTTGTCTGACTATTTATAAAATAAAATTAACCAAGAAGACAAATTACTCTGTCGTACTTATCGGTTTTTTTTCTAACCATAAACTCCATAATGATGATTACAGAAAAATTTCCGGCAAGTCATTATTGATTAAACATCCCCACGACTGGCGCATGATCAGAGGGGCGTTCTAAACTGCGAGGAGCTGTGTCTATCATACAAGCCGTACAATCGGCACTAAGGGCAGCACTAGCTAAAATAAAATCAATGCGTACCCCACGATTACGCCGAAACGCACCGCCTCGATAATCCCACCAACTAAAACTCTTTGGTGCTTGTTCAAATGAACGAAAAGTATCATGGAATCCCAAGTCAAGCAAATCCTGAAAAGCGGCACGTTCCGGTGGGCTAACTAATATCTTACCGATCCAAGCAGCCGGATCAGATACATCGCAATCTTCGGGAGCAATATTAAAATCACCAACCACAACCATACGGGGATAATACTTGAGACTATCACGTACATAATCGTGTAAATGTTTGAGCCAATTAAGTTTATATTGATATTTATCGGAATCGACGGTAGCACCGTTGGGCACATATAGATTAAGCACTCGTAGTGTATCGTAAGTTGCACCTAAAACTCGCCGCTGCTCATCACCCAAACCCGGCAAATCAGTGATGACATCATTGCCCTCTAAACGGCTTAATAGAGCTACACCATTATAAGTTTTCTGTCCCGCAAATATCACATTATAGCCGGCTGCTTGTATCGCCTCTTGGGGAAAATGTTCATCAGTCACTTTCGTTTCCTGCAAAGCGATGATATCCGGCGTGTTGATTTTCAACCAATCCAACAGGTGTGGTAGACGCACCCGTAGGGAGTTAACGTTCCAAGTAGCAATTTTTAGCATAACTATCATTGTTTCAGGTTGGTTTTCGTCCCAAGTTTAATTACGGCCATTTTTTCAATTGCCCTTTGGTAAAAACTTTATGAGCCGCACTTGCAATAACCGCGAGTACAATAACTATCGAGCTGTGCGGTTAAATGAAAATTATAGGAATGTAGGGTGGATAAAGCGATAGCGTATCCACCCTACAAAAATATCTATCTAACCGCACCGGTCGATAACTATCTTTGTTCAGTAAGTTTAAAGCAACGTGCCTTAAAATCGCAAAGTTTTCAGCCGCCTATACCTTTACGTATTCTTGATTCGTCTTCACGAAAAGCAATATCTAGTCGGAAATAGCAGTGAATTTTCGATTCCCCAATGCTCTCGACGGGAACGATATAAACTTTCGGCGGAATTTTCGGTACTGCTGATATATAGACTTTCAGATAAATAATTTCACGAAAAACCTCCGAGGTTTCCAAAACCTCGGAGGTTTGACTGCAAATATTTTTATGAAAGTCTATAGTAACGATGTTCAATAGTCGGATCGATTTTAACAGTTCTTTCAGACTCAAGCATGACAATCGTTTGAAGTCCTTCCCAATTTTCCGAACCATCTATATGAGATTTGATTCATAACAAACATGTCTTTTATTATAAGTTTCAGCAAAATCAATATTATAGCTTTCAAAACCAACTTTATTTGCTTGTGTAAAATAGTCTTGTACAGCTAAGTCTTGTGACATAATTAATAACCTCTCTTGTCTGTTTTCCTTAAATGTCGCGACAGTGTAATCTTCACAGCTCCCCTAGATGATTCATTATTTCGGGCTGAACTATTTAAGCAATTAGGCGAAGAACGCCTAGAAGCCGTTATCACCACCGATATTAGTGGCAATGACGCTTTTGCGCTACGCTTAAGAATCCCATGATGACTTGAAAAAAGCGAGACTTCATCAAAAGATTGCTGGCTCTACCGTTTTCTGTTGGTAATAAATTAAATGTAGGGTGGGCAGTTTTTTTTGCCCACCTTCGTCATTGCCGAATTACAACAATCTTTAAAGGAATTCGGCTTATATGATCAAATTGAATGAAATCCTTTTTTTATAAGCAATCCTTGTAGGCAAGCTTTTAAATCCCTTTTTATAAGCAATCAGTTGCCATCTCACCACCACCACCAAAAAGATTTTTGCAATAATGCCGAAGTATTTGGCCCTATGGGCAATGTGTAGGCATGGGAAGAAAGAATTTGACTGTCTTGGAAATTGAGCGTTTTTAAGGTCACATATACCGTATCATCACCGACAGCATAAGTGCCGGCTACAACTATATCGGCTCGCGGCCCCAATTCACGTAGCTCACGAGATAAAATAAATTCTCCAGTACCGGAAACATAATTTAAAGCCGGGTAGAATTTGGCCTCTATAACGGTTAAACCCATTTGAGTAAAGCGAACCGCGAGTTGCTCACCAATCAGACGGCCTAAAGAAGTACTATCATCAAGATTATCAATGTCAGCAATGGTTGTTACCACTAGCCGTAAATCTGGATGTTGCCAAAGAGAAATATGATGTATGAGGTTATCGGCAGCAGCATAGTTAGCAACCATAATATCAGCATCTTTAACGACATTTTTTTGCTGACATTCGCCAGTTTTGACGCGATGATCACAGCCACCATAAGCCATTCTATAAGCACAGCCGGTTAACTCTACGCTGAACAGCAATAAAATTAAAAAGAACAATCTATAGACTGATCGAAAAATGTTTGGAGCCAAACCTTTGAGGTTTTGGAAACCTCGGAGGTTTTTCGTGAAATTATTTATTTTTTTCATCTATATAATTAAGATGATATGTTTGCATGAGATTTAATCATTGTCAATGCCACTTCTATTGCATAGTTTAAACTGTTGCTGGTAGCTCGCCCGGTACCAGCTAATTCTAAGGCGGTGCCATGATCGACTGATGTCCGTATAATAGGTAATCCCAAAGTAATATTTGCCGCGTTGCCAAAACTTTGTTGTTTAAGTACCGGTAAACCTTGATCATGATACATAGTTAAAACTACGTCTATCCCGGTTAAGGAAATAAAGGCAGTATCTGCTGATACCGGGCCGGTTAAGTGCATACCTTCAGCGCGGAGTTTGTCAAGGGTAGGAATGATGGTAAAGATTTCTTCAGAGCCTAAATGTCCCCCTTCGCCGGCGTGGGGATTTAAACCACAAACCAGAATATGCGGATTCTTTATACCAAATTTTTGATGTAAATCTAAATGTAGAATTCTGATTACGGTTTCTAAACGTGCCGACGTTATCGTACTACTGACTTGTGATAAGGGCAAGTGAGTTGTAACCAACGCTACCCGTAAGTTCGGGGTTGCCAACATCATTACCACTTGTTTTATGCCGGTTTGCGCGGCCAAAAATTCCGTATGGCCACTGAAAAGATTGCCAGCATCATTGATAATGCCTTTGTGGACGGGAGCTGTGACTAAGGCATCAACATGTTTATCCATACAAGCTTGACACGCTTGCCGCAAAGTTTCTAATACATACGGCACATTGCCCACATTTAATTGCCCACATTTTACCGGTTGAGAGAGGGGAACCGGTATAACATTCAAATGACCGGGTTGATGTGGACTAAGTTTCTTGAGGGGGCTCTTTTGGATAAGTAATTGAATAGGTAATCCTAATTGTTTGGCCCGTTGTGCTAACAAATCCGGGTTAGCAAAGGCAACGATATGAGCGGGTATAGGATGTTGTGCGATTTTTAAAGTAATATCTGGTCCAATTCCAGCCGGTTCACCGGTAGTTAAAGCAATACGAGGTAACATGTCTGGTGAATTGTGAATTGTGAATTGTGAATTTTTAAGCCACACCTGACCGGTTTTTAAAACCTGTCAGGAATAGTATCGGGTATTATTATGAATTCTCATTCCTTAAGATAGAATGACAAGATAAAATTTATAGATTACTATCCAAACCATAACATGCACTTTGAACTACTCGCCACCGATGGTTTCGCCCGTCGTGCCCGTTTACATTTACCACGCGGTACTATAGATACTCCAGCCTTTATGCCGGTTGGCACTTATGGCACCGTGAAAGCTATGACACCCGAGCAAGTCTGTGCTACCGGTGCTGACATAATTTTGGGTAACACTTTTCATTTAATGTTACGTCCC
>Ga0233403_10000461_pt1 | contig 18920 bp, 17 predicted proteins | sample Na_oxic_1_MG_FD_179866 | JGI IMG/M metagenome (GOLD analysis project Ga0233403, IMG submission 179866) | Seawater microbial communities from Saanich Inlet, British Columbia, Canada - Na_oxic_1_MG | ecosystem: Environmental > Aquatic > Marine > Inlet | place: Canada: British Columbia | collected...
AACATTGGTGAATAGTAACACCCTCCAGCACATTGCACCGTATCTGGTTGATAATAATCAATAATTGTACTACCTAGCAAAGCAACTTGAGGATGAATGGTAACATATTTAGATAAAGCCGACAGAGCATGAGCATCAACCACCGTATCATCCGAGGTTTTGGAACGCTCTACGGTTTAGCTCCAAATATTTTTCTGAAAATCTATAGTTAAATAATCCTTGCAGTCTTATTCTTTATTATAAATAATCTTTGTAATTATATTAATGCATAAGAAATTAGTTCGCATCGTTAAAGATTATGATTGGCCTGATTTGAGGCGACAAACACCCATTCAAAGTGGAATTTGGGATGACATCACATTCACTATCGATCCGGTTGATGAATGTGATTATGTTATCGTATTAAATGGTGTCAATGAAACCACTACCGTCAAATGTCCACCTGCACATATTTGGTCGCTCAATCAAGAGCCACCCGTGGAATTTCGTAAACCTTGGCATGTCAATCCGCCCTATTCTTTTAGAACGTTTACCACTGATGCCAAACGTTCAGGCTCTCAATATGTGCAAAGTCAACCCGCTTTACCTTGGCATGTCAACCGAGATTACGATTTCCTAATAGATTTTAAGGTGCCAGAAAAACCCCGGCAATTGTCTTGGATTACAAGTTCACTTAGATTTATTGAAGGGCATCGGGCGAGAATGCGATTTTTGGATAACATTCGTGGCAAATTAGAATTTGATTTGATTGCAACTTATGAATATCATCTTCGTCAGCCAGAGGCTTCGCGTGACAAAATCAAAGCGGAACAAGCCAAATCGGGTTTTATATGTGTTGAAGAGAAATGGGATGGTTTAGTGCCCTATCAATATGTTTTAGCCATTGAGAATTTTAGTAATGAATTTTACTGGAGTGAAAAGCTGGCAGATTGTTTTCTCGCATGGAGTATGCCTATCTATTATGGTTGTACGCGAATTACGGACTATTTTCCCGCCGAGGCACTCATCCAGATTGACATCAACGCGCCGGATGTCGTCGAGCAAATCAAATCTGCGGTTTCAAGTAACGCATGGCAGCGCAATTTGGATGCTATCGCCTATGCACGAGAATTGATTTTAAATCGCTATCAACTCTTCCCTTTTGTCGCGCAACAAATCCGTAGCTTTGAAAATACTTATGGCTCATTTTCCCCAAAACGGGAAATAACGATTCATCCCCGTGAGCACTATCAATTATCAATAAAGTATTCAGGATTAATTCAAGAGCTACGCAATAAAATGCGTGTGCTATAGATGTTCATAAAAATAATTTGAGGGCGAACAATTTGAGGGCGAACACATAGGTTCGCCCCTACAGAGGCAATGTATGTAGGGGCGAACCTGCGTGTTCGCCCAATGAAGAAGCGAAATGAAAATGAAAAAACACACAGAACGACTGCATGGGCAAGCCTTACGGATTCTCGTGATACAAGCCGAAAATTTAAACTGGCAACATGCTAAGAACTATTCCTACTGTATACATTTAGGTTTTGAAGAAGGGCTACAAGCCAATGGGGTTGAGTGTTTAATATTAACGACACCTTGGTTTTCTCGCCTACAAGAGATTTGTGGAAAAATACAGTTCGATCAAGTTTGGATTAATGATCTCACTCACTTTTGCCATATTGATGCCTCCTTGGAAAAAATCGTCAGCTTAGCCCCTATACGTGTTGGTTTTGTCACCGAATCGGTAGAATATTATCCTGATGAATATGAAGCCTTTCCTTGGTTGCGAGAAAGACGCGCTAGGATTGATCAACAATTTGAATATGTCACGCATATTGCGGCCGTTGACGAACAAGATGTGGTGAATATCAAGCAACGATTCGATAAACCCACGATGTGGCTACCCTGTTCAATGCCAGAACGTTATATTTATGAAAAGGTTTCAACGCCAGCCCAAAAAATCGCCTTATTCAGCGGTAGCGTTTATGGCAAGCGTGTTAATTATTTGAAAGAACCCCGGTTGAAAAACTTGATGGCTTACCAAAAGTCGCCAAACAGTCCTCTTGTTGATTCTACTTTATTTAATATGCTCCCCGGCCATTATTTTTTTCGCTGGGTAAATAACCGCCTATTTCCAGCACATCGGATCTATCCTGTCTACCTTGATGGGTTACGCCAATTACGACGGAAGGCCCATACGTTATGGCTACAAGGTTTACAAAACGGTGCTGCCGTCGTTAATTTACCACATTTAGTCAAGGGCTATAGTAGTCGGGTAATCGAAGGCTTGGCTTCCGGACGGCCGGTAATTTCTTGGGAAATTCCTAATCGCCCCCATAATACAACTATGTTTAAAGATGAGCATGAGATTTTGCTTTATTCAACACCAGAACAATTGGCTAATCAAATCGAACGCGTTTTGTCCGATCCGGCCTTTGGAAAACGAATTGCACAAAACGCCCGCCGTAAAGTGAGGCATTTGCATACCACCGAAAAGCGAGTTCAACAGATACTTCATTGGGTTGCAATGAGCAAATAGGAGAAGACATGAAAAAAATAGCTAAGTTGCTGATTAATATGCTAACCGGAAATCTTTATCTGCGCTTATCAAACTTGGAATCACGTTTGTTAAGCTTGGAATCACGTTTGTCAAACTTAGAAACAGCATTTGACTACTTAGTAGTTAATCCTGAATATCTTGATTCAGATGATGTTGGCTTTAACGGGCAAAAATATCGGAAAAATTTTTTCCGGGCTCTGTTATCAAAATTCAGTTTTGAAGCAATTGTGGAAACTGGAACTTATTATGGTAATACAACCGGATATATGGCCAAAACTGCCAATGTGCCTGTATATACAGTGGAACTAAATAGCCGATACCATGTTATTGCAAAAGTGCGGTTAAAGGTTTTTGATAATATAACTTTTGAGTTAGGTGACTCACGTTTATTTTTGAAAAAATTAGCCAGCACCGGGCTATCAATTAAGAATACATTTTTCTATTTGGATGCTCATTGGTACGAAGATTTACCACTCGAAGAAGAAATTGAAATCATCTGTAATAATTGGAGTAAATTCGTTATTATGATAGATGATTTTAAGGTGCCGGGTGACAATGGTTATGGATACGATAATTATGGTGAAAGCAAATCATTAGAATTAAAAACGTTTTCAAATATTTTCTCTCAATACGATTTAATACCATTTTTTCCAGCAGTCTCAGCCGAAAAAGAAACCGGTAACAGGAGAGGTTGTGTAATACTGGTAAAAAATGAGGACGATAATAGGAAAAAACTTAATTCCATTAAACTTCTTTCTACAAAAAATGTCCAGCAGTCAGCGGAATTATAACAAAATTTTACTTGACTCTAGCTCATGACAGTTGAGATTGAAGATACATATATCTGATGAAGTATTCCAGTGGATATGTCAACTCCTCCATCGAACGTAGGGGCGAACATCAATATTGGCTATTATTACATATCTCCTTATTTATTTACGTATAAATTATATTGAAAATGAGACTTATATTATGTCGCAAAAAAAATTAATGAACTTAACTGTCAAAAACTTTCGTTCATTAGCCAATGTATCAATTAATACAGAATGCCTAACCGTACTATTTGGGCCTAACGGTGCTGGTAAATCCGCTTTCTTAGAAGCACTCTGGTTTGTGCAAGATTGTGCCATTCGGGGAGTTGATATGGCTTCTTCTGATAGAGGTCATGGCATTGGTTTACTTTGGGAAGGTGCCGATGAGAATCCACTGATTTCCATTGCTATTGAAACCCCAGCAACAATCTATGAAATCTTCTTTGGATATTCATCTGGTAGAATAGAAACCTTTGTTGGAGAAAAATTATCTTCAAAAACACCGGCAAAAGTCTTACTTAACAGAAAAGTAGGTAGCGATAAGGCGATATTTAATTTCGATAACTCTGTTAAGGCTCAAACACTTAAGTCAACTGGAAAACTGATTGAGCCAGAAAAACCTAGCTTAACTAGATACATAGACTTTTTAAATCTGACCGGTGTTGATACACACGAAGTCAGCGGTTTGGATAAACTCTTACGAGGTATTCGCTATTATCATACACGATCCGCTCATTTTGATAAATTACGCACCTTGGGTTCAGAAAGTCGTTATGAAACACGGCTTTCTGGACGCTGTGATAATCTTTGGTCAATATTGCGTAATCTTCGGGATAAGCAGTTGCTTGATACACGTTATGATACTATTATTGGTTTTATGAAGGAAAGTTTTCCTTCTTTTAAGGCACTTATCACAGAACAAACCGGACTGAATAGTGTTTATGCCAGTTTTATTGATAAATACCGACAAAAACCAATACGAGCATCAGGCATTTCTGATGGCCAATTACAAATGCTCATTCAACTGACTGCTTTATTTTCTGAAGAAGACAATAGTTTGATTTTATTAGATGAACCGGATTTATCTTTACATCCTTGGGCATTATCCGTACTCGCTAAAGCAATAGAAACAGCAACCAAGGAATGCCATAAGCAAGTTGTTATTGCTACTCATTCTCCAGTGCTGATGAGCCAATTTGAACCAGAATATCTTTTGGCAGTAGAACTTGATGACAGTGGACAAACCGTTATGAAAAGAGTCAGTGAAATTGAAGATATCCAAGATTTGCTGGCGGATTATGCAAGCGGCTCCTTATATATGGCTGAAATGATTGCGCCACAGAGCGAAAAGGAATGATGAACACTCAGAATAAGACTTGGCAGATTTTCCATTTTGGTTTACTGGTGACGGGAAGAACTGAAGAAAAGCATCTTCCCAAATTGTTTAGTGCTCTTCAAAATCAACCTGAAGTACAGGGTCATTGCCATTTTGAAGTCATTAGATTTGTCAACCAACTACGTCCCAAAAAGAAGAAACAAAGCCTCAACATCATTGGGAAAAGTAAGCTTATTCCTGACAAAGCCACTCACATTGGATTTGCCGCACGAAAGTACATTAACAAATCGGAAGATCACTATGTCTTGCTAATAGATGACTTAGAATATGAGTGGAAAGAACAGGCTTTCGATGTTTTCCAACGTTATAGAGAGATTTTTGATGTGATTTTAAAAGCTAAAAAAAATCGTGTAGCAGTACATTTTTTGGTTTATATGCTTGAAGCTTATTACTTTGCCGATGCTAATGCTATCAATTCTGTACTGTCTATCCATTTAAAAAATTATGAAGGTGATGTAGAAACCATCCGCCATCCGAAAGGTGAACTGAAAAGGCTTTTTAAAGGTTTTGATGAAATTCAGCATGGTGGTAGAATACTTTCCAGATTGGATGTTGAGCATGTTTTGTCTGATAAGGAAAACTGCGCTTCCTTAAGAACCTTATATCAGTGGTGTTGGAAAAAAATTGGACAAATACCCACCAATAAATACCAATTGCTCAATGGAAAATTGAATGAGGTAACACGATCACAATGACATTAGTTTTTGCAAACAAATTTATGCTCATTTACCATTTACACTTGACTTCGTACTGTTTTTTAGGAAAATAAATGAATCAAACCAAACAGAACGTGTTAATTACGGGTAGCAGTGGCTTAATCGGCTCAGAAGCCGTTATTTTTTTTGAACAACGGGGTTGGCAAGTGCATGGTGTGGATAACAATATGCGTCGTGATTTCTTTGGACCTGATGGTGATACCAGCTTGAGACTGGCGTATTTAAAAGCTTCAACGCGCCATTTTGTTTCTCATACTTTGGATATCCGCAATCGTCAAGCCATGTTTGAACTGATTAGCCAATCTCCACCAAACCTGATTATTCACTGCGCGGCTCAACCTTCACATGATTTAGCCAAAGATCGGCCCTTTGATGATTTTGAAGTGAATGCACTAGGCACGCTGAATTTGCTGGAAGCCACACGTCGTTATTGTCCAGAATCACCTTTTATCTTCATGAGTACTAACAAGGTTTACGGTGATGTCCCTAACGAAAAACCGCTCGTTGAGCTAGAAACACGTTATGATTATGCCGAGCCAGCAGATTATGAAGGCATTGATGAAACTTGTCGTGTCGATGGGTGTTTGCACAGCCTGTTTGGTGCGTCCAAATTATCCGCAGATATCATGGTGCAAGAATATGGTCGTTATTTTGAAATGCCCACGGTTTGTTTTCGAGGTGGCTGTTTGACCGGTTCTCATCATGCCGGAGCCGAATTGCATGGCTTCTTGGCTTATCTTGCCCGTGCTGTACACGAAGAACGAACCTATAGAATCTATGGCTACCAAGGAAAACAAGTGCGTGATAATATTCATGCCTTTGATGTTTGTACGGCTTTTCTGGCATTTTATAATCATCCGCGCATTGCTAGTGTGTATAACTTAGGCGGTGGACGTGCAAACAGCGTTTCTATGTTAGAAGCCATCACTCGTTTTGAGGCTTTGATTGGGAAAACATTACAAACAGAATATATAGAACAAGCACGGCGCGGCGATCATATCTGTTATATTAGCAATCTGCATCGGTTTAAATCCGATTACCCAAATTGGGAAATCAGTCGCTCATTGGATGATATTTTTATTGAACTGGCTAAAGGTGTTAAGTACAAAGAATTACTGGAATAAACGAATTAATTTTTTGAAATTGGCAGGGAAATGTTTGATTGCAAATCGCTGTTACTCATAATTAAATTTTCATCATTCTAAACTACATTAAAAATCATGGACAAGAAAATTATCTCTTTTAGCTTATATGGCACTGATGAAAAATATTGGCAAGGTGCTTTGCGAAATACCGAACTACAACAAGAATTTTATCCAGATTGGATTTGCCGTTTTTATGTTTCTCAAGAAATCCATCAAGATATTATTAAACAATTGTCTAATGCCGGTGCGGAAATCGTCAAAAAAACGCGAAAAGATTTTTCAGATGGTATGTTTTGGCGTTTTTTACCAGCCAGTGATCCAGATATGGATATTTTAATTGTACGTGATACTGATTCAAGGTTAGGGTTAAGAGAAAGATTGGCTGTCAATGAATGGTTAGAAAGTGGGAAAAATTTCCATATTATGCGTGATCATCCACAGCATGGTACATTAATTTTAGGAGGTATGTGGGGATGTAAAAAAAATGTTATACCATATATGCTCGGATTGGTAGCATTATGGGATAAGTTTGAGCAAATAGGTAGAGATCAAAATTTTTTAGCTCAGAAGATTTATCCCCGTATCCGAAACAGTTGTTTGATTCATAGCGATTTAATCTGTTATGAAGATGAAAAGACATTCCCTTTTCCGAGTCAAAGGAAAAATTTTGAATTTGTAGGTAAACCATTTAATGGTAACGAATTAATCCATAATGAAGCCGTTCATACTTTTGATGATACAACGAAAAAAGTATTGCCTAGTTCAAAATCTCAAGTAAAGAAAGCACTTGTGAAATCATTTATAAAAATAGAGGATTTCATGGCTAAAAAAATAACAGAAAAAGTGTTATAAACAATACACCAAGCCCCAAATATTTTTTGAATTATAGAGTAAAATGGAACAAGCATGATAAACAAGATTAAACAGTTAGGACAAATCGGCCAACAGATCAAAATTTGCTTATCTATTAAGCCTAAACTTGACACCTCCATTTTTCAAAAATGTTGGCTTTCTGATCACCATGCATTTACAACGCAATGTATTAAACATCAATTCAAAAATTTGGAAGTTGTTTGTTATGATTATAGTTTGACGGGTCATTGGATATTTTTTTATTCGGAAGATCCGGCAAGAGGATTAAAGGTACTTGATAGAGGAAATACCACTATTCCTTATGATTACCAACATTACGAAAAACTCGCCGTTCAGTTTGCGAAAAAATATGGAAAGTGGAGCCAACAACATCTTGATTTTTATTGGTGCAGTTTTCTTGCCTATATGAGCCACGTTTACTCGAAATGTGAACGTCCAATCATACTACAATTGAGTTTTCGATTTGAAGGCAACCAAAAAATAACACCGGATAATGTGAAAAAACTTATTGAAGTAATGATGGAAATGCGTTCTAAAGGACAACTCTTAATCATAGCCTCAAACCGCTATGATCAAATCTATTTCGAATATTTTACGGGAATCCACATTGAAAAAGTCCATTTGTGCGCCTGTCATATAACAGAACGATATAATCCTCAGAGAGATGAAATACTGATTGCCCCAGCAAAACACTACGAGAGTGGTTACAAGAGAATTTCGCAAATTAAAAGCTGGTTTGCCAAAAATAATCCTCAATTGAAATTGAGAACAATTCGCGAATTATACCCCAATGAACATAAGTATAGTGACTTGTGTAGGCATAAAGCGATGATTGTTTTGCCCTACACGATTTACACCGGTGCTATTGTAGAATATCTTAGCATGGGTATTCCCATGTTTATTCCAAGCAGTGATTTGTTGGCTCAGTGGCATGTTGATGACTATCTCTTGGTAGAAAGAAAGAGTGATCCTATGCCCACATATCATTCAATGATTAGAGGGCAATTATACGAAGTTATGCCAGATCCTAACGATGATTATGATATAGAAGCAGTAAAATACTGGCTTAAATTTTGTGAGTGGTATGATTGGCCCATTGAAACATTTGATAGTTTAGAAGAACTTGAGCAAAAACTACGTTCATCAGACCTAAAAATGATGAGCCAGCTTATGTTAGATTTTGATCTACAGCAATATAGTGAAGCTCAATCAAGATGGTCAGCAATTTTACAAGAGCTTCGTCGGTAATTGCTATTGAGTTGTGTCACTTGAAAATAGTTGAATACAATGTGATAGCTGTTGCATCACGAATTACGAAAAATTTGAAATAATTTTTTATCCATAAAATTAATGAATTAAATGCTTTTGATTATATGACATCAAAAAATCAATTTTGTGTAGTCGTCACTTCCATCGCTTCTCCTAATATAGTCTTAAAAAATATTGCTGAGAATTGCCTAAAAACAAAGCGTGATTTTTTGGTTATCGGAGACACCAAAAGTCCGGCTAATTTTGCTTTGCAAGGATGTGAATTTGTTTCTTTAGCCACGCAAAAAAAGTTATCTTTTCGTTTAGCAACGCACTGTCTTGAAAAACATTACGCCCGCAAAAATATTGGCTATTTGTTAGCCCTGAAAAAAGGCTATGATGTCATTGTTGAAACCGATGATGATAACATGCCTAAGCCAGATTTCTGGAAACACAGAATCCGAACCCCAAAAGTGAATTGGATAGCAGAGAGTCAGTGGGTTAATGTCTATCACTATTTCAGTGAAAAAAATATTTGGCCGCGTGGCTTTCCTTTAGAACTTTTGCAGCCGGAGACTTTATTTAATATCCAAGCATCTATTGTTAAAACGTGCCCTATTCAACAAGGATTAGCAGATGATAACCCCGATGTCGATGCCATTTATCGAATGACCATGCTATTACCGGTGACTTTTCAAACAAAAGAAAATATTGCGTTAGGTAAAGGCAGTTGGTGCCCTTTTAACAGCCAAAATACCACTTGGTTTAAAGAGGTCTTTCCTTTAATGTATTTACCGTCTTATTGTAGTTTTCGCATGACTGATATATGGCGTAGCTTTGTGGCGCAACGCATCGCTTGGGAAAATGATTGGCACATACTTTTCCATCATGCCACCGTTTATCAAAACCGCAACGAACATCAATTGTTAAAAGATTTTGAAGATGAAATACCGGGCTATCTCCATAATGCCAAAATAGTTCAGGCACTTGAAGACTTAGAACTCAAATCCGGTCAAGAAAATATCTTTGACAATATGGAAAAATGTTATAAGATATTGTTTGAAAACCATTGGATCACACACCAAAAAGAATTAAACTTATTAGAAAATTGGTTTGAAGATTTAATGGCTTTGGGCTTTCCCAAATCATCTTCCATCCATCATCTGATATGATGAATGAAAAAATACCCTGAATTCGCAAAGCAATATTTTTTTCGTAAACGTATTTAATCATAAATAATCGTGGAAGCACTCGCACAAGAGTATGGCTTCAAGCATTTATTTCTCTGGCAGCCTACGATTTAGATTGGCTCAAAACAATTTACCAGAGAAGAAGAAAACATCAAGTATGAAGTGGCCACTGACCTTATTGAACTTATCGATAGCGTTTACCCAAAAATACAAATGGCCGCTCTTGAAAAAGAGAATCTTTATTATATAGCTCACGTCTTTGACAAAGAAGAGTCGCAAATCTAGATAGATGAGCTTCACGTCACACCAGTCGGAAATCAATTAATTGCTCAGGAAATAGTGAATATTTTCAATAAACAGTTGCAGCATAATGAACGTTAGCAGAATCTTAGCGTTCGTTAAATGCCGTCTTTTGAGAGACACAATGACAACACATGGTTATTTATTAATTAACAAGGAAGCACTTATGATCACATTTTTTACCACAGCAAGAGCGTTTCGCGGTCATATATGCATGATTCAAACCAATGCCATTCGCAGTTGGCTTTCTTTATGTCCGCCTTGCGAAATTCTTTTGCATGGCGATGACGAAAAAGCGGCTGAGATAGCACGTCAATTTGGCTTTAAATACCTAGAGGGCATTGAGTGCAATGAGCATGGAACGCCTTTGCTAAATTCGCTATTTCAAAGGGCGGAGGAGGTTGCCAAGCATGACTGGTTGTGCCATCTCAACGCGGATATCATGCTCACGGATGACTTTTTACCGGCATTCGAGTTAGCTTGTTCACAAAAATCCAAATACCTCATGGCAGGGCAGCGGTGGAATTTCGATATCCAAAAACCATGGGACTTTGACGCGCCAAATTGGCAAAGCCAGTTACGCGCTGATGTCAAAATACACGGCGAACTTTTTTCTCCAAAAGCAATAGATTATTTCGTTTTTCCTAAAGGCTTGTGGGGCCAATTGCCAGCCTTTGCTATGGGACGCCAAGTACTGGATAACTGGCTTATTTACCGGGCTCGTTCTCTTGACGTACCAGTGATTGATGCAACGAATGCTATCACTATCGTTCACCAGAATCATGATTACAGCTTTCACCCTCACGGGAAGAGTGCTGTAAAGGAAGGTGCAGAGGCTAAAGATAATCTAGAATTGGCTGGTGGATGGTCACATGTTCTCTCACTAGATGATGCGACTCATTTGCTGACCGCTAGAGGATTGAAGCCCGCTATCGAAGTACATCATCTTCAACAGCGTCTTAATACCTGGTCCACTCTAATGCCAATCTCTCGTCTCACTCGCTTCAAAACTCAAAAAATATTATTGAAAGCAAGACGTTTCTTACCACAAAGCGTTTGGAGCCGACTGGTCTCTTCTCTATTTCCTCACATAGATGACGCGTAGAAGGGCATTTTACAAATGTACTATACAACAACCCTAAAAAGGCTGCTAATCGCGCTATTGTTTTTGCTCATTTCACTGATTTCCTTGCTATATTTTCCAGCACCTTATGTCTGGATAAGCTTATCCTTCTTTCTGGTGTTGAGCTATGTGGCAGTATCTTGCCAAATTCGTTTTTTAAAGTTAATATTATTTAATCTGGCAGTTATTGTCATGACTCTTGGGGTTTGGGAAGCCTACTTGTGGTTTGAGCGTTCAAAAGCAAAACCTGTAGAGCATTATTCAAAAAATATTTTTATGACTCATGATCTTCTTGGATATGCGCCGATTAAAGCTGACAGCATACAGGTTAAAGAAGAATATGAAGGAGAGTTAATTTATGATGTGGTTTATACGTTAAATGCTAACGGATTACGAATATCCCCGCCTTATCAAAAGGATAATCAAGAATGTCTTCTATTCTTTGGCGGTTCTTTTACCTTTGGGGTAGGTGTCAATGATAAAGAAGCGATGCCATATCAGGTTGGCATGAAATCGAACGGAAAATATCGAAGCTATAATTTTGGCGTGGGGGGATACGGCCCACACCAAATGCTATCGGCCATAGAACATCAAATCGTGGAAAAACAGGTAGCCTGTGAGCCGACATACGCGATATACCAAGCACTCATTATGCACACAAGACGATCTGCCGGTTTAGAACCTTGGGATAGACATGGGCCAAAATACATTCTGGGTGAGGATGGAGAAGTGCGTTTTGTGGGGCATTTTGATGATGCTCATAACCCTCTCTTTTTCACAATCCACAAACAACTCAATAAATCGTTCACTTATCAAACTCTCTTTCAGACGCTGAGAAGAAGGAATAAGCATGAACATGACATTCAGTTGTTTGTGAAAATTATCAGTCGTTCAAAGGCACTGTTTGAAATAACTTATCCGCAAAGTGAGTTTCATCTACTCCTTTGGGATGACAAAAACGAAAAGGATCGAGACCTTATTTTAAAAAAAATGAGAGAAAATGATATTCGTGTTCATCTGATCAGCGATATATTACCAAACTATCAAAATGTTCCAGACTCATACGCAATCCATCCTCTTGATAAACATCCCAATGCGCTGGCTCATGAAATCATTGCAGAGTATATCATCAACCATATTATTAATTTTAATTAGTCATGAATGTTTTGGAATAAAATGCTTAATCCTGATGCCACTATTAAAATTTGTCTTGTCAGTTGGACTGCTTTTATGCCTTCTCGCTGGCAAACGGTACTGTCTATCAGAAAACAGTACAACGTCGATTTTAGGGTTGTAGCGCCACCCTGTGCCAAAATTACGCCAGTCTACGACCCCTCTGGCTATTTAAGCCTTGGTTCGGTTGGTCTAAAAGAGTGTCCGTGTTTTGTGACTTTGATTCCCCTTAACGATGTTGAACGTCCAGATGCCGGCTTCCAAGCCAAAGCACTCAAATATTTTTTGAAGTCTTATAAGCCTGACATCATCTGGATTCATGGTGAGCCTCTACAGCAGGTTACACGACAAATATGCAAGTTGTATTTATTTTCTCAAGGGCCTAAGATATATCAAGCCGCAGTGGACAACTACCAGCCCCGAGGTAAAGGACCAAATGCTCTTTTAAATGGGTTGTTATTAAAACAGGTGACTGCTTTTCTTGCGGTTTCGCAATCTACGGCCCTCGCTCTGAAGGAAGAACTTGGCATACCAGAACAAAAAATAGTCGTCACTTACCTGCCTAATCTCCCGATAAAAAAAGTGACTCTGAAAAATAACCGTGGATTTAGAATAGGTTTTGCTGGTAGAATAGCACCGCAAAAAGGGATAGGGATTCTTTTAGATGCCCTTGACTTGTTACCTTCAGAGATTCAACTTTTTACTGCAGGAGACGGAGAAGAAGAGATAGTGCGTCATCTCCAAGCCCATCCACGGATTCATCACATGGGAATGCTGAGTGATTTATCTGCCCTATTTTCACAAATTGACTTACTCATTGTGCCATCGCTGACCACACCAAAATGGAAAGAACAGTTTGGAAGAGTCATCGCCGAAGCATTTAGTGTTGGTATCCCAGTGGTTGGCTCAGATTCGGGCTCAATACCTGATGTTGTTGGAGAGGCTGGACTCATTTATCCAGAGCATTCATCTAAAGCGTTATCTGAGCGAATCATGGCACTATCATTGAACCAATCCTTCTATCAGGAACTGGCGAACAAAGCAACGGCGAGATTCAAAAAACACTTTTCAGTGGCCGCACATGCACAAAGACTGGCAACTATTTTCAATCTCGACATTAAACAATAACCTTGATCAAGAACTCAATCAGAAATGAGACTTAAGCAAGTGAAGATAAAAAACAGTTTTTTGAGTTCCCTATTTGTATATCATAAGCGAAAAGATAGGCACCTTTTCCAGACTCATCTTAAACCAAATGATGTCTTTCTAGTGGGGCATCCTAAGTCAGGAAATACCTGGTTGGCTTACATGTTAGCGATCATGTTGTATCGAGATGTTCATAATCAGATCAACTTAGCCAATATAGGTGAGTTTATTCCTTATATTCATGGTGAAGATAGTGCTATCAAGCGTTATAGGAATATCATGACTCCGCGGATTTTTCGCAATGAATGGCCCAAATATTCAAGCTTATATCCTAAAAGCATTTACTTGATTCGCGATCCTAGAGCAGTATTAGTCTCCTATTACTACCACTATTCCACAGTGATGCCTGAACAAAAAATGACTTTGCCCTCTTTTGTCGATGCCTATCTAGCAGATGGTGCCATAAAACACTTTGAACCAGCCTTAATGCGTTGGGATAAACAGGTTTTGCAATGGTTAGAACGCTCAAAATGCCAAGCCGTCCAAATCATAAAATACGAGAATCTAATCAGTGAACGACGCCAGGAATTGGAATTGTTGGCTGATTTTATCGGTATTTCCACTGCTCAAAAAGAGATTTCTTTAGCTGTGGCGCGTGGTGATTTTAAAGCAATGCAAATCAACGAGGAAAAATATGGCATTGAATCGTACCCTGCTGAAATGGGGAAGCGGGGTAGATTTATTCGCCGTGGCAAGGCAGATGGATGGAAAGAAGAAATGCCAGAATATCTGGCAGCACAAATTGAAAGTCAATTTGCAGAAGTTTTAAGGCAGGTTGGTTATTTATAATTGTCCGATAGTCTTGTAAGTGATAATGAATCAAATTATAACAAAAATCCTACCATCAAGAATCTATCAGGCCATCTTGGCTTACTGGCGACGAGGGTATCAGCCAGTACGTTGGGGCAATATGCGTCGCCTGACACCCGTTAGTCGTGTCTTTGGCATTGACCGAGGCCAGTGCATTGACCGCTATTACATCGAAGCTTTTTTGCAAAAACAGCAAAACGACATTCAGGGACGAGTATTAGAAATAGGCGATTCTAGCTACACCCGAAAATTTGGCGGGCAGCGCGTGAACCGCTGTGAAGTTTTGCACGCCAAACCTGGCAATCCACAAGCCACTTTCGTCGGTGATTTGGCAACTGGGGAAGGTATCCCGAAGGCGCTATTCGATGGCATGATTCTAACTCAAACCTTTCCCTTTATCTATGATGTGCCAGCAGCTCTAGTCAATAGCTATAGCGCCCTGAAGCCAGGTGGCGTGCTACTGGCCACCTTTCCCGGCATTAGTCAAATTAGCCGCTATGATATGGATCGCTGGGGCGATTACTGGCGTTTTACGGATGCTTCAGCACGGCGATTGTTTGGTCATGTGTTTGGTGATGAGCAAGTCACGATCACCACCTACGGCAATGTTTTAGTAGCTTGCGCGTTTTTGCAGGGTTTAGCCGCTGAAGAACTGAAGCCAAAAGAACTGAACTATCATGATCCCGATTATCAATTGCTGATCACCGTTCGAGCAGAGAAGAAATGAAACGACTAATAAATCTTGGTATTGGACGGGCACGGGCAGCAAGCCGTTGGCTCCGGAACAAAATGGTGAACACCGCGCCCATTTTACTTTATCATCGGGTGGCAGATGTGCCATCCGATCCGCAATTGCTGTGTATATCTCCAAAGCATTTTGCAGAACATCTTGAGGTGTTGCAAAGAGAGGCGCAGCCCATCAGCCTTCAACAGATGGTTACGGCGTTGCGATCCGGCAGACTGCCGCATCGAGCGGTGGTTATCACCTTTGACGATGGGTACGCCGATAATTTCATCCATGCCAAACCGTTGCTAACGCAAGATGATGTGCCAGCAACCGTTTTTGTGATCACCGGTTATATCGGGCAGAAGCGTGAATTTTGGTGGGATGAACTGGAAAGACTATTGCTACAACCCAACACGCTACCCCAAAGGCTTTCTTTAAAAGTCTCTGGAAAAGTTCAGGAGTGGGCATTAGGAGAATCCGCAACTTATAGCCAAGCTGCTTATTGGCAGCATTGTGGTTGGAACGTTTTGGAAAAAGACGATCCAACGCCACGCCATGCCGTCTATCGTTCACTTCATCGGGCACTTTTTAACTTGTCAGAGCCAGAGAAAAGCTTGCAAGCCTTACAGACACAAGCAGGGGTGGGGGCAACTGCTCGAACTACGCATCGCCCCCTAACCACTGAAGAAGTGATTGAACTGGCGGCAGACGGATTGGTTGAAGTCGGTGCCCACACGGTAACACACCCGGTTTTGTCTACATTTCCAATTGCTGTACAGCAAGATGAAATTCAGCGCAGCAAAAAGCATCTTGAAGATATTCTCAACCAAGTGCCGCTCAGTTTTTCTTATCCTTATGGCACCCAAACTGATTACACGTCGAAAACGATTTCAATCGTGCGTGAAGCTGGTTTTAGGTGTGCCTGTACAAACGTCCAAGATGTGATTTGGCAAAGCCAGATTTGGGGAGACAGCGATTGTTATCAGCTTCCACGTATTTTAGTGCGCGATTGGGATGGTGATGAGTTTGCAAAACGACTACAATCTTTTTTAGCGTGAGGATAATGCGTATTATTCAGGTTAATTGTCATGATTCCGGGGGGGGGAGCTGCAACCATTGCTTTTGACCTCCATCGTAGCTATTTAGCAGATGGATATTCGGTTTGGTTGGCCGTAAAGAACAAGAATACCCAAGCTCCCAATGTTCAAGTGCTTTGTAACGATGCCTATCGCTCTTTTTGGGCAGAGTGCTGGTTCCGCCTCGGTAACCTTTTCTCACCCTGGGCAACCCGCCCAATGCTTGGGCGACTGTGTGCTATCACTCACTACATTGGACAACCTAAGCGTTTAATAGTCAAACTCGCAGGGCATGAGGAATTTGATTTCCCGGCGACATGGCATCTATTAGATTCTATTCCTCAACGGCCAGATATTTTGCATCTTCATAACCTACACGAAAACTATTTTGATCTGCGAGCCTTGCCTTGGCTTAGTCAGCAAGTGCCGGTCATGATGACATTACATGATGCTTGGCTACTCAGTGGTCATTGCGCCCACTCATTTGATTGCCAACGTTTTATGACCGGTTGTGGCAAATGCCCAGACTTAAGCATTTATCCGCATATTTTGCGCGATGGAACTGCTTATAATTGGCAACGCAAACGCTCAATCTATATGAAGAGCCGTCTCTATGTAGCGACACCTTCACACTGGTTGATGGAAAAGGTCTCTAAATCTATGCTAACCAAAGCCATTGTTGAAGCACGGGTTATTCCTAATGGGGTGGATCAAACTATCTTTCAACCGGGTTCTCAAAAAAATGCCCGTACTGCGCTTGCTATCTCGCCAACACCTATTATGTTGCTCTTTACTGCTCATGGTATCCGCAAGAGTCCGTGGAAAGATTACCAAACATTGCGTTCAGCCGTTGCTTTAGTCGCCAAACAACTGCCTGACAAACAGTTACTTTTTATCGCACTAGGAGAAGAGGCACCACCTGAACAAATCGGAGCCGCCGAAATCCGTTTTGTACCGTATCAAACTAACCCTAAAGCCGTCGCGCAGTATTACCAAGCCGCCGATATTTATCTTCATGCGGCCAAAGCCGATACCTTTCCTACCGTCATTCTTGAAGCTTTAAGTTGTGGTACACCTGTCATAGCCACAGCCATCGGAGGCATTCCTGAACAAATCGAAGATGGAGTGACCGGCTTTCTCGTCCCGCCAAAAGATGCAGAAGCGATGGCAGCACGCATCCTTGAGCTTATCCGTTCAGAACCGTTACGTCAAGCTATGAGCCTACAAGCCCATCAGACTGCCAAACGTGACTTTGATGTAGAACGAATGATAAAGGATTACTTGACCTGGTACGAGGAAATCATTTCACATTATAAACCTGATAGTTCTTGAGAGTAGTCAGTTTTTTGGAAGTTATCTAGCTGAAAATCTATATGACTATTTCAATCGCTGGCATGTTTTGTCAGACAATATTTTTGTCGAGAATGATCATATTCAAACAAATGATCCCTTAATTTCATTTGAATTCTATTTGGCAAATATTGAAAAGACTTGTGAATGTATGCCAATAAATAATCAAATACTGTCGGCTGAAGCGATATGTTCTTCATCTCTGCTTTGTATTCATTCATAAACAGAGAGGATAATTGATTGGCATGATACTTAAACCCACCCAGCCAAGCAGAGACAATATAGAGTGGTGCATGATTTATAAATGTTTTCCAAAGGTAAAAATCACCAGCATACTTAAATGTTCTAAGTTCGTTAAAATCAATTTTTTGGTGAACCCTCTTATGCCAAAAAGTTGATTCCTGCTGAACAAAAGGAAGAATTGTGCCATAAAAGCCTTTCAATAAAAGGTTTTTATTGTACTCAAAGGGAAGGCAGAAATTTATCAAGTGACCTTTTTCGTTATAAAACGTATTGATTCCAGTTAAAAAGTGTACTTGATACTGAGTGAAAATCTCAAACACGATTTCAAAAGCATGTCTTGAATAGTAATCGCCAGCGTTTATATAAGAATACACTTCACTATCGGTTTCACCTTCAAATCCTTTCGCTAACGCATCATACATGCCAGAATCTTTTTCAGAATAATAGTGTATTTGTATGTTTTTGTGATGACTAAATTTCTGGGCGATTTGTTGAATTTTGTCAAAGGTCGCATCAGATGAGCCACCATCACGGATGGTGTAACATAAGGAACATTTTTGTTCGTTAAAAATCGTCTGAGTAAGCACTGAAAACATTGTATCTTCAATGAGATTTTCAGCATTTAAACAGGGTGTGACACAATAAAATTTCATGACTTTCCTTTTCAAAATCTTTAATGAACTCACGCGCTATTCTGATTATATCTATTGCGTGTTATTATGACGCTTTTATTTTTTAAGTCAATTATTTTATTTATACATTTATTTGTAGCTTGATGTTCAAGTTTTCAAAAAAGAATAACGGGCCTCAATAGGCTCAGTCATGTAGTCATGTAGGTCGGGTTAGCTTATCAAGCGCAGCGCGATAACGTAACCCGACATTTATTTAAAGTTTTCAAAAAAGAATAACGGGCCTCAATAGGCTCAGTCATGTAGTCATGTAGGTCGGGTTAGCTTATCAAGCTCCGCGCGATAACGTAACCCGACA
>Ga0233403_10000462_pt1 | contig 18920 bp, 15 predicted proteins | sample Na_oxic_1_MG_FD_179866 | JGI IMG/M metagenome (GOLD analysis project Ga0233403, IMG submission 179866) | Seawater microbial communities from Saanich Inlet, British Columbia, Canada - Na_oxic_1_MG | ecosystem: Environmental > Aquatic > Marine > Inlet | place: Canada: British Columbia | collected...
CCATCGGCATCAAAATCACCAATAATCACGATACGCTGCTGTGTTTTAACGGCTTGAGCAAGTAAGTTCACCGCTTGGGCAATACCATTTAACTGTTTAAAATGCAGTAAATCTTTAGCACCTGTCTCTAAATCCGATAATGAATCAATGCCACGTGTGCGAAAAATTTGCGCGAGGATCTTGCCATACGGCCCAGCAAAATCTTGAGCGCTTAATGGCGACGCATTAGCCGCAGTAGCCAAAGCAGACTGCTCAGGAGAGGCAGAAATTTGCGCAAGCGTTTGTGGCATAAGCGTGCGCGGCACAATAGCTAAATCAGATATACCAGCATCTTGCACAGTAGATAACGCGGTAGATAACGCGCTAGATTGTTCATTTAAAAGTAAAGACAACTTATTCGCCTAAACGTTTTTTCAGTTCAGCTAACAGTGCAGACGCTGGTTGATACCCACCTATCAGTGAACCATCCGCAACAACAATATTAGGTGTACCTGTCACACCAATAGCGCCGCCAGTTTGATAATGTTTCGCGACCTCGTTTTTACAGCTTAATGATGCAACCGTATCGCCGCCTTTAGCTTGATCCATTGCATCTTGTCGGTTAGTAGCACACCAAATAGATTGCATCTGTTTAAACACATCGCCATTTAACCCTTCACGCGGATAAGCAAGGTAACGAATAGAAATGCCCGCATCGAGGTAATCTTGCATTTCACGATGTAACTTACGGCAGTACCCACACGTTATATCGGTAAATACATCAACGATATACTTTTCATTTGCTGCTTTGTAAACGATACCTGAATCTCGAATATCAGCGACTTTTTGTAAACGAATACCATTCATTGCGATATCCGTTTCGTTCAACATACCTTTATCCAGATTAAAAATCACCGCATTAATAAAAAACTGTCCATCTTTGGAAAGATAAAAAATACCTCGGTCAGTCGTGATTTGATATAAGTTGTCTAGAGGTGATTGCTCAACATTTAAAATACTCAAGCGGGTATTGCGTTGAAATTTTTCAATCAGCTCGTCGCTCAATACAATGGTATTAGCAGAAGTAAGTGACGCCGTTTGCGCTGGACTGTTTTCTGCTTCCTGCGCACAGGCACTGATACTAACCAGGATGAATAAACTTAATACAGCTTGTTTAATTAATACTATTTTCATTGCTTTTTGGTATCCAAATTCGATGTTAAAGGTCTATGCTTGTTGTTATAGACCGCAATAAGTGACCATTGTATTCATCTTTATGATAAAAATCCCGCTTAATTACATTTTTTGAAACTGCACAAAAAGCGCAAATTCATCCACGGGGGTGGTGTGTTGTAATAATGTGAGTTAAGCGTTCGGTTGCTACATGGGTATAGATTTGGGTGGTAGATAGATCACTATGCCCTAATAAAAGTTGCACCACGCGCAAATCAGCCCCGTGGTTTAACAGATGAGTAGCAAACGCATGACGCAGTGTATGCGGCGATAAATGCACGTTTATCCCTGCAATCGTGGCATATAATTTAATCCGATGCCAAAAGGTCTGACGGGTCATCAACGTACCGCGAGAACTTGGAAACACCACATCACTGCTGTGCTTTAATAGCTCTGGTCGTCCCGATTTTACGAATGCCTCAATCGCATCTACAGCAGGTTCACCCAGTGGCACTAAGCGTTCTTTGTTACCTTTACCGATGACTCTTACCACACCTTGCAACAAGGAGATCTGATCCAAGCGTAAACTCACCAATTCCGTGACTCGTAATCCAGTTGCATATAACACTTCTAACATCGCTTTATCGCGCAGACCAATGGCGTCGTTTTCATCCGGAGCATCAAGCAATGCTTCTATCTGTTGCTCCGTTAACGTATCGGGCAATGCCACTTTGATTTTTGGCGGTTTGATATGACGCAATGGGTCATCTTCGCGGATTTTTTCAGACAAGCAGTATTTGATAAAGGTCTTTAATGACGATAAACCTCTGGCCGTACTTCGCGCGGATAAATTATGTTGTTGGCGATGAGTCAAATAGTCACGGATTTGGGCTTCATTGATATCAATTAACCTAAAATCTGCAGTCGCAACGCTCAAGTACTCACAGAGTTTGCGTAAATCGGTGTGATACGCCGACAAAGTATTATCTGATAAGCCTTTTTCTAAGTATAAGACTTGTAAAAACGCTTCAATCGATTGTTGATTATCTACCGAAATTAATCCTGTCACTGCGGTTAAGGCCGACTACTTTTTATCAGCTCATAGGCAGCTTGAATATCTTGCGCTTTGACTTTAGCTAGCTCCATTGCTTGTTGCGGCAAGCCTTTAGCGATGAGTTTATCTGGATGATGTTCATTCATGGCTTTTTTGTAAGCGCGTTTAAGCGTTTTTTCATCCGCAGTGGGAGCGACATTTAAAATGCGGTAAGCATCCGTTAAGCGTTGTTTGTCCGAATATTGACGGGCACGAGAGTATTGTTGTTGCGCTTTATCACGCCACGCATTTGCTTGTTCTTGCGCACGGGAACGGGCTTCATCACGCGCTTTACTAAATGCATCTTGGCGCTGACGAAATCTGAGCTCAGCTTCAAACTTACGGATTAATCGATCCAGATCTTTGTGCCCAAAACCAAGCCCTGATGCCACTTTATCAAGCACTTCGACTTCACTTACGGATAATTGACCATCGGCAAATGATGCCTCGATGAGCATTTCCAGAAACGCCTGAAGGATTATTTTTTGTCCGTGTAAGTCGTGTTTTAAATCTTTTAATATATTGTTGAGCGGGAAATGTTGGTCTTTGCCCTCCCTAAAAGCTTGTTGCGCTTCACGACGATCATTTTCATTCAGCCCCATATCGTCCATCAGCTTTAAGGCGACATTGATCTCCGACTGAGTCACCGCACCATCGGCTTTCGCTATATGCCCTAAACAAGCAAACAATGCATGGAAAAAAATCGCACTACTTTGCAAACGTTCGTTGTCAGCAAAAAAGCGCCCAAATCCACCGGAACGAGAAAAATCATTACTCATTCCTTTATCGAACATATGTCCGGCAATTAAGCCCAGTATCGCTCCGGGTATTTTTAATAATAAAAACCCGAACACGAACCCTAGTAATTTTCCCATGAATGGCATTGTTTAGTCACTGTAACACTTGATATAGGGCTACTATAACCGTCGACGGATTGGCAATAAACCCATTTTATGAAAAAAAATCAATGAAAACGGGGTTTTTACGACTTAAACATGGAAATTTAGCCATAAACCTTTAAAATCGGCAGTACTTGAATTTTGGACTCCATGCGCTTTCATGAAATTTGCCGTTACCTTTATCTTCGCAGCGCTCCTAGCGATTGCCTCCGGCAATGCGCAAGCACAGGCTACCAGCGAGCCAATTGACTTATTACAATGCGCGAACCCTGTACTTTTTGCACCTGAAATACTGGATGTAAATGCTTCTTTTGATCCCAATTCAGTTGTAGTTACCGCTGATTCAGCCACCATGACGCTAACCCAGCGCGCACAATTTAGCGGCAACGTAAATATTATAAGTCCTCGCGGGCAAATATTTGCAGATGAAGCGATTGTGACAGACAACGGTAATGGTGTCGTCGCCGTGGGCGAAGTGGGGTTTGTCAACGACCAACTTCAAGTCACCAGTGAATCGATTTCCCTTAATGGTATTACCGATTCGTTTTTGATTAGTAATGCCCGCTACCAACTTGCGAGTGTTAACGGCAATGGATTAGCCGAGCAGATCAGCATCGGTAGTAAATCAGGCTTAACCCTCGATAGTGTTAGTTTTACTACTTGCCCATTAAATCAACAAGATTGGGCAATCAAAGCATCACAACTCAATATTGGTGAAGCCGGCAATCTTGGACAGGCTTTTAACACGCGCTTCTATGTGGCAGGTGTGCCTGTGTTGTATTTACCTTACTTTGCGTTTCCAGTTACCTCACAACGTCAGTCGGGCTTGCTCTTCCCTAATATTTCATCATCGAGTACCAATGGTGTTGACGTATCTCAGCCTTTCTATTGGAATATCGCGCCAAATTTAGATGCAACCTTAACACCGCGTTTACTGACCAACCGAGGCATCCAATTTAACAGTGAATTTAGGTACTTAACAGCCTCTCAGCAAGGCGAGCTAACGCTTGAATACTTAGCCTCTGATGATGAATACATCAACAGCGATGCACGTTATTTTTTACGGTTACAACATCAAGGTACTCTGACTGATAATTTACAATGGTTTGTGGATTTTAATCAGATCAGTGATGAAAACTATATCGTCGATCTCGGCTCGGATTTTTATAATCGCGCCGACACCTATGTTAATCGAGCAGTTGGGTGGCTGTATCACTCTCCTAACTTAACGGTCCAAACCACTTTTCAAGACTTCGACGTTATTGGTGAAACCACGAACAATTATCGCGCTTTACCCCATATATCTGCCGATTACACGCAAGTACTTGATCCTAACTGGCGTTTAGATATTCACTCTGAGTTGAGCTATTTCGACAATCACAATCCACAATTACCCACCGCAACACGGGCTCATTTTGCACCGACACTCACCTATAATCAGGTCACGCCAGGGACACAAATGAGTGCAGATTTAACTTGGTATTCGACTTATTACCAACAGCGACATCTGGGTGATTCTGAGTTAGCGACCAGTGTAAATCGTAATATCGGTCAAGCTCGTCTGTTTGCAGCGGCGTTTTTTGAACGTCCACAATCGTTTACCGATACCGATGGCATTATGACATTGGAGCCCAAAATACAGTATTTATATACATCTTATGCCGAGCAAAACGACATTGGCTTGTATGACTCTGCTCAGCTACTCAATAACGTAAACGGCTTATTTCGTGGCCAAGCATTTAGTGGTTTAGACCGTATCAGTGATAATAACCAATTAACTATTGGGTTGAGCTCGCGCATCATGGATGGCGATAATCAAGAGCGTGCATCATTTAGTGTCGGACAAATCTTTTATTTTGATGAATCACGTTTACTTAACCAAACCCAAACAGGGCAAAGCTCAGCGCTTGCTGCAGAATTTGATTTTAGGTTATCGCAACGTTGGTTTGCGCATTCTCAATTACAGCTCGCGACACAAGTTGATAAAGTAGAGCGCAGTAGCGTTTCGCTAGAATACCGCAAAGACACCCAAAGTCTGATACAATTATCACATCGTTATGTGCGTAATTTATCCCAAGAAACTATTAATCAAATGGGCTTAAGTGCTGCTTGGCCAATATCTGATCGCTGGCAATGGGTGGGTCGTTGGTATAAAGATCGTAGTTTATCGCGAACTATTGAGGCATATGTTGGTCTGCAATATGAATCATGTTGTTGGTCCGTGCGCTTTATCGGTCAACGCAACTTAGCCAACCGCTACTCAAATGATGGGATCCAAGATATTAATCAGTTTGATTCTGGGATAGCATTACAATTTAGTTTTAAAGGTATTTCGTCGAATCGACGCAATAAGAGTATGTTACAAGATGGTATGTTTGGTTATCGCCAGCCATACCTCATCAATTAAAGTGTCTTAACAACACAACAATAAAAAGAGTGTTTATGAAGTTTTTACGTATATTGATTGGTTGTATTTGTTTATCTGCGAGTCTCAATATCGCAGCACAAACAGTACTAGATAAAGTCTCTGTCATTGTCGACAAAGGCGTTATTTTAGAAAGTGAGATCCGTGAGCTAGTGAAGACGGTTAAAGACAACGCTACCAAAAATAACCAAGCGTTGCCGTCTGATCGCGCATTGAGAACCCAAGCAATCGAGCGCCTCATCCTAGATAATTTACAAATGCAAGTCGCTGACCGCATGGGGATCCAAGTCTCTGATCCGCAACTTGAACAGACTATTGCCAATATCGCGCAAAATCAAAACAGCAGCGTAGACCAACTACGCGCGTCGATTAGACAAGCAGGTTTAGATTATGAAAACTATCGTGAATCAGTACGTAAAGAGTTGATTACCGGTGAAGTCCGCAGAGCTAATGTACGTCGTCGGATCTATATTACACCACAAGAAATCGCCACATTAGTATCACTGATTGAAGAACAAGGTAATGAACAAGCCGAATACCGTTTAGGACATATTTTAATCGGATTTCCGCCAGAACCTACTGATGAAGATATTACCGGTGCGCGTAGCCGAGCCGACAAAGTATTAACCCTACTTAATTCAGGCTCTGATTTTGCAAAAATCGCGATCGCCTCATCTTCAGGTCCAAAGGCTTTAGATGGCGGTGATATGGGATGGTTAAACATCAACTCAATGCCGACTTTGTTTGCTGAAGTGATCCAAGGCAAGGAAACGGATGCGTTAATCGGTCCAATTCGCAGTGGTGCAGGCTTCCATATCTTGAAAATTTTAGAAACACGTGGCGTTGAAGTCGCTAAGCTAGAAGAAATAAACGCGCGTCATATTTTGATCAAGCCTTCGATCATTCTTTCTGAACAAAAAGCACAATCGATGTTACTTGAGTTTAAAGCGCAGATATTAGAAGGGACTGCTCAATTTGCTAACTTAGCTAAAAAGCACTCAGAAGATCCTGGTTCAGCCATAAAAGGCGGTGATTTGGGTTGGGCTGATCCTAATATGTACGTCCCAGCTTTTAAAGACGCGTTAATGCAACTAGCCAAAGATGAAATTTCAGAGCCAGTTCGCTCGGTTCACGGTTGGCACTTAATGCAACTAATTGACCGCCGTGTCGATGATATTACCGACCGTAAAAAGCAAGACAAAGCATACCAGCTCTTATATAACCGTAAGTTTTCAGAAGAAACCGATGCGTGGTTACGTGAAATGCGTGAAGAAGCCTTTATCGAAGTGTTAGATGAAGACGGAACATCAGACTAATGCATACTTTAAGTAAAATTGCAGTTACCCCAGGTGAGCCTGCCGGCATTGGTCCAGACTTAATCGTCGAACTTGCTCACCATAGCTGGGATGCGATACTGGTAATATATGCTGACCAGGAAATGCTTGCACAGCGTGCTGCTCTATTGAATATTGAATTAGCGTTGATACCTTTCACCGGACAAACCACAAAAGCGCCTATGGGTAGTTTGTATGTACATCATATTCCGTGTGATGCTCCCGTCGTAGCTGGAGAGTTATCCGCGGCTAATGGCCATTATGTGGTGGAAACATTAAAGCAAGCGTGTGCAGCAAACATGAATCAAGATTTTGATGCTGTCGTTACGGGTCCTGTGCATAAAGGCATAATTAACAAAGCAGGTATTTCTTTTAGCGGTCATACCGAATATTTCGCGAGTCAATCCAATACCAGTGATGTGGTAATGATGTTATCTACTGATGGATTACGGGTGACATTGGCTACGACACATATTCCTTTGGCGTATGTTGCAAAGGCGATTACTCAAGAGCGCATAGACAAAGTCATTCATATCATTAATACCGATTTAAAATTGAAGTTTGGCATAGAAAAACCACATATTTATGTCTGCGGTTTAAATCCTCATGCGGGTGAAGATGGACATTTGGGACGTGAAGAGTTAGATATCATCATTCCGGCGTTAAATAAGCTCCGCGATGAAGGGCTCAACATCACCGGCCCCCTTCCAGCTGATACCATCTTTAATCCAAAATATTTAGACGATGCAGATACTGTTCTTGCGATGTATCACGATCAAGGTCTACCCGTATTAAAATACAAAGGATTTGGCCAAGCGGTCAACATCACTTTAGGCTTACCATTCATCCGTACTTCGGTCGATCATGGTACCGCTATCGATTTAGCCGGAAAAGGTGAAGCCGATGCAGGAAGCCTGCACCGCGCAATCCTCAAAGCAATCAAACTAGCAAATAGGCGTATATGAGCAGCACACACTTAGGACACAAAGCGCGTAAACGCTTTGGACAAAACTTCTTAAACGACGATTATGTGATAGACCAAATTGTGAGTGCCATTGCACCTAACAATATAGATATCATGGTTGAAATTGGCCCAGGTTTAGGCGCATTGACAGAGCCTGTTTGTGAAATTGTCGACCATCTAAACGTAGTTGAATTAGATCGCGACTTAGCCAAGCGCTTACGTGAACATCCGTTTATGTCTAAAAAGCTCAACGTAATTGAAGCCGATGCGCTGAAATTTGATTTCACTGAATTAGCGAAATTAGGCCCATTAAAGGTTTTTGGTAACTTACCTTACAACATCTCGACCCCTCTGATGTTCCATTTGTTTACGTTCACCAATAAAATCAAAGACATGCACTTCATGCTACAAAAAGAAGTCGTGAATCGTTTAGCTGCAAGACCCGGTCATAAAAACTATGGTCGACTATCGGTAATGGCGCAGTATTATTGTACTGTCGTGCCGGTGATCGAAGTGCCACCAGAATCATTTACCCCTGCACCGAAAGTTGATAGCGCAGTAGTACGATTAATCCCGCATCAAACTCCGCCAGTACAAGTGAATAACTTACATAACTTGGAACGCGTCGTAGCGTTAGCATTTAATCAACGCCGCAAAACTATTCGAAATAGTTTAAAAACGGCGATCGATGCTGACGGATTAACGGCTATTGGTATCGATCCCGTATGGCGTGCAGAGGGGTTGTCGTTAGCACAATTTGCCTTAATTGCGAATCATGCTACATTCGACGAAAACGAATAAATCGAATCCACCATCCATAAAAAGCAGATGAGAGCAAACAATGCAAGTAACCTCTGATATTGTTATTGAAGTTAACACGCAGTTTATCGGGCAACAAGCAGGTGATAACGTGGTGCGTTTTGCCTTTGCTTATCATGTCACTATGACAAATGTAGGCTCCGAACCACTGCAACTTCGCAATCGCTATTGGTTGATTACTGATGGCAACGGTGAAACTCAAGAAGTCAGTGGAGCTGGTGTTGTCGGCGAAGAGCCCGTTATAGCGCCAGATCAAAGCTTTGAGTACCGCAGTGGCGCAGTGCTCGATACGCCAGTCGGCACCATGCAAGGCCATTATGAGTTTGAAGCGAGTGATGGCACTTTATTTGCTGCACCGATTAACGTCTTTTCATTAGCTGTAGCCAATGTCCTTAACTAACATGAGTTGGTTGTAACTGATGACCGATTATGTTGTTGGGGATATTCAAGGGTGTTTAGGTGGTCTTGATAAGCTGCTCACTCATATTGGATTTAATCCGCAACAAGATAAATTAATCGCAGTTGGCGACTTAGTCGCTCGCGGTGAAAACTCCCTTGGAGTAATTGAGTTATGTTATTCATTAGGTGACAGCTTTACTTCGGTATTAGGTAACCACGATTTACATTTACTCACTACCCAAGCAGGCTTAAAAGAAGTCAAGCCGAGCGACAAGCTTACTGCGTTGCTACAATCGAATAAAATTCAGCAATATATCGACTGGCTCAGACAGTTTCCTCTCGCTTACCAATATGATGAAAACACATTAATTAGCCACGCAGGGCTTTACCCTAGTTGGTCATTTGAGCAAGCAGTTGGCTATTCTGATGAAATCCAACAACTTTTACAACAGCCTGATTTTGCAAAACAAATTAATAAATTATATGGTAACCAACCCTATTCCTGGCACAGCCAATTAACGGGTAAATCCCGTCTTCGCTTCATCGTAAATGCTTTTACTCGGATGCGCTATGTCAGCGATCATGGCGCATTGGATTTTAATGCCAAAATGCAACCAAAATGCGCACCTAATAATATCAAACCTTGGTTTACACAATATAATCCGCACTTATCAGACCAACATCGTATACTATTCGGACATTGGGCTAGTTTACAAGGTCAAACCCACGACCCGCGCTTTCTTGCGCTAGATACTGGCTATGTTTGGGGTAACACCCTGACCTGCTTTAATCTAACCAACAATAATCGCATTTCAATCTCTGCATAAAGTTTCTGTAATACTTGCCGTTATCTAATCGTAGAAGATCTGTATAAAAAGGTCGAATCTATCATATACAAGGAAGTATTATGCAGCTCAGTGTTTCTAAACGTTTGATTTCTGGATTTAGTATAATCGCAGTCCTGATTATCTTCATTAGTATCTCATCCCTGATTTATATTAATAATATTAAACAAGCCACTGCCAAAGTCCATGAGCAATCATTACCGGTCTTAAGTTTAAGTAAAGACTTACAGGCACAGTTTTTGCTGATGAGTAAGTATATGTTTCGTACCTATGTAGAAAAAGAAGTAAATAACATTTCAATAGCGAAAAGTAAATTTAACGAACGCAAAATACATTTTGATAATACTTACGCTGAAATAGAAGCGTTAACCAAAGATGAGCGTGAACTTCAATCACTACTTGGTGTGATTGGTGTTTCATATTCTGAGTATATCGAACATACAAATAGGATGTTTACAGCCCATGCCAAAGAGATGTTATTACAACAACAACCTTTGCGCATTGGTGCATTAATCGGTGGGGTATCTGGAACCGCAAGTGCTATTAATAATGATATCGCGCCTGATGCGACTACTGTTACCGTAAATTCATTTTCTAAAGCGCAACTCGCACTAAGCGATTCAGAAAGGAAAATGGAGTTAGCACTGCAAGAAATTGATATCTTAATTGATACTATAAATAACCAAGTAATGACATCTAAAACCTATCTATCCGAAATCGAAAAAGTTGCCACTTGGCAGATTGCTTGTATTGCACTGACGGCTTTGGTCACCGCTTTTGTGATAGCTATCCTTACTATTAGGTCTATTCTTCAACCGTTACGTAAGACTAATCAGGTGTTACGTATGATTGCAGCTGGCGATCTTTCCCAACAATTAGACGATTCTAGCCATAATGAGTTTGGAAAATTAGCCAAACATGTCAATTCTGTAGTTACGAGTCTAAAACAGGTGATTTCAGCAATTAGCGAGCGGGCAGACCGATTAGCATGTGCTGCAGAACAAACTTCAACTGTCACTAATCAAACTATGTTGTCTATCGAACACCAAAAATCACAAATAGGCTTGGTTTCGGATGCGACAAATAAGATGCAACACCGTGCCACAGGAGTCAAAGAAAACGCAGAAGAAACACTTGCCCAAATCAAGCATGCAGATGCTGAAGCTGCCAAAATAAAGCATATATCATTAGAAAATAAACGCACGATTGAAACGCTAGCAACTGACGTTGATGCTGCCGCACAAGTTATTAATAAACTTCATCATGACAGTGCAAGTATTACAGGAATCTTAGATGTCATTCGTGGTGTTGCCGACCAAACTAACTTGTTGGCATTGAATGCAGCGATAGAAGCAGCAAGAGCAGGCGAACAAGGCCGAGGTTTTGCAGTTGTTGCCGATGAAGTCCGTACGCTAGCGAGTCGCACTCAACAATCGACCCAAGAAATTAATTCGATGATTGAAATCTTACAAGAAGGTGCTGAGCGCGCCGTTACCGTGATGAATCAAGGTAAAGCACAAACAGATATCTGTGTGGAGCAGACCATGCGTGCAACAGAGGCAATTGACTCGATTACTCATGCGGTGCACAAAGCTCATGCTGTTAGCACTCAAATTGAAGAGTCAGCACGCACTAACTCTGAAGTGTCACAAGATATTAGTCAAAAGCTCGACTCGATTGTTGGCATAGCTCAAGAAACTAGTGTTGGCGCATTACAAACCAGTGAAGCCTCTAAATCTGTCGCTGATTTAGCAGAGCAATTACAACAATCGATACAACATTTTAAAGTGTAGACTATTCAAAGAGTACGCGATGTAGTTGTTTGACGATCTCATCACTATGTTGTTCCTGTACAAGGAATGACATATTGTGAGGGTTCGCACCAAAACAAATCATACGTAATTGATAATCTGAAACCGCACTTAAGATTTTACTGCTAACGCCAACCGAAGTTTGCATGTTGTTTCCAACTACAGTAATCAAATCAAAACCTCGTTCTACGGTCACATCACAGATATCTTGTAGTTCGATAATGGTTTCACGATTTAATCGCTCTGCAACTGAATTTGGTGGATTATCTAAAGTAAATGACACAGAGATCTCTGATGTCGTCACCAAATCAACACTTAGTTCGTGTTTAGCGATGATTTCAAAAACTTTCGCTAAGAAACCCTGAGCATACATCATCTTAGGTGTCTTAACGGTCACCATGACTTGCTCTTTGCGACGGGTAATCGCGCGGTAAGGCGGCTCCACATCACAATCACGAACTATAATAGTTCCGCCTTTTTCAGGCTCTTTTGATGAACCAACAAACACTTTAATGTCTTGACGTAAAGCAGGCTCCATTGTTGCTGGATGCAATACTTTAGCACCAAATGTCGCCATTTCTGCGGCTTCTTCAAAGCTAAGTTCTGGTAATGGACGTGCTTTATCTGTAATGCGTGGGTCGGTCGTATACACACCAATCACATCGGTCCAAATTTGACATAACTGTGCACCGAGTGCTTCTGCTAATAATGCGGCAGTAAAATCGGAACCGCCTCTACCTAATGTCGTGGTGCGACCTTGCTCATCAGCGCCAACAAAACCTTGTGTCACTTGTACATGGGTTACAATTTTAGGTGCTAAATGAGCCTGGGATAACGTTTTTATTTGCTCAAGATCTGGACTGGCAGCACCAAAATTAGAATCCGTACGCAATACTTGTTTAACATCAAATACTTCGGCAGCCACATTGTGGGCTTTCAGTACATCAGTAAACAACAACGACGACATGCGCTCACCCATAGATAATACTTGTTCTTTGAGCATATCATTAGTGCGCAATGAAGGTTGTTTGGCTAATAAGGTTAGCTCAGTAAGTAATGCTTCAAGCGCACTAGTGCGTGTTTCGCTTTGTGGCAAGTGCTTTTCAATTGCATATTGAATATCTGAAATTGCATTGATAACGCTATTTATTTGGTCTGTATCGAGTTCATCATGACATAATGAGACAAGGTGATTGGTGACGCCTGCGGATGCGCTGACGACAACGACCCTAGTGTCACTTTGTTGCGCGATAATTGACGCGCAAGCACTCATCGCTTGATAGTTGGCAACACTAGTGCCACCAAATTTGGCAATCGTTAAAGCTGAATTCATGTTGTGTGTTTTCCGTAAAAAATTGAGTCGAATCTGTCGTGGTGCTTAGTTCTCAATTTACCTCATTTTAGATTTTTTATTACTTTTGGAATGGGCTACTGATACTAGTATAAAACGATTTAGTTTTTTGGCATAGCAGAAATAAACCTGACTTTATCACCAGCCTCAATACCTTGTAGTGCAAACCAGCCTAGATTCATTTCAATGGCATAGCGCACAGCCGCTTGTGAATGATGCGCTTGTAAAGTATGTGGCTGCATTTGTTCAATATTGATAATATTACCTTTGGCATCAACATAAGCAACATCCAAAGGAATATTAGTGTTTTTCATCCACATGCCAACATATCGTGATTCAGAAAAATCGAATAACATGCCACATACATCACATAATTCAGTGCGATACATGAGTCCACGGGCACGTTGTTGATCATTGGCGGCAAATTCGAGGGTGTACACTTGATTGGCTAGTTTGACTTTCGCTTGACCAAACTTGACCGGGTTAACACCTGTGGGCAAAAAATCTGACTGGGCCGCTGCATCTGGTGATGCACAGCTAAATAGTAGACAAGCACTTAACAACAAAACAGCACGAGTAGACAGCGTCACATCAAGCCTCATTGGTGGGGTATAATAATGAAAAGGATAGCAAAAATGCAGCTCTATGCATAGTTTGCTATCCCCTATTATCCATCACTAAGCGATATTCAACGCTGGAATAATCGACGCTTTCGCTTTTTCTTCCGCGGCTTTAAACGCTTCAATCCGGTCAAAGTTTAAGTATTTATATACTTCACCCGCCATTGCATCAATTTTAGAGGCATATTCCATGTACTCGGCTGCTGTAGGTATTTTACCTACAATGGCACCCACAGCTGCCATTTCAGCCGAACATAAATACACATTGGCACCATCACCTAAACGATTAGGGAAGTTACGGGTTGACGTTGATAATACCGTTGCACCGGCTTTTACCCGTGCTTGGTTACCCATACACAATGAACAACCAGGCATTTCAGTCCGCACACCTGCACGACCATAAATATTATAAAACCCCTCTTCCATCAAGACAGCTTTATCCATCTTAGTCGGTGGCGACATCCATAAACGCGTGGGTAATGTACCGCCAAACTGTTCAAGTAATTTACCTGCCGCACGGAAATGACCAATATTCGTCATACATGATCCGATGAATACCTCGTCAATGGTATCGCCCGCTACATCTGATAATGTTTTGGCATCATCAGGATCATTTGGACAGCATAAGATTGGCTCTTTGATCTCAGCTAAATCAATTTCGATCACTTCAGCGTATTCTGCATCAGCATCAGCTTGCATCAATGAAGGCGTGGCTAACCACTCTTCCATCTTACGCGCACGACGCTCCAATGTACGTGGGTCGCCGTAACCTTCAGCGATCATCCAACGTAACATAGTGATGTTAGACGTTAAGTATTCAGCGACGGATTCTTGTGACAAGTCTATGGTACAACCTGCGGCTGAACGCTCAGCAGAGGCATCGGATAATTCAAACGCCTGCTCAACAGTTAAATCTTTAAGGCCCTCAATTTCAAGGATACGACCAGAGAAAGCGTTGACTTTTCCTTTCTTAGCAACCGTTAACAAACCTTGCTTGATACCATAAAATGGGATCGCATGAACGAGATCGCGTAGTGTGATCCCTGGCTGCATTTCACCTTTAAAACGTACCAAAATCGATTCAGGCATATCCAATGGCATAACGCCAGTGGCAGCTGCGAACGCAACTAAACCAGAACCTGCTGGGAATGAAATCCCCATTGGGAAACGCGTATGTGAATCGCCCCCCGTACCAACAGTATCTGGCAACAACATGCGGTTTAACCAAGAGTGAATAATACCGTCACCAGGACGCAGTGATACACCACCTCGGTTCATCATAAAATCAGGTAATGTGTGCTGAGTATTGATATCAATCGGCTTAGGATAAGCAGCGGTGTGACAGAATGACTGCATTGTCAAATCAGCAGAGAAACCTAGACAAGCCAGATCTTTAAGCTCATCACGCGTCATAGGGCCAGTCGTATCTTGCGATCCAACCGTCGTCATTTTTGGTTCGCAATATGTGCCAGGGCGGATACCCTCAACACCACATGCTTTACCTACCATTTTCTGGGCTAATGTGTAGCCTTTACTAGAATCAGCAGGTTGCTCTGGCTTACGAAACAAGTCAGTTACACCAAGACCTAAAGACTCACGCGCTTTGTCCGTTAAACCACGACCAATAATTAGGTTGATGCGGCCACCGGCACGCACTTCATCTAATAATACATCCGATTTATATTCGTATTCTGCAATCGTCTCGCCATTTTTGGTAATTTTGCCCGTGAAAGGATATATCTCAATCACATCTCCCATGTTCATTTGTTCAACATCGGCTTCAAAGACCAGTGCACCTGCATCTTCCATTGTGTTATAGAAAATTGGCGCCACTTTAGAACCGATACAAATACCGCCACCGCGTTTATTTGGGACACCCGGTAAGTCATCACCGAAGAACCACAATACGGAGTTAGTCGCTGATTTACGAGAAGATCCGGTACCAACTACATCACCAACAAAAGCGACTTCATGGCCTTGCGCTTTAATTGCCTCGATTTGCGCTAATGGACCGACTTCACCGTGTTTTTCTGGGGTTAAGCCATCACGTGTCATTTTAAATGCCGCTTTTGCATGCAACGGAATATCTGGACGTGACCATGCATCTGGTGCAGGTGATAAATCATCAGTGTTGGTTTCACCAGTCACTTTGAATACTGTTGCTGTGATTTTTTCTGGTAAATCATCACGCGAGGTAAACCATTCTGCTTCAGCCCATGACTCCATGATATCTGTTGCAAATTGATTACCCGCTTTGTGCTTTTCTTCCACATCGTGGAACGCATCAAACATTAACAACGTGTGCTTTAACTCTTCAGCAGCAAGTTCTGCTAAATCAGCATCATCTAACAAATCGACTAATGTCACTATGTTATAACCGCCGTGCATATTACCTAGTAATTGTACCGCAGCATCTTTAGAAATAATGGGAGAGGTGACTTCACCTTTAACGATAGCACTTAAAAAACCTGCCTTTACATAGGCAGCTTCATCTACACCGGGAGGGACGCGGTCAGCGATCAATTCAATTAAAAACTCTTCTTCACCCGCTGGTGGATTTTTTAATAATTCAACTAAACCGGTTACTTGCTCCGGATTTAGCGGCTTTGGTGGGATCCCTTCAGCAGCGCGTTCTGCGACGTGTCTACGATATTCTACTAACACGATATTCTCCTCTTTTTGTTGTGAGTAGATGTTTTAGCATAAAATGCTAATTTATTTATACATCTAATACCATTTGATTATAGTGTTTTTTCAAAAAAATAAAGGCTCAAACTCTAGCTAACATCGAGTATTCTGGTCATTCATATTGTTTATGTATTTTTAAATGTAGCAACTGCGCATCATTACCGTCACTCAGAATCAAAATTTCTCCAGATGGTAGAGTCGTAATATCTCTTAATCGAGGTAATGGCGTAGTCGAAATTTGCCCTTTAGTTGCAGTCATTCTCTGCGCATCGAGTGTAACTTGTGACTCATACACTCCATCTTTTATATTCACGGCAACGATACCTTTAAGTTTCAAGCTCGTTACAATGAATGCCTTATCCAGTTCTGGAAATAACTTACCCTCATAACGAATAAACCCAGAAGGTGCGATAGAAGGCGTCCAATTAACAACGGGAGGCGTCATTCCTTGGTATTGAGTAAAAGGCGTTATTTGTGCCCCGGAATAATCAATTCCTTGAGTCACCACTGGCCAACCATAATTGAGGCCCGGTTGAAGCAAATTGATTTCATCGCCACCAGCAGGTCCATGTTCATGTGCCCAAATCAGCCCTTGCTGATCAACTAACAATCCTTGAGGGTTGCGATGCCCCAAAGAATAGACCCAATTTATCATCGATAAATCAGATGTAGGTGTCGAATTTGAAGTAACCACAGGGATAGCGGACTGATAAAAAGGATTATCTTCCAGAGGTTCACCAACAGCACTCATGCGTAATATCTTGCCCAACCCTGATGCTTTATTTTGCGCTTGTTCACGCCAATCAAAGCCGTCCCCCACTGTCACCAAGACGCTCTTATCGGCTAATTGCGCTAAACGCGCACCATAATGAACGGGTGTCGACTTGTCAGGGCTGACCGAAAAAATCAGTTGACTGGATGCTAACTGCCAACGCTCTTGTGTATGCACCCAATCTAAAGTTAAGCGTTGTATGGCTAACCTATTGTGACTCTCAGTGCCTTTTGCATAGCTCACGAGTAAGTGTTTTTGCGTTGCTGTCGAATCCGATAATAGTAACAAATCCATCAATCCACCTTGCCCAGCCACATATAATTCTGGTAAATCTAAATCCACAGTTTGGGTCGTGAGTGGTTGCGGTTTCTGGTATAAATTCAACGGTGAAGTCACCACCAATTGTCCTGACATTAATGTGATCCACAAACGCGATTGCTGATCGGATTTTACCGCCCAAGGCATATCAAGTTGCGACAATACAGAGTAAAGTCCGTATTGAGTTTTACTCAGCCCAATGGATGTTGCTTGCGCAGATTGACCAAATCCGCACATGGAACACAACAACAGCATAATAATCGTATTTTGATTTACTTTGCAGTTAGCTGTACCAAACATTAAAAATTGATACCATTGCATCGAGACATGTCCTTGGTGAAACAAACTATAGAAAAAAATTTATATTAATAGGATACCTTGTTTATGCGCAACATCACACTTTGGCCTTGGTGGCGCTTTTTACGCGCTTGGTTGTTGACGTTTACCCTTGCAAGTATGTCACATACCCAATTTAACCTAGCGCAATTGAGTCGCGTTGACATTTCAGTAAATCTAGCCCAACGCCTCAATATGACCTCGCAAGATTGGCTAGGACTGCTACCCACATATGGCGTGATCATCGCTGTAGGCTTGTTATTGGGTTGGTTAATTTGCACTGCAATATTACATTTCACTGATGCCAAAGGCACTGTCGCTGAAGTTAGCTATGTGCTTGCTGGCGGTATCGCTATCGGCGTTATTCATATTGCTATGTATCCAATATTACAAGTTACGTTAATTGCTGGAGCGCGTGATTTTGGTTTAGTACTGCAAATATTAAGCGGGCTAATTGGTGCCTGTTGGTTCGTCTATCCAAAAAAATCTTACCAACCAGAATATCACTAAAACTAATAATGTAAAATAATTGTAAAAACCAAACAATATCAGGCAAACTACCACAAATGAAAATTCCATTATACATATTACAATAGAGGATGCGCGTCATGTCGACTCAATCAGAATTTATTCCAGAAAATGTAACTTCAATTGGTGATTTTATTGAAGGTTTTTTTACTCAACATGCCACTGTACCAGCCTATACCGCGCTAGGACAAACTTATAGTTATGCGCAAATCGACGCAGCCTCTGCACAATTTGCTAGTTATTGCGTTCACCAACTTGGACTGAGTGCAGGTGATAGAATTGCGATCCAATTACCCAATATTTTACAAAATCCAATTGCCGTTTATGGGGCTTTTCGTGCAGGACTAGTCGTTGTTAATACCAATCCGCTATATACCCCTAGAGAAATGAAACATCAGTTTAATGATTCAGGGGCTAAGGCATTAGTTATCTTGGCAGACTTTTTACCTAAATACACAGAGATTGCTCAGGACATTGGTGTGGAGTCTGTCATTATCACCTCTGCAACAGAACTGCTGCTGCCAAACACAGCACCAGAGCATGCTCAGTATGTTAACTTTACAACT
>Ga0233403_10000463_pt1 | contig 18915 bp, 19 predicted proteins | sample Na_oxic_1_MG_FD_179866 | JGI IMG/M metagenome (GOLD analysis project Ga0233403, IMG submission 179866) | Seawater microbial communities from Saanich Inlet, British Columbia, Canada - Na_oxic_1_MG | ecosystem: Environmental > Aquatic > Marine > Inlet | place: Canada: British Columbia | collected...
AGTTAGTAACATGACTATCTTCAAGAATGGTTTTTAGATTAAAAAAATCATTAATGAAGTGGTGTCGTAGCCAATATCAGAAGTGTAGACCTTATCATAATATTTGCAAAATTGGAAGCCTTTCTTGGAACCATTTGTAGGACAATTTATATTCTTGTTCTATTTGAGGTTAAAAAGACAATTTATTCGCCACAGGCCGTATTTTTTAAGCAATGTCATAATATAACAGATTGATTCACAAACGATTTCAGCTAAGTATTCTATTATAGCGCGAAGCGTGAAATTAAAAAATTAAAATTTAAAAAGGGCAACCACAAGGGATTGCCCCTACGGGCGATTTAAAAATGGGCCCTATTGGTTATCTATTTAAATAAGCCTAAAAAACATATTGAAAACGCAACGTAAAGGCATCACCATCATCTTTCTCTGGCTTATCGGCACCGTCTAACTGCGTCATAATATAGTTGGCAGAAATACGGGCCGATGTATTGGGAAACCAATTTAGCCCTAAAGTGATATTTTCCGCCTCAATCCCTGCATCATTATCTGCAGCGTTTAAAACACTGTAACGACCCATCAATTGCCAAGCGCCGTATTTCGATAACGGTTTCACCGCACCAAACTTACCTTTATTATAAGCGCGATAGCCATTCGTGAGCAAATAACCTAATTGCACATAATAACCATCATACTTGGCATCCTCAGCGCCGTCTTCAGCATCAACCAATAACTGCATATATTCACTTTGGAAAGAGAAAGGCCCAAATAGCCCTGCGGCTTCAACACCCAGTATAGCCAGATTATTGGCAGGCGTTATACCACTGGTCACGATTGATTGGCCGAAGTGCATTTCAGCACGCTGTTTCACTTGAAAATCGTTACCCCCAAAATCACGGAAAGAACCCGCTAATCCTAAATGAAACAAGGAATGATCCTGTTGCCAAGGTGTCAATGTAGCACGTCCAGTGACAGCATAAGTATCCTGTTCAGCATTATCGGCTTGAGGGCTACCCTTAGCAAAAGAACCGTTACCGGTATCATTTTGACTATACACACCCAATTCAAAGCTGCTTTTGCCGGGAGCCGTGAACAGGGTTACACCAATACTACGCTCAGGTGCAAAAGCACTTGAAATCATAGCCCGTTCCAAAAAAAGAACCCTTTCGACATTCACTAACATTTGCAAGCCAAAAGGCTCCTTACGCTTACCCAAAGTGATATCAAAAGGGCCTAAGCCTTTGTATTTCAAAAAGACTTCCTTCCAAGTTGTGTTTGTCAGGCCACGATGTTCAGTGATTTGAGTTTGGAGCATCCCCTCCCAATGTTTATCTAATTGCGCTTTCAAATAGAGACGAACCAAACGAATTTCATTATCGTTCCCTGATCGGCCCTCTTTATGATAAACGCCCTGATAATAACCATGATCCCACAGCATTTTTGCCCCAAGCTGTACATCAGCAAAAACGGGCGATAGGGCAAACAGACTCCAAGCCGTAGCGGCCGGAGCCAAATAACTTAAAAACACTTTCTTCATTTTGTCTTAATGCGCCTCTTGTCATGTGGATTGTGATATGTAGGGGCAATCCCTTGTGGTTGCCCTGCTTAAAAAAAAGAACATTGTAATGCCACTTATCTATAACTACAAGGATTGCATATCAGAAAGCTTACCACCTATCAGTTTTATCTAACTCATTGTAGAGACGCGATGCTTCGCAAATCTAGTTTATTGCTATGCCTCGCGTCTGTAGAGACGCGATGCTTCGCAAATCTAGTTTATTGTCAACGCGAAGCCTCGAGCATCGCATCGAGCATCGCGTCGACGCGAAGCCTCGAGCATCGCGTCGACGCTTCGCGAAAGCGTCTCTACAGGTATTATAGAAAACTGATAGGTGGTAAGTATCAGAAAGGAGCAATCGTAACCAAGCATTTGATGAACTCATCAGTCTCAAGCTCATTCATTTCTCAATAAAACTCAATGACATGAAGCTTGGCATACGCATAAGTCTTTTAACATTTTTTATCAGCAGCATCAGCTTTGTCAGCATTCTATTCTTAATTAAAAAAAATGTGAATTTGTTTATTATTAACCTACATACCATTCGGCCAGTTGCGACACATACGCCGTTAATTCAAGCGTTATTGGCTTTAGCACTCTCCAATGAGAGTGAAGATGAACAACTGAAACTTTAAGAACGAATATTAGCAATTGATTTGAAGCATCCCGAAGCCAAACGTCAAAAACCAGACATTCTCAACCGCCGAGAGGCCAAAAAGCGGCAACGAATTGAAACGATAAAAATAATTTATGAACAGTATAAAAAAAACATTATACGTTTTGGGTTTAGCCCAGTTCATTTTCCATGATTGATTATACTTGATGCTCAAGTTTTTAGTCATGAAAACCCTAACAGAAAGCGATTGTATATAAGAAGGGATTAGATCGTGGTTGTAGCCAGCTTAAAACCATTTTTTCCCTTTTGCGCGAAAAAACGGGGAAAAATCTTATTTATATACAACCCTTGTCGTTAGTGGTTTAAATCCATTTCACTTAACAAGTTTTTGCGCGCAAAAACTGTATTTAGCATAGCTTTTTTTCAGTTTTTGTTCCAGTTGCGCGCAACTTCTTAAGTGAGCCGAAGGCCAGCTTCGCAAAATGTGAAATGTTACATACAATCCTTGTAGTTAGCGGTTTAAATCCGCATCGAATGTATGTACAATCATTTTCCGTTAGGATTTGGCTTTATAAAAAACTTGATCATCAAGTTATAGGTTTGAGTTTTCACAACGAGTATTAATGATTTTCAAAGGTTTCAAGATCGAACAAAGACTTGAAATTGTTTAGCCAATCTATCAAAATAACGCACTCAAATTTTATGGCTAAAATTGACAAGGCCTCATTTTTACTGATAACTGATAATGTTACTATCCCATAAGGTGGGCAACAAAAGGCCCAGTATACTGATAACTGATAACTGATAACTGATAACATGCTACATCACAATCCCTTTATACACGGTAATCCCGTCGAGCCCGATCTAATTGATTGGTAGAAAAAAAGAATTGCGTCAGATTGCGGGGCGCATTATTACCGGGCAATCTACTATCATTACGGATTCGCCCCGTAGTGGTAAAACCTCAGTATTAGAGTATTTAATGGCCCCTGAAAAACAAGCCGAACTTTATGATGATGAAGCCAAACAATTGATTTTTTCTTATTGGGATGCCTGTACCTGTACGCCAGAATTGACACTTGCCCAATTTTGGCAACGTGTTTTAAAACCACTTAAAGAATACATTGAAGCTGAACAGTCTAATTCTCAATTAGCAAAAGCGTATCACAATTGCAAAGAAAATCATTTTGATAATTATGAATTAGAAAAATTGATTGCCGAAATCAAGAAAATTGATAAGCGATTGGTATTAATCATAGATGAAATGGATGCACTTTCAGATTCTACCTTTTCATTACACAGTGCCGAGTTTTTTGGTGGATTGCGTTTATTGGTTTCGCGCAGTCGAGGTGCATTAGTTTTGGTTATTACAGCGAATATTTCACGAAGTCAATTAAATGAAAAGACACGAAATCGTAAGACGGGTTCACTCTATTTTAACCATTTAGAAGAAGTGGTTTTAGGGGCATTATCTGATACCGAGATAAATGAATTACTTGCCCAGAAAGAAACTTCTTTTTCTGAAAATGACTGTGATTTTCTGAAAGAGATAGCAGGTGGGCATCCCTATTTGTTAAAAGTAGCGGCATCCGTCTTGTGGAAAAGTTATGAAGAGGGGGAAGAAAAAGAGTCTCTAAGGCGACAACAACAGGTAAAACAAGATTTCTATCTTAAAGTCATAGATACACTCAATGCGATTTGGGCATTATGGGATGAAAAAATGCGGGATACTTTTATCTCAATTACGTTGGCTCAATTTGAACATTTGAAAATGATGATTTCCCCAAAATCTCTGAATAAGATTATTCAAGATACCTCCCGTTACAAAGCCCACGAATTGGCTGAACTAGAAAAATAGGGTTTTTTAAGAAGAAAAGAGGAGAATAGTCATCATTCTTGGAAAACCAGTGCCGGCATTTTTTTACCTTTTCTGATTCAAAAATTGAAACCTGAATATCGGGATAAATTACCAGATAATATGTGAGAACAATCACCTTTTTAAAGAGATTAAGGAATAACAGATGCGAGAACAATTCGCCCCATTTTGGGAAAAGTTGAATCACTTTCTGAAAATCGTGCCCAGACTCATCAAAAGATATCCACTTTTCCTCTTGATTCTAATGACTTTTCTCATAGAGGCTTGGATATTTATCGTCATATTTAGAATGCCCTCAGATCAAACAATTGTTCAACTCATTATTGAGAATACGACGAAACTCTCTATTTTAATGTTATTAACCGCTTTTTTTTATCTCTTTATAGATGCGCTTTTTTATTTAGAAGATCAAAGAAGCTATGAAGAAAGTCATGTCGAACCCAATAAAAGAGAAGAAGAACGTGATTTTGCCGGTATATTAACCAGATTACTGATTGGTTCATTAGGTGCTAAGTACTGAACCATAAATTTTCAGGTATTTTAATAGAAGCAACCAGTAGAGACGCGTAGCATAGCAAATCGGCATAGCAACAAACCAGATACGCTTTGAAGCGCAAAGAAATAAACGAGAGACGCTTCGCTACGCAAATCTACACGAGATTGGCTTCGCGGCGCAAATTTACAACTAAATATGAGACGCTTTACTATGCAAATCTACAACTAACCTGAGACGCTTCGCTACGCAAATCTACACGAGATTTGCTTCGCGGCGCAAATCTCAATGAGTAGATAAAACTGATTTTCAAGCAAAAGTTGAGGCAAACAAAAACTTTTGCTTGAAAATGTGGATTGGGGCAACCACAAGGGATTGCCCTTTGCTGTTAAATACCTGTTTATTTGTGCTTCAGTACTTACCGATGGGCACAGCTTGCCCATACTGAGCCAAGATGTGGATTTGTGTATTCGCAATGGGTTTGCCGATGGGTACAGTGTCGCTGTTGGGTTGGCAATGCCAGAAGGTGACATCAATAGCCGCTTCTGTTGGCCCATATAAATTATATAATGCGGTATGGCTGAATCGGGCCAAAAAACGGTTTTGTAATTCAACGGATAAGGCTTCACCACTACAGATGACTCGTTTGAGAGCATGACAATGATTTTCCAGATCGGGTGTGTCTAAAAACACTTGCAGCATAGAGGGCACAAAATGCAGCGTCGTGATCTGTTGTTCCGCAATCAATTGAGCTAAATAAGTGCTATCTTGATGGCAGCCTGGTTTGGCGATCACTAAACGAGCGCCAGCGATTAAAGGCCAGAAAAATTCCCAGACAGAGACATCAAAGCTGAAAGGCGTTTTTTGTAAAACACAATCATGAGAAGTGAGTTGATAAGTGTCTTGCATCCAAAGCAAACGATTGACGATACCTAAATGCGTATTCATCGCCCCTTTGGGTTGCCCTGTCGAACCTGATGTATAAATCGTGTAGGCGAGATTATCGGGTTGGGGAATCGCATCAGATTGTGATTGAATCGCGCATGGGGAATCCGTGTTGTTTTCAAAATACGCTGTTAAATCAATGACTTGTATAGACTTGTTCAGTGTCCACTCTGGCATTCCTCGCGTTAATAATATAGCGATTTGTGAATCGGCTAACATAAAGGCTAAACGCTCAGCGGGATAATCGGGTTCTAAAGGCATATAAGCGCCACCGGCTTTGAGAATACCGAGTAATCCGATCACCATTTCTAAACAGCGTGCCATGCTGATACCGACTAAACCATCCGGCCCCACGCCCAAGGTTTGTAAATAGTGCGCGAGTTGATTCGCTTTCTCGTTTAATTGACGATAAGTCAGTTGTTGATTTTCAAATACCACAGCACAAGCGTCTGGCGTTTTATCAACTTGCGCTTCAATCAGTTGGTGTAGCAAACAGTGACTTTCAGGATAATCGACTTGCGTGTTATGCCACGCTAATAATTGTTGCTGTTCAGCCGACGTGAGTAGGGGTAATGTCGCAATAGACTGTTGGGGCACGGTGACAATCGCAGCTAACAGCGTTTTAAAATGGCCTACCATTCTCGCGATGCTCGCTTCCTCATACAACTCAGGATTGTATTTAAAAACACCTGACAGGCTTGATCGCATTGCCATCATTTCCAAAGTGAGATCAAATTGGCCTTCCATTTGAGGGATGTCAAACGGCCTTAATGCAAGGGGTGTGATTAAAAGTACATGGCTTTTTTATTTTAAAAATAAAAACTTAAAACTAAAAATAAAAACTTAAAACGCACAACCCCGAAGGGGTTGAATGTGAATAGCCCCAGGTGGAACCTGGGGTTCCTAGCATTCAGCTAATTCGCCAGAATGTTGTGGTTGTTGTAAAACAAAATAAGCTTGAAAAATAGGAGAGCGACTGGGATCGCGTTTCGGCTGTAATTTTTGGACTAATAACGGAAAAGGATAATCTTGATGAGCCAGTGCGCCTAACACCGTTTCACGCACTTGATTTAAAAAGCGGGTAAAGCTGAGCGTTTTTTTCAAAACGCGCCCGTAAAACGATTTGATTCACAAAATAACCCACAATGTTCGCAAAATAGGTTTGACTGCGGCCCGTTGTAGGTGAACCGACTAAAATATCGTTTTGCCCCGTGTAGCGATGCAATAGCACTTGAAAGGCCGCCAACAGTAGACTATACAACGTCACCCCTTCCGCTTTAGTCAGTGCATTCAAACCTTGTGTTAATTCAGGCGACAGAGAAAAGGCATAGGTTTTACCCTGATAATTCGGTAAAGGCGGGTAGGGGTGATCTGTGGGTAGATTCAATACAGGCAAATCACCAGCCAAGTGTTGTTGCCAATAAGCCCACAATTGTTCACCTTGAGGGCTTGCCAAAAGCTGAGTTTGCCACTGCACATATTCGGCATAAGTTTTTTTAAGCGGAGGCAAGAGTGATTTTTGATTCACATAATTTTGCCGAAATTCATCTACCAATAGCCAAATTAACCAAGTATCGCAGACAAGATGATGACATGACAACAATAAAAAATAATATTGTTCTAAACATGTAACTAAGTTACCCGCATAACCGGGCCCGTTTCCAACTGAAACGGCCTTTGATAGGATTCAATGATCCGTTTTAGCAAGGCTTCATCCGTTGAAACATCGACTTGTTCAAAGCAAAGTGTTTGAAAACCCTGCACTTCTTGCACCGGTTCCCCTTTTTCTAGGCGAAAGGTACTGCGTAAAGCAGGATGACGATTGATCAGCGTTTGAAATGCAGCTTGCAAGTTAGGCAGATCGACTGGAGAACACAAACGTGTTGTAAAGGCCGTATTATAGGCTGCACTATCTGGTGCAGTTTGGTATAAAAACCACAAAGCTTGTTGCCCATAAGATAATGGGTGTACTGTTTTTTTTTGATGGGCTTTTTCTTGTAATAATTTTGCCAATAAGGCGCGTTTCTCTTGTGCAGACATGTTTTCAGTTATCAGTGAACAGGTAGGTGGAATGAAAGTATTATAAAACAATGAGGGAATATGGCGGTTTGGATAGAACGCTGATGACGCTGATTATCATGATCTACGCTGATTTTGTATTTAGGATTCTTAGCGGCTTAGCGGCTTAGCGTGAGATTTTATCTCACGCAAAGGCGCAAAGACGCAAAGATTTTGATAACTTAAAAAACGATAAGTAATGGGAAAAGGGGGGATTAGTACGGAGATTGTATTGACTCTAGCTTCCTCAAGCATTCTCTGAATTAATTGCCCCAAAATAAATCTCTTTCCCATCTGAAAACGCGGTTATAATGACATTTTCTTCGTAATAGGTTTTATTGTAAAGTTGAGAGATAAAATGATATCCACCGTTTAATTGTTATGTAAATATTCTTATAACGTAAAAAGAGCAGACTGAGTGGAACGTTAAATAGGTTTCATGAATTATCTTTAAATAGTTTCCTCAACACTTTCAAAGACTTGACAGGGCGCATTAAAAAGGGCCTTCAAGATTTTTTGATAAATCTTGAAGGCCCGATTTTCAAACCAAATTTATTTTGCGAAGGCCCTTTGGGAATGCGCCCGACTCGAAACCTCCCTCATTCAGACACTTTTGGGCAAGTATTTCTGAATGGGGAAAAGGGCAGGATTAAGAGTGCGTGGCATCCACCTCGTTGAGTACAAGGTGGATACTTGATAGAACAAGATTACTTGCATTGATTATAAAGTACACGAGCTAATGCTTCTTTCCTAAGAGCACGTCGCGCTGCCCCATATATCCTAATATGAGGCTCATGAACAAATTTCACTGGGATGGACTTTAATAAGTCAACAAGTTGTGGTTTTGCTCGACGACTAAACGCTTGCATAAAAGTGCCGTGTTTGATTTTTTCGATCAATTTATCAACCAGGTATGGTGGTGTGATAGAACCATGAATGTAATACACGCCACCTAACGCATAATACCTCAATGCTAAATTACCCGCTTCAGCGCCATAAATTGAGAAAAACAAGTCGATTGCCTGTTCACATAAGGCATTTTTTTCTTCTAATGCCGTTTTGATAATTTCTCTGGCAGCAGACTTGATATTTTTGTCGCTTATCAACTTTTCAACAGGTGCTGCTACCCCGTCGTCACCCATTTTTTCTTTGAAAAATTGATACATGGACACCATACCTCTTTCTGACAAGACTTCTCGGTAAGTCACTAATTCAGGAATATCAAGGTATTCAGGGTGTTTAAGTAAGTAATTTAACAATTCAACTTCTTCCTGACTACTAGGCGCTAAATTAGCATGCCCCCCTTCGGAAGGTGATATATTAAACCGCTCCGGTAGAAATTGCTTACCAGGCGGGTTTCCCCAATAGACGAAAGATTCTCCTAAACCCCCTCTCACACCGATTATAGCACGTTTAAAGGGCAGTCCATGTTTGTCCTTGTTCTTTTCGTTTGCGGGATTAGCCTCTTCGTTAAGTTCAACTAATTTCACTGACTCTAACAAATGATTAAAGCCAATCCCCTCCAAGTTATGGACGAACCTTGCAATGGGCAATTTTTTGATAGCGGCTTCATCACAGGCTCCTATTTTCTTTTCCCAAGACTGTTCCACCCAAAATTCACATAGTTTGTCTTGGGATAATTTCCAATCTAAACCGATGATATAACCATTTTCTGGTTGCCCACTGATAGCGAAACAAGCTGCATAAATGGTTTCATTGAGATTAGCCTTAGCCTCTTTTAAAAACGCCTCTATCATAGAGTCAAAATTGGGATATTTTGCACTATCGTATTGTTTAGGCTCGTCGTGAGGAAAAACTAAAACCGGATTTTTCTTGTTGTCATCCGGTAGTTTATAGATACCCAGATAGCTCCTAGTAGAACCAATATCTCCAGCTATAACCATATTACCTCCGTTAAGAAAAAATAAGCCGAGCCTTTTATTTGCCAAGCAAAAGTTGGCGACATTCTACGGGCCATACTTGTTCTCCACTTCTTTCAAGACATTTTTGATATTACTTTCGCAATGGATTACCATACCGGCCAAAGCATCTCCTTCTTGTCTTGTGCTGACAAAACCAATCGCAAAAGACATTTGTTGAAGGTGATAAACATACACAACAAGAATGCCCTTGAAATTTTTAATTTCTCCAAATTGAAGAATGGTAGAGCTAAGCTTACCATATCCAGTTTCTTCTCCAAATGCGTCCATCATCCGTTGAAGAGCATGGAAAATAGTCGTATTCGCAAAGGCTAAGCCACCTGAACCTTGAGCTCCCATCAGGGCTTCAATCAATTTAGGATCCCGCCCCTCAAGTGTTTTACTGCCTTCAAGTAACATTCCTGTACTTAATTCTGATATAAAAATGGCATCAATCCACTTTTTTTCCTCAACAATATTATCTAACAATTGCATATCTACCTCTCTTAATGAGTGATAACTACAAATCAAAACAAACCTTACACTGTTATCTATTTGATATTAAGCATATTACAAAATAACAAGTGCTTTGAGAACATTAGGGAACTCCAAAAAATAAAAATACCAATAATGGGGTAACCACAAGGGATTACCCCTACAAGCGCGCATGTAGGGGCAATCCCTTGTGGTTGCCCTGGTATATTAATCTATTTGGGAATTGCCTTAGACTTGTCCCTTAATAAGCTAAGTCCTTGATTTTTATGTTCGTTGTATCCCTCCCGTATTTTCAATGGGTTACGTTTATTAATGGACAAGTTGATTAAAGTATTCATTGGAAAAAATCAAAAATCGACCTAAAATTCCATTTTCTTTTACAGTCGTGATAAATCCAACAATAGCCTCAGGTGAATTTGACGCATGATATGAAACCACAATACCATCATCAAATTCAAGAATTTCACGTTTAAGTCCATCATTTTTTAATAAATGAAGAGACTTTAGAATTGATTTCAGGTTAAATTTCAGCAAGGTTCCCGGTTTACCCTGATTTTCTGTCTGGCAAAGCATAACCTTATTCATATCGGAGACAAAAATAGCATCTATAGGATTCTTATCATCGTTAACAATCTGATTTATAGCCTCAATCAGTTTTTCAGAACACTCTTTTTTTGGACTCAAACCGACTATTAGTCTCATTTTCTCAAAAAAACGAGAAAGTACATCATTACCGATTAGCCTAATATCGTCGATTGAAAATTTCACAGTTTTATCTTCTTGCCACTCAGTGATATGAAATTGCTCATTAACTAACTTAACAAACTGATTTTGTATGCTTAACGGTATATAAAAAATGATAGTGTCAAAATTAATGCTGCCTAACAACCTTATCACTTCTTTGCTATCAAAATTCTGTATTTTTTGTTCAGCATTAGAAAAAATAATGCTGCCAGAGTCGCCAAGCCACTCATATAAACCTTCAAATGGAACTATTTTATCTGCTTCGTAAACCAATATTTTCATATTCTATCACATTAGTTTCTTGAAATTCTTATAAATGTTAAACTCCTTGAGACGAGAAACGGGATCTTTTCGTTTTTTATCGGTGTAATATTGTAAACCATGTTGATAAACCGATAGGGGAATAATATTCATTGGACGTTCTTTTGAAGCATTTTCTTTGTTCCATATCTTAATCACGCCAAGCAATATATCCAATAGCAGAAAATAGGGGTCGCCGTTAAAGCGTTCATCTCTTGGGTAAGCCATCGTCAATATCTTGTTTAAGTCACCAAAATTAATGTAGTCTCCCGCTGGTAGTTTATTAATTGATTCTTCTAACTCCTCAAAGGTGTAATCTTTTTGATGTTCTGTTGTTATTAAATCAATAAAACCGCCGACTATCGCATCCAAAACACCTTTTTTGATTTCATCAGGTGGCGATGTGACTAAGGCTCCCGGATTAAAAACATGCCTCAGAGGTGCTGGATTGGTACGGCTTTTAAAAAAATCTTCGATGGCTCTGGCTGTTTGTTTAAAAAGCGTGACTTCATGCTCGTTTGAGTTGAATAACTTATCTAATTGACGATATACCCACAAAAACCATATAACAATATTATCGTTTTTAAAGAGTTGATCGTATATTTTGTAATGTTCACCTTTTTGACTAAAAATATTACAAAAATGATAATTGGTATCAATGATAACATGTTCTAATGGCGCAATGTCTAATTTATCTGCCATTTCCATTGCAGACATTTTAATCGTATAAAGCAAATCAGCAAAGCGATTATGATCATAAGGCTCATAAGGGTTCTTGGGGTAGGCGACAACGTATTCACGCGATTGATTGTCATTGAGCGAAAAGGTTTTTTGAAAAATGAGTTGCCTTCCTACATGCGTTCCTTTTTCCTCATTCTCTTGCTCTGCATAGCTTTTCAACGGACAAAATACAGACTGATCAATTTTGGCTTGGTAAAGCAATATAGCGGCTGAATCCGCATTCATACCATTCAAATCAACTACAAGGGTACTGCCCTGTTGTTTTTTTTCATCGTCTTCAAGATGGTGTGCCAATAAAAGTAACGCGAGTAATGTTTTACCGATGCCGCCCTTACTGCTGGTGATCACATGCCAATTCATATATTTTTTCCTACATTATTGGATGAGTAAAATGATAGACAATAGCAATTTGATTAAAATACCAGTGAGTAATAGCACAATAATCGGATTTAAAATAATGATTAAACGCCAGCGCCATTGTGTTGGTAGCACTTTTTTGCCCTCATCATTTTTCGGAATACCAAGATAGAGACCGACAATTATGATCAATACTGAGTATAGGGCAACAAAGATTAAAAATTGTGTTTGAACATAAATCGTTATTTCTTTAAACCAATTTAAAAAACTTAATTCGGTAAAGATAATGAGACAAGCTGTCAATAAAAAATTTTGATTGATGATAAATCCATAAGATAACTGCTCTTCTCTCATCTCGCCCAACAAGGGTTTGAGTGTCAATATGATAAACAAACTGGATATAGAAGTCACCCCAATGGCAATCAATCCATCTAATATAAATGGTGAAGTTTGGGCAAACCAAAACATCAATAAAAACATTAATAGCATGGTTCCAACAAATAACCCGACGTAAATAACGACTTGTTCTTGTTGGGTTAAATCAATGGTGGAACGCTTAAAGGGATTGAGTAGTTCACTTTTGAATATCCAATTATGACACCCAATTAGGCATAAAGCCATTATAAAAAGAATGGCATATTGGATCATATTATTGATTTCCATAAACGCTTTAATACTTCTGATAACCAACGTTGTGTCTTCGTTTTTTAAACGCGTAGACTATTTCAATCAGTACAATCAAGAGAATACCAAGTATAGTGCCTATTCCAAACCAAGGAATCCCTCGAAATAGCGATAGATAGCCTGTTTCCCTGACTTGACAAGGTACGTTGCGGTTATCCGCTGTGAAAACTTGACATTCAAATTCCGCCAGTGTCGTTTCGGGGGCTTCAAACTGAAAATAGAAGGTGAAACGTTCCTTATCTAAAAATTCAAACGAAAAATGGTTATCTTTTTCAGCCAAGCTTTGTTGCAATAACGCTTTATCAATCCAATATGTCGGGGGCTGGGTATTTGGATTAACCTTTAAATCAATCGCCTGAACATAAAGATCATATTTAAACGTCGCCTGTTTAACCGGATAATCACAAATGGGCAAAATTTTCACGATATCAAGCACATAAGGCTTATCTGAAACCACACCCGTAATGGCATATTTTGATATGTCATTGGCCAGTTGTTCAACTTCCAGTACAATGAGCGGCTTTGTGGGAATGCGATCTGTTAGCCAATAATAGGATAGCATCCAAGCAAAAATAACCCCTAAAAATTCCCACATTCTTTTTGAATATTTCTCATAAATGCCTTTTATCGTTTTAATCCGTTGCTGCTTTTTCGCCTCTTGGCGATTGAGAATGTCTTGTTTTTGACGTTTAGCTTCGGGATGGTTCGGAGCAATTGCTAATATTCGCTTATAAAGTTCAACTTGTTCAGCTTCGCTATTATTGGATTGTGCTAAAGCCAATAATGCTTGAATTAATTGGCTCCGTACTGCATCTGGCTGAAAACGATATAACTTTTCCAATCTGTCACGCGCTTCATTATACTCTTTTTGTTCAAGCAACATATCAGCTAATAGTTTATTTGCTTTGATATGATGAGGATGTTTTAAAACAACTCGGCGCAAAAGTAGAAATGCCTCTTCAAAAAACTGATCATCATACAATTCCAGCACTTTTTTGTATAAATTTTCAGCATCGGGATAAGCCTGATTCAATGCTAAATCAAGTGCGTCATCAAACGATTTGTATTCTGTTACCCAACGACGAAATAATTCAACGCGGAAGCGATAATCATCATCCGTCTTTTCAATGATATCCCAATCCACTAATAGGCGCGGTGCCTCGTTTAATTCTCGAAGAACCCTCTGTACACCGCCCTGACTCAATAAATTGTATAATTCGACTTGAGACATTCCCTTTGTACCAGCCTCGGCTAATGCAGAAGCAATTACTTGTGCGGCAAGTGGAAAACCATCCCATAACCACTCTAGGGCATTGCGACTGGCTTCCAGAATATCACCTTGTTCTTCTACCGCCATTACATCCTTCAAAGTGACTATTGGTATTTTGTCAGGATTCTTATCATAAAGACTTTCCCATACATGCGAACAAAAATGCTGGGTCAGATACGGATGACCACTTGTCAATTGCCAAATTTCTTCTATAGTCTCATCTGTCCAGTCGAGCGTTTCATTGCTTTCAGAAAGACGTATCAGTTTGATTGTATCTCCTTTATTGAGCAAAGATATTTGTTTTGTGGGTGCCGTTTTAAATAAAGATTTCGCAATTTTAGTCATATCATCAATTTTGCGTCCAATAACAAATACAAAATTGAGACGTTGTCGATCAATATCTAATAACTTACGCAAGTAAGGGAAAAAAACAATACTTGCGGCTTGTTCGTTTTCATTGCTTGGATCATCCAACACATCAAACTCATCAAACAAAAGCACTAATGATTGTTCTAAAGGTAATTTGTTTAACAACTCAGTTAAGTGTTCACGGAATGTCGTTTCAGGATCATCTCCCAAATCAAGTTTTTCTTGTTGTAATACACCACTGATTTTTTTAGCTAATTCTTGTAATACTTTTTCTAAGGGCCACTGATTTTTATCAAGCAAATCAAAATAAATGGGATGATAATCTTTTGGTAAACTCGCTTCTAACTCATACAACACAGAAGTCTTGCCAATGCGCCGCTGCCCATAAAGTACAATGGCATTGTTATTAGGTTGTTTCAAAACCTGTAATACACTCCGCACGATATCGTCCCGCCCAACAAAAGCGGGGGTGTCTCCACAGTGGTTGCCGGTTATATAAGGATTTATTGGAAAAGACATTTGTCGTTTTTAGGGTTCTGGTTACTTAACTTTAATATAATTGCTCAAGAGATTCTATTCTTTCAGCTTTATTCTTTAAACTTAAAATCTTCCATATCGCTAATATTATTTTTTATGTGTTTTTGGCCTTCATCTACTGAAAAATACATGGAAGTAATTAAGGATATACCTGCAAATGCTATATATATCTCAACACCCGACATATACTTTATAAGGCTTATATCATAAAGCGCACATAGAATAAGTGATATACCAGCAGGAATGGCACTAGCAGCAAGCGAACTGATGAGTAGCCTTGTTAACACACCTGCGAAATCACTTCTCTTACTATTTTCTACATCATCGCTTCCCTCATTTTTATTTGTAGCTGGTATATCTTTTGAATAAGAAAGAACATCTACAAGTAAATAAATAAAAACGGTAATTAACATCACAATAGATGAGAAAGTCGTATGTTGAATCACTTGTTTAATGACAAGTTCTCCAAAGCTACTTAAATGTTCTTTTTCTCCGTATATCTGTTTCAGATTGTCTATTTCTATATCTATTGTTGAAAGAAGAAAAGGAAACAATAAAATGATTAATTGAACAACCACGAAAGTTGTTAACATGACTATAAAAACTTTAAAGGAACCTTCCTTATAAAGTGGCATATTTTGACGAGACATAATTATTCTCTGAATAATATTTCCGAAGACATAATCAAACCTAAAAAAACAATTTTAAGAAGATTCAAAAAACTTCTGTACAACCAAATCTTTTAAGTCATCATATCCTTCTAGTTTTTGGATAGAAAACGGCAAAAAAATCTTTGGGTATATTCGCCACCCTCCAAGGATAGCGGTATCTTTTATTAAAAAACCATATCTTTCTAATTGTCTTAATTCCGCTTCCTTACCATTGAACCGCTTTGTGATATGGTCAATATTAATGCCCTGTTTTTTAAAGTTTATTTTCCATTTTTTGACCTCTGCCAAAGCGACAGAAATAACAACTTTTTGCAAAGAGGTAAAGTGTTCCTTTATCATGAGTTGTGGCCATGATTTCCAAATAGCGTTTAGTGTATCTGCCACCTTAAGATATAACTCACGCTTTACATGTTGATGTGGGTTAATAAGCACCTTTTTTTCTTCATATATTTCCCACAAAATTGACGCAGCTACTTCTAACAAATAGGGATACCCCCCCGCAATATCTTTGATAAAACGGCGATCATCGTCAGTGAAATGAGTATCGCCCTGATGTAATAATTTATCTATCTCCGAATTGGATAATGCGCCTAAAACAATTTCTTCCAAATGGTTCAAATAATCAGAACCGGTTTCACTTTTCCTAAAGTGTCGCGTTTCCTCATTTAATTGACTTCTTGAAATATTAGCCGTAATAACCAGTACCAATGCACCTTTACCACGTTGCACTTGCGAGCGTAATCCCCCTAAAAAATCAGGTGTATAGAGTGAAAAAGACGAATCCAATAGCTGATCAAATTCATCAATTATCAATAATAATTGACAATTAGATTTCTTGATTTCAGCAATCAACTTTTCAAGTTCGTAAGGTTCAAAATGATTTTCTTGGCATGTTTGATAAGCCTTATATAGTGGGGAGTTTGTACCTTGGGGGGCAATACGTTCTTGAATTGGCTTTAAAACATATTCCCAAAATTGCGCTTGAGTAAATTCCGGGCTACACGTACACGCATCCCAATAGGAAAAAATCAATTTATCAGCTTTGTCAGCATAAAGTTCCACTTGTTTTTCAGGCGCAATCAGATATTCCAGCACCGAAGTTTTACCACTACGCGGCAAGCCAGTAATAATAGAAGATTGCCCGGTATAAATGCGCCCCGCAATTTGACGCAATTCCCTTTTTCTGCCGAGCAGTTTCGCGGGCGCGACGGGATTACCGTATATAAATGGGTTGTTATGTGGCATGTTATCAGTTATCAGTTATCAGTTATCAGTTATCAGTTATCAGTTATCAGTTATCAGTTATCAGTATACTGGGCCTTTTGTTGTACAACATATTGGATAGTAACGTTATCAGTAATCAGTAAAAACGAGGCATTGTCAATTTTATTAATAAAATTTGAGTGGGCTATTTTGATAGATCGGCTAAATAATTTCAAGTCTTTGTTCGATCTTGAAACGTTTGAAAATCATTATCGGTTTTGTGAAAACTCAAATCTATAACCTTATAGAAAATGAACAGGGCTAAAAGAAACCCCAAAACGTATAACATTTTTTTTAAATACGGTTCATAAACTTGAAATCTTCAATCATTGAAATAGTCGCTTTTTGAGTTTTGAGCTTTCTTGAGTGAACTCAGAAGCTTCACGCGCTTCACGAAGAACAGCACCCAATTTAAAGAGTTGATAACCTTCATCAAAGTTGGCGGCAAATTCACTATCATGCCGTTTACGATAATTAATATAGTGTTGTAAATCACTCATAATCTATTTTTCCGGTTGAACTAGTCTACAGAATTCTGCCATTTCAAATAAATATTATGAAAATGATAGATTAGATAGAACGCTGATTCTCATGATTTTCATGCTCTGAAAAGAGACAAGGCAATGGTATTGAGTTCTTCAATTTTTCGTCCAATGGTAAAAACAAATTTGAAGCGTTGCGGATTAATGGCTAATAAGTCGCGCAAGTATGGAAAAACATTTTCCCTCATGTTTTTTGTTCATCAAGCACATCAAATTCATCAAATAATAACACCAAGATTTGTTTAGAGGGTTGATTGAGAACTTGTGAGAGCCATTCATGAAATGTCGCTTTTGGCTCATGCTCAAAGTGAGGGGGAGCAATCGACAACACTTGACTGATTTGCCGGGCTAATCTTTGTAATACCTGATCCAAGGATGCTTGGGCTTTATCTATTAGATTAAAGGCCACTGGACAATAGTGCTTCTCTTTGAGTAAATCGACTTCCAATGCTTGCAGGATGGAGGTTTTACCGATACGCCGTTGTCCATAAAGGATAATGGCATTATCTTGAGGATGACGCAAGACATGTAATACTGCTTGCAAAATATCGGTTCGCCCAATAAAAGCGGTACTTTTACCAACGGGATTACCGGTAATATAAGGATTTTCAGGAGACATTTTTAATTTGCGTATTGAAAAATTTTCGTATAGACAGGGCTGACACGTAGCCAACAGCCAACAGCCAACAGCCAACAGCCAACAGCCAACAGCCAACAGCTAAAGCAGTTGTCTAAAAGCTTAAGTCACCTAAAGGTGACTAACCAAATATATCTATAGCATTCTGGGGGCATTCCCAAAAAAAGGTCATTATCAGTAGTTTGAAAACCAAGCATAAAAAAAAAGGTTATATCACTAAATCTTGAAGGCCCTCTTTTCGTTCTTTGTTATTTTTCTGCCCTCTTTTCGTGCAAAATTTATTTTGCGGCCCTCTTTTCGTTCCTTGTTATTTTTCTGCCCTCTTTTCGTGCAAAATTTATTTTGCGGCCCTCTTGGAGTGCATCTGTTATTGTTGCGGCCCTCTTGGAGTGCAAAATTTATTTTGCTTTTATTTAGTTTTCGAACTACTGATTATCAGTCTTGGCCCTCGTAAATATGCGCTCCAATTTTGCACTCCCATTTTGCGGCAAAATAAATTTTGCACTCCAATTGCGGCAAAATAAAATTTTGCTTTCTAATTTGCGACAAATTTGGATCAAAAATAGCCGAAAAATAACACTCCAATTGGGCCTTCAAGATTTATCTATCTTGATGAACCTTTTTTTAGAAAGGCACCCTATTATTAAAACGGTTAGCCCCCTCTTTATTTAGCAATAACCTCTGAAAAAATACGAGGGCAAACTTGCCATTCGCCGTTTTCTTGATTTTGTATCACCAAACCTTGTACTTATGGTTCGGTCATTTAAAAGTAAGAATTTAAGAATTGAAAAATGACTCCACAAGTTGAGTATAAATTTTTGGTGAAAAATCAAGTAATTCTAA
>Ga0233403_10000464_pt1 | contig 18897 bp, 10 predicted proteins | sample Na_oxic_1_MG_FD_179866 | JGI IMG/M metagenome (GOLD analysis project Ga0233403, IMG submission 179866) | Seawater microbial communities from Saanich Inlet, British Columbia, Canada - Na_oxic_1_MG | ecosystem: Environmental > Aquatic > Marine > Inlet | place: Canada: British Columbia | collected...
GTTATTGGGCGGTGGTGTTTTAAAATGCCGTCGTAACTGAATTGACTGAATAGGGTGCCTAAGGGCGGAATACTTCTATATTGTGTGGTTAGTTGGGTGATGGGATAGTGATGTGGCACGGTGTTGATAGATTGAAAACGGTTTATGCCGACTAGCGTATAAATATTTTCGGCTTTCCATTGTTCGGCGAGTACCAGTGGTTGAATTTGAAAGGGATCGCCTCCGATTATAAAACGACAATGGGTTTGTTGATATAAGACGTGAACTATTTGCGCTAACATAATCATTGAGGCTTCATCGAATATGATAATATCCCACTGATAATCTTTGAGCAAGCTTGATGAGAAGCCGTCATATAGGAATCGGGCTATCGTGGTGATAAGCACACACTTTTTGAGGCGCGTGAATTCAAAGGATTTCTCTTTTAATAGGGCAGCCCTTTCTATTTCAGTATTTCCCGTTACGCCGAAACGAATTAGCCAGTCTTGATAAAAAGTGCCTCTTTTTGAAATAGGGGAATTAGGGGAGTTAGGGGTTTCTATCATTATTTTATTGATTAAGACATCTGCTACTTTATTTGTGGGTGTCAATACCAGTATTTTTAAATTTGTTGCGCCCTGTATTAAGGGTATTATTCTTTCTTTGGCTAAATAAGTTGTTTTTCCTGTGCCAGGGGGTCCTAGGATAAATTCAATTTGGGGGGGTAAGTTGGTTTGTAAATTATCGTTATCGGTGCAGGGCAGTTGCTGAAATTCTGTTTTTAGCTTTTCTAATACAAAGGCGGGATTTTTTATTTCAATAATGGCACTTTGTACTCGATTTAAGTTGATTTCTTGAATGTCGGTGGCAGATTTGAGGCGGGCGCGTAGGGTAAACTCTTTGACATTGACTATTTCTATTAATACGCTTTTTGTTTCATTGCCTAAATGGAGTTGTAAGGATAAATCGGCGATATCTTCTATGGAGGGCGGAATATAGCGGGTGGGTTTTTTGAGTATGATGATTTTATCTGAGGTGGGGTGTTTTTCGATTTGGCTGAATTTGATATTGATGCTGTTTTTTTGATTTTCGCTATTGAGACAGTATTCTAATGCTAATAGGGTGTTAAACCATTGAAAACTATACTTTTTTATGTCATTTAGACGGGTTCGTAGTGCTTCGATTTTGGTGAGTTCATCAAATTTTTGTTTGAATTGTTTTTCTTCTCGTTCCCACGCGCTGGCGTGGGAATGCAGTCGGGACGTACCAGCGTCCAGTTCTCCCTTTACACCCGACGCTGGCGCGTCGAGACTGCGTTCCCACGCCGGCGCGTGGGAACGAGAAGATTTATGAGGAAAATGTTGGTTATTCTTTTTGGAGCGAGAATTTTTTTGAACCAAGAAATGCTTAAATTTTTTTAATACTTCTGCCGGTTCTTTTCCGATAGCACCCGCTAATTGAAAAAGTTCATTTCCATAAGCTAAACGTTCTTTTTGTATTTTGGTGAAACCTGTGAGTCTTTCCTGTTGAATCTCTAATTTTTCGATTAAAATTTTGGCGGCATAACTTTCTGTTTCATAATTTGCGGTGAGTTCTGGTGCGATGATATTGGCTGGTTTGAGACAGGTATTATGATTATAAAGCCAAACGGTTTGTTGGAGTGTTGTCAAGAATTTTGCGTCGAAGTAGTAATATCTGTCGCGCCGGTAGAACCAGTGATATTGCCCTTTAAAAATTTCTTGCCCTAAGTTGTCTTCAATCAGTTTGAGTAGAAATTGCCATAATATTTGGGAGCGTTCTAAATTCATTTTGGTGAAAAATGTGTTTAAGCCTTCAATGTCATAATCGTAGGTGTATTGAGATGAATGATAGTAGTCATAGGTATATTTTCCTTGATGAATGGCTTCCCTTTGTTGCACTGATAGTGTGGCTTTAATTTTGATTCGCTTGGGTTTATCTTCAATTCCTAGTTCTTTGAAAAAGTTGTATAGTGATATTTTTCCATAGTTGTTTTCTATTTCAGCATAAAATGCGTGATCTAAAAAATAGATATGGGGGGTGTGATTAAAATAGTTTTTTAAATTGTCGGTTGGGAAATAAATCAAGCCTGGCAATAGATGCACCGTTGAATGATCTGCTAGGGCGCGACAAAAGGGGATATTTTTGAGTTGATTGAGATAATCTACTTTTTGATGCCAAGGGCAGTTTAAAAAATAGCGGAATATTTTGTTGAAGTCTTTTAATATTATTGACGGTGCAATGTCGTCTTTTTTTTTATAGCGGGGCAAAATGTAATATTTAATTTCTTCATAAGCTTTTGGTTGATCTAATCCTAATGCTAATAAAAACTGCAAAGATTTTTCATGTTGAATAAAACAGTTTTTAACGGTGGGATATTCTGATTCATTTTCTGTTGGCAAATAGACTTGTATTTTGCCGATACGATTGTAGGCGCAAACAATTTCATTATTGGTTAAACGAAGCAAGGGTTTTGTTTTGAGAGTATTATGTTTGTATTTCCAGAGATAACGCGCTTTTTCTAATAAGTAGGTATAGAACTGCATGAGCCATTCGTCACTTTGCGCTTGAATAAATGTTTTAGTTATGCGGCGCACTAATTTATCCGAGGTGATTTCTTGATTAACTAAATGGTGTTTCACATAATCCCATAGTAATCGTTGATGAAGCGTCATTTGGGGAAATACCCATTGCGCGGCTTCATTTTTGACTAAAATACTGAGTTGTTTTGAGTCTAATAAATTTATTAAGCGGGGATTTTCGGCTAAATAGGCTTTTGGTTGTGTCGTGTAGTCGCCCGTCTGGGTTGGCAATAATGCTTGATCTGATTGTAATTGGTTTAAGACGGCTTCGTAAATCGGGCGAAATAAGTGCGATTTGGAAAAATGGGTTTCATTTATCGGTAGTGCATTGAAAAAATCTTCTGTGAGTAAGCCGATTTCTTTGATAGTGTTTAAACTTTCTGCCGTTTTTTGTGCGAGTGCTTTGATAAGGTGTTGATTCCATTCCTCATTTTCTTTTATGCCTTCCCGGCTATCGGTTAATAAAAAGGGGGCTTGAATGATAAAGTTAAGGTAAGTGGTTTCTTTAGTGGGAAAAAAGCAGTAGGCGGGAAAGGTTTGCTGATATGAGATGGAAAGGTTTTTTTTTGATAGGTGCGTGAGGTAGGCGATGCTGAAAAGATGGTTTTTTGTTTTGCCTGTGAAAACGAGGAAATATTGTGTATGAGATTGGTTGTTTTTTTGATTTGTCGTTTGAAATAGATTGAGTTGATGGGAGAAATTGGGTTTATCGTAGATGCCAAGTTTTTTTAAGAAACTGGGTTTTTCATTCTTAGTATATTTCCCTTGACTCCCATCACTCGCTTTCCAATTAATTTCTGTTAAATGCCTTAAAAATAATATGGGATTAGTCAGGTTTTTTAATTTGTTTAAAATGGTTTGGAAAGCAAAGGCGGGAGATTGAAGGGGGTTATCAAAGGGAAAATAAAATAAAGTTTCATCCGGTTGCCTATCCGGATGATCTGTGGAAAGCAAAATAGGCACAATAAATCGTTCAATCCTAAAACAAAAGGGCGGATCATAAATTTCTGGGGTGCTGGAATATTGAAAAACGGCTTTAAAACCGACTCCAAATTTACCAATTTGCGCCTCATATTTATTAGAATTACCGATAGAAGTGATTGCATTGATATGCCCTAATTGCTGATTTTGAGTATCTATTTCTTCATTACCTGGTTCTGTGATTGAAAAATGAATGGTGCCATTATGTGCAAAAATCAATCCGGTTTGATTAAGCACAAATCGAGTTTGAGTCGCCCTGACATCATCTGCATTTTGCAATAGTTCATAAATAAAATGGGCAGAATCGGAATATTTTTCAATCACGCGCAATTTAAGCCCTCGCATAGAGCGTTTTTCGAGAACATCGGCATTTTGTTGGCGATCTTTTGAGAGTTGTTTGAAAAGGTGGGTGGGCATTTTTAGTGTTTTCCTGTTATCAAAAAAACCAGTAGGGTGGGTAGGAGCGAAGCGGAAACCCACCATTCCATAATAAAAAAAAGGTGGGTTTAGCTTCGCTGACTTCGTATCGTTCCTCTACCCACTCTACGCTTGCTTTTTCACTATGCAATTAATTCATCGATCTGCTTAAAAACAAAGTTTAATGCAGCAAACAGCATTGATAAATCATCTATTGTAAAACTTCTGAGATTTTTCATGAAAATTTTATGCTTCAACAAGCCAAATTCCCATGTTTTAGCATCAGTGACAATTCCATAAACAGGTAAATCGACATTATCATTCAATTTTTGAGAAGCAACCAATTCAGCTAAACATTGCCCCCAGCCTTGTTCAAAATCATTCTTTTTGGCTTCTACCACTGCTAAAACAGGATAGTCAAGGAGTAATTTGCCATATTCTGATTTTCTTGAAACAAGATAATCCGGTATTCCAGTTAATTCAGTATCATAAGAAAGTGATTTTTGCACCCAGATGGCAAATTTTGTCGAATAACTTTTATAAACTTCTCTCAATATCGGAAAAATGATAATTTCACATCTTGCCGCTTCTGAGGAAAAAATATCCATATTTTTCACGTTGAAATCAAATTCTTGCTGAAAAATATCAGAAACAATAAAGTTATCGGTTGTGATAAAATAACTTTCCCGATATCTTATATCATATTTTCGTTGAACTTGAGGTATATTTTTAAAATCACTGAATGGCATAATTTAACCTTTTATAGATGTTTCAGTCAGAAATCCGATTTTTTCAAAAAATCGGATTTCTAATTGTAGCCAAACTTTTGTCGGGTTACGTTTTTTTGCTGCGCAAAAAAATCTAACCCGACCTACTTGGCTAGAACGACAAGGATTGTATACTCCGCACGATTAAATTTTCGGATTTTTGTAGGGGAAGTCAAAATGTAGTCAAAATGTAGGATGGGCAAGTGTTTTTTTGCCCACCATCATCGGTAAGGTGGGCAAGAAAAAGATCTTGCCCACCCTACGATACTTGGAATCCAAAGCTGTTGCGAAGGAAGTTCAGTCTACAAATCTATGCTGTCAATAACCTTTCTGAGCAAAAAGCATTTGAGTCTGAATGAGCAACCGTTGCTTGTAATGAGATAGGTAAAAATTTCATTTCTGAATCCAATCCCAAAAACCATCGGCTAACACCCATGTTATTTCCTATAATAACATTCTGTCCTTCAAAAGTCCGAAGTAAAGCTAAACTAGAAGACGATACACCAACAGCCGCTCGAATGGAATCTTTTGCTATTTCTTCTGTTAGCGAACCCTTCATAAATTGAACAGCTTCTTTATAAGCCAGTTCTATTCCCCATACCATAGAATCAGCCACTAATGCTTCATAGAGCGAACTTAAAAAATGCAACACATTAGCCTTTTTTTCTTGTCGCATAAAGTGTGCTAATTTATCCAAGTTGCCCTCTGAAATTTCAAGGATAGCCAATTTTTTGCTTCCAATCGTTACGAATCCAAGCATTAAGTCAAACAATTCATGGACAAAAACAGCGTTTGGTGCTCGATTCGGATGATTGATCTCAAACACGAATTGTAACCAATCGGCATACTCTTGATGTAATTCTTCCATCAATGTCTCATCATTAACAACAAAATATGATGGGCGATCTTCGTATATCAACCCATATTGTCTTAAAAAATTTTGAAGTTTGTTGATATTTAGCGTAGAATGCTTGAGATGAAAATAGGCTTGGTAATCCATACTCATAGTTAGAATCTCCTTAATATTCTACCATTGCCGGGATGCTTATATTTAATGACTTCTTGGGCTTTGATAACTTCCTTTCCAAGCTCATCAATAATCTTATTTTCAACCTCATACCCGATAGCCGAAGTTTCATTACCCTTTTCGCGAGCTTTTTGAGCTTTTATGATATTATTTTTTTTTACTAATTCAATTTCAATCATTTTGGGATACCTTTCAAAAGTCGTTTACAGTTGTAGACTTGGAGTTTTTCTGAAAATAGTATTTTTACATGGCACACTCCTATAATATTATTGAATGTTTTATTCCGATTTTTGATGTTTCAGTCAGAAATCCGATTTTTTCCAAAAATCGGATTTATAATTGTAGCAAAACTTTTGTCGGGTTACGTTTTTTTGCTGCGCAAAAAAATCTAACCCGACCTACACTGAATGGCATAATTTAACCTTTTATAGATGTTTCAGTCAGAAATCCGATTTTTGGAAAAAATCGGATTTCTAATTGTAGCAAAACTTTTGTCGGGTTACGTTTTTTTGCTGCGCAAAAAAATCTAACCCGACCTACTTGGTTTGTGCTTGCCCTTGTACGGCATTATTTATTCTTCAGAATTCGAGGTAAGACAATTTTTGTCAATGTAATCTAGCGTTTGTTCCCATTCTTGTAGGCGCTGTTCTTCAGTCAAGATAATAAATTTATCAGGGTTTTCGGGATCAGGTTTACTCACTTGATTTTTGGAAGTCAGTTTCGCCAAGTTTTGACGAGCCATTTTGCATTTTTCTACTAATGAAGTCGCTTCAGAAGGTGCTGTTTCTTCTGAGTTTACCTCGGTTTCATTCTGCGGCTTTTCAGGTGTGTCAGATTGAGTTGACTTAAGTTCAATTTTTTCATGACACGCGGGTGAGGGCGTTTGGGTGTATTGGATATTGCCTTGTTCATCTTGACAGCGATAGATTTTGTCTGCATACGCATTGATGACAAATCCGCTGAATAATATGAGTAAAAATAGTTGTTTTATCATATCTATTATCAGTTATCAGTTATTAGTTGAATTTTAAAAATTCAAAAGCAAATTTTTGGGAATGGTTCATTTTTTATTCTTTTGATCTTATACTAATTGCTTTTGAATTTCATGATATTAAGGCTAAAAAAAATGACTCAATCTTTATTATTAGCTTTGAAACAAATTTCAAGAGTGGATAGTTATAATTCCATTAACCATTAAACTATGAAATCTTTAATAAAAACTTACCAGCAACGAGTTGATGGTGCCCTAGACACCTGGCTACCGGCTGCTGATATTCAACCGCCTCGCCTACATGAAGCGATGCGTTATGTTGTACAGGGCGGCGGTAAACGAGTGCGTCCAGTGCTCGTTTATTTCACAGGTAGTGCTCTTAGTGTTAATCCTACCACGTTAGATGCCCCCGCTTGTGCAGTGGAACTTATTCATGCCTATTCATTAGTACATGATGACTTACCTGGGATGGATGATGATGATTTACGTCGTGGTAAACCGACTTGTCACAAAGCATTTGATGAGGCGACTGCGATTTTGGTTGGTGATGCCTTACAAACGCTGGCATTTTATGTATTGAGTCACGATCCTCATTTACAAGCAAGCGACAAACGACGTTTAGAAATGATTGAAACCTTAGCGCAGGCGAGTGGATCACGCGGTATGGCAGGAGGGCAAGCCATTGATATGGCATCGGTTGGGCAATCTTTAAATATTGCTGAATTGGAAAATATGCACATCCACAAAACGGGGGCACTGATTCGTGCCAGCGTTAAACTGGGTGCTCTCACTTGTAATACGATTGATGACAACCAATTGAACAAACTAGATCACTATGCCAAATGCATTGGTTTAGCCTTTCAAATTCAAGATGATATTTTAGATGTCGAATCAAATACTGAAACGCTAGGCAAACGCCAGGGCTCAGATATTGCTCATCATAAAGTGACTTATCCAGCCTTATTAGGGCTACGGGGTGCAAAACAAATGGCGATAGAGTTAATTGAGGATGCTAAAACTAGCCTCGCCGATTTTGATGAAAAAGCGGATCCGCTACGTTGGATGGCGAGTTATATTGTGACACGTAATTATTGATATGGGAATTGGGAATCGCAGTAACGGAGTAACTGTAATCAGAATTTAAGTAGGTACGCATAAGTTTTTTAACATTTTTTTAAAAGTAGAAATCCGATTTTTTGAAAAAATCGAATTTCTTTTCAAGTAAAAAATGTTAAAAGACTTTTGCGTACCGACTTATTTCTACTAAAACAGCTAGGGCTGAGTAGTTACATGATTTTAAGTTTTATTCTGTTAATTTTAAAATGCTCTCGTTTCACCTGTTACTTCGTATCTATAAATTCTGATTCAGACAAATGCCCAAGTACTTACATCTTCAAAGGCAAAGTCAATTCTATCACAACGCCTTCTCCCTCAGTGCGATTATACGCTTGGCAGGTTCCGCCCACTTCCCATATCAATGATCCTACCATTGACAAACCCAAACCCATACCTTCTGTTTCCCCAGTAAAATATTTTTCGCCTTGGTAATAGGGTATCCATATATTGACAAGTTGCTCTGGTGGAATTTGTATGCCATTGTCACGGATTTGGAGACATAAGCTATCAGACTTTGCCTTTATATCAACTTCTATGATGGGAGTTTCCGTAGGATGAAATTTTTTGGCATTTGAGAACAATTCTGTCAAAATAATTTCTATCCCCGCACAGGAAATGGGTATAAAAAAATCATCAGTATTTTCAAGACTATCCGGTTGGAACATAAGGAACAATTCAATGTGCAGCATCTCCTTAACGGTATTGATGGTTGACAGCAGATTAGTCACAGTGCAAGGCACTTGTGTGGCTTCACCCTTGTTGGACAGTTCCGTGTAATCAAGAACTTTCTCAATCTGAGCGTAAAGGCGAGTAGCTCCTGAGTGAATCATCTCCAGAAATTTTTTCAATTCGCCACTCGTCATTTTAGAGTAGCTTCTGATAAGAAAATCACTTCCACTCAGAATAGGAATGAGTGGTGTTCTAAACTTGTGATTGATTTGCCCACCAAACGTCCATTTTTGTCTTTTAGACAAAATCATGTCTGTCACATTACATAAGTGAACAAGATACTTTTCTTTTGATTCGTCTGACATTTCCATTATGTCAACTCGCAACCAAAATGGTAAGGCGGTTTCAGTATCGGAACGCACGATATAACGAGGTAACTCGTTCAACTTTGCATCAATTGGCACAGGATTTTTCGATGATTCATGTACCTGATGGTAGTGTTTAGCCACCAGTGCCATGAATTTTTCGTTGAGAGGGGCATCAATGGCTAGGTTGAGATAAAGACGCGCTTTAGCATTGGCATAAATTATCTGATTGTCGTTATTGAGCATCAGATAAGCCTCGTCAGTATTCTCAAACATCCACTTGAATTTGACTTGTTCGTTGAGTAAATGCTGATAACGGTTGAGATTGGTGATCGTGCGTACCCGCGCCCGTAGTTCAAGCTTACTATAAGGTTTTGAAATGAAATCATCGGCACCGACTTCAAGAGCCCGCAACCGCGAATCTTGATCATTCAAAGCAGTCACCATGATAATAGGCACTGTTGCTAATACGGAATCAGCACGTAAACGTTGGCATGTTTCAAAACCATCTATACCAGGCATCATCACATCAAGCAGGATAATATCCGGCAGCAATTGTGTTGCCAATTCCAAAGCTTCTTGCCCATTGGTGGCAAAAGCCAACTTGTAGCCTTGATTACTTAGTATTCCTTCTAAGGCATCACGCATTGCCTCTTGATCATCGACAATGAGAACGGTACTTTTTTGATTCATATTAGGATCCTTATAATATAGTTTTTCAGAAAAATAATTTCACACGCGAAACCTGACAGGTTTTGGAAACCTGTCAGATTTTTCGGAAGTTATTTTTCTGAACGTCTATAGATTCTTGTAAGGGCAAACACACAGGTTCGCCCGCAATGGGCAGATACTTATGTCTGCCCTACAAATTCGCCTTTAATTGTAGGGGCGAACCTGCGTGTTCGCCTTTTTTTTTATTTAAATGGTATTTCTAACCTGATAACTTATCACGCTTCACTTTCACGATAAAAGAAATACCCTCAGTTCCACGATTTTCTACAGTCACTGAGCCACCCAGTAACCGGATGATGTTTTGCGCTGTAGAAGGACCAATTCCAGGGTGTCTGCCCATAGTCACTTTTTTTAGGTTTAAAGGAATTTCAAAAAAATGGGCAAATTCATCTTCTGCTATTGTTCGCCCAGTGGCATGAATGCCCAGTAGAATCTCGTTTTTAAATGGTTTACAAGAAAAAGTGACGGTGCTATCATGCTGCGAAAATTTCACCGCAGTATTGATGAGTTCTGTTAAAGCATTGGCGCATAACTCCTTTTGCTCACGACTTTGCTCATTATCACCCACCGTTTGCAATAATATGGATTGTGATATTGAAGGTTCTGTATCAAATTCATCAACACTTTCAAAATTTGTCACGGCATCTTGCATATTTGGATATAATGTTTGTTCACCACAATTTGGTATTTCCCCAATATGTACATTGCGTGATTGAGCAAGTGCGCTAACTGAATCAACCGCTATACTCAAAATTCTATCTACAACTTGTGACTCAAAGACATACATGAGCGTTTTTGGATCAACTTTTGTCAGTTGAAACGATTTTTTAACCGCATCCATCAGCTCTGTGGTTTCTTCGAGGGGGACTTGAACCGTTTTTTTTAAAAAATCTTGTAGGGAATTTTGACAACTATAGTAGATCAATTTAAGCGCGTCTCCTTTCGCCTTTTCAAGCAATTGGAGCCTTTTGTGAGCCATGGTGAGTTCTTGGATTTTTTCATGGACACGATCTTCCAACTTTTGATTGGAGTCTTCAATTTGATGGAGATAGTCTTTTTCTTTATCATGCCAAAATTTTCTTTCTAGGCAAGCACCTATTTTTGTTCGGAGCAAAACGGACTTAAAGGGCTTGGTTAAATAATCATCAGCCCCCATTTTAATACAATTAACGGCACTATCCATATCATCAATCGCCGTGATCATAATAACAGGTATATCTTGCAAAGTCACGTCATCTTTGATATGGCTCAATACTTCATAGCCATCTATTTCCGGCATCATAATGTCAAGCAAAACGAGATCAATGGCTTGTTCTTTTAATTTTTTCAAAGCCACTAAACCATCTTCAGCCGGTATAGGCGTATGTCCAAGTGCCTTTGTTAAATCACAAAGCGCATCCCGATTGGCTACCATATCATCAACAATTAGAATGTTGGCTACATTTTTGGTCATTTTTACTCCTGATACTTGATGCTCAAGTTTTTAAAATCAAAGGGCTTAAAGAAATACTATTTTTGGCAAAAATAGTATTTCTATACAAGGGCAGACACGTAAGTCTGCCCCTACAATATGTAAAATAGGTTCATATAGGGGCTACCCTTTTAGTGTTCGCCCTTGTGAAATTATTTTTTAATGGTTTCTATATCCCATGTTCACAAAAAAACTTGAGCATTGAGATAAATAAGGAACGTGCATGAAATAAATTCAAAAACTAAACCAGACCTGGCAGGAAGAAAACCTGCCAGGTCAAAATCAAGTTTGGACGCTGCTCTTGACCTGCCATGTTTTGTTTTAACCTGGCAGGTCTGGTTTTAAAGTTGACTACTTAATTCCTGCACATAATAACATTTTACAGGATAGAAAATATTTTTTAATGAAACTTCCCTGTAGAAAGTAAATTCAAATTTATTTTTTGAACATCTATAGTTTTTCAGAAAAATAAAAGTTCTCAAACCTGACAGGTTTTGGAAACCTGTCAGGTCTTTCCGCCAAAATATTTATCTGAAAAGCTATATATCATTGACTGAGTGCAAGCTAAATAACGTGCCACTTTACATTGCGTATGAGCAATGCGAACGCAAAAAATGCACCACAATCTTTTTTTAATATGGAATAAAGCAAAAATGTCACATGGATAAACAAAATAAAAATTTCAATTCTTAATTCATATTGCTAATTTATACTTGTGATATGATTTAAAATTGATTTTCTTAAATGTAACAAAGTAGAATTAGGAACAAGTCTATTAATTTTATTAAAAAGTAAAAAAAAGTAAAATAGACACAAAATCCACTTGACAAAAGTTTTTATTTACTGTAAAATTAGCACCCAATCGGAAAGGGAAATTTTGTGAAAAAAATTTGGGATGAAAAACATTAGTTTATTTTTTCAGTTTCTGAGTGGGATTAGGGTGCTGTGGGCATACTATTATCCAAAATCCCCCAGTAGTTGATTAATAGGCATTAAAGGTGAGGTTTCTAATAATGTCTAAAGGGGTGCTACCGATCCTGGTAACTACCACTTAAAAAATGCTCTTTAAGATTTTGGAATATTAATGGTATTTTTTTTATAATACCTTCGCTAATAAAAAATTTTTGAACAGGATTAAACAGATTATTTAAAGAATTAGCTACGTTGAACGAAGTTTGAGAGGATTTTTTCATTTTCGATGTCTTTTGAAGAAAAATTAAAAAACAGAAATTGTGATTTAAATCAATCGTTTCAAAGATAAATTTCAGTTCATCATCATTTTTTAATCCTGTTCATCCGTAAGGAAGTTAATCCTGTTCAAAATCTTTTGGCAAAGGTATTATTTTAAATAACCGAGTTTTTTCAAAAAACTTGGTTTATAGGGAGGGGTGCCGATATGATCGGTTTTATGCGACCCCGTTTTTTGAGCCAAAGTATTGATTTATAATAATTTTTTATAAATCAGGCGTTAGGTAATGATGTAGAAATAAGTTTGAAATAAAATTTCAAATTCATTATTTTGTAACTATAGACGTTCAGAAAAATAACTTCCGAAAAACCTGACAGGTTTCCAAAACCTGTCAGGTTTAGCGTGTGAAATTATTTTTCTGAAAAACTATACTCAGAAATAAATTTCAAGGCTGAAAGCCAAAGCAGGCTAAAGCCAGCTAATTCAGTCAATCTTATTTTAGTCTGCTTTAGCAGACTTTAGCTTTTAACCTTGAAATTCATTTCAAGGCTAAGTAGTTACTATTTTTTATTGGGTGTGGAAAAGGGATCAAGTTCGATATTTCGTTACGCGAAGCGAATTGTAGTTAGTGTTTACAAAATAATCCGAACCTGACTTTTTTTCTAACTTACACTTGTTAACATTTAAGTTTCAATGGAGTTTTATGAAAAAATTATTTATGGCCTTATTATTGGCTACAACAATAGGCTGCACTGCTTCGGATGGTGGTAATTCTGTAGATTCTACAGTTAAGCAATCGCCTTTGAATAATGCTGTTGATGGGAATCAACCAACTCAGTTGTCTAGTACAAACCTTCCATCATCAATAGTATTTAAGTCAATTCCTGGTGGCACATTCACAATGGGGGATAATAGTATCAATTCTGCCAGAAAAGGTGTTACCGCTACAGAGCATGAAGTCACTTTAAGCAGTTTTGAAGTGAGTGAAACTGAAGTGACAACTGCACAGTTTGCTGAATTTTTGAGTAATGCCTACAAAGATGGCTTGATAGAAATAAAGGAAACAGGCAGAGCCACAGAGGTTGTTGGAAGCGATTCATCTGAGTATGCTGGAAAAGGTTTATATGCACTTAGTGGCACCAGAGTTATGAAAGATCACGATAATGCTGATGGTGACGCTCAGGGCTTAGGTGGCGGAAAGGGTGCTTTTACTGGCACTATTGAGCCGGAAAATCCTCTGAACATCGCTTTCATAGGTTTTGATGAATCCAGAGAGGATCCTTTTTTTGTTAAGGACCCCCATACTGATTTTGACTGGCATAAGGTATGTGAATATTATGATTACACATCAACTCCAAAAGAGTTGGATACATCATCAGAATTAAAAAATGACTATGCTAACTGGTCTGAACTTCAGAACTTGCCAACACTGGAAGAGGTTTCCAACTATCCTGTAGCATATATCCGCTGGTGGGGAGCAAAAGCTTTTACACTCTACTATGATATAAAATTACTGACAGAAGCCCAATGGGAATATGCTGCAAAGGGAGGTCAGAACTTTTATTATGCGGTCCATAATGGTACTGATGTATCAGATGCAAACTGGAATAAAGAACAAGCAGGACCTGCAACACATCATCGTCATAATGTAAAAGAGGGTACTCCTAATCCTTATGGTTTATACAATCTCGGTGGTAATGTGTGGGAATGGGTAGAAGACAATTATGAGGCGTACGACACAGCATCTGTAACAGACCCTCTCATATTGGTGGATGGTTCTAATGACAGATGCAAGAGAGGAGGAGCATGGAACTATCACCAGGCAACACTCAAGACAGCTTCACGTGATTATACATTCGATAATCGCGGTAATGACCATCATGGTTTTAGAGTAGCAAGGGCTCCAGTGACTGATGAGCAAACTACTGATGTGGAGAATCAAACATCAGATGTTTCAGCAGTTGAATTTGTTAATGTCTCTGGAGACGGGAAATCAGCAGTTGAATTTGTTGATGTCCCTGGAGATGGGAAGGATGTTGAGCCTTTTAAACTGGCAACAACAGAGATAACCAATCAGCAGTATGTTGATTTTTTAAATGCTGCATTACGTGAAAATATGATTACTGTTGGTCCGGCAGAATCTACTAACATGTTGATTTATGATAAAAACGGTAATCAAATGATGAACATATTAGGTTATCGAGTGATAAAAGATCATGATAGAAATGGCGTTTTTGAACTATGGGAAATGGAAAACCCGTTAAACAGGTGCATGGTTGAATATGACAGCGAGCAGAAAATGTTCAGCGTCGTCAATCCTAATGAAGCTAATTGGGAAATTTACTTTGATAGTGCGGTTTATCCGAATGTTGTTGATCAAATAACCAATTGGTGTGAATTTCATGAATTTTGGTCAACTGATGGAAAGGAGGCTTTTAGTAAAGACAATTATGACGTTGTTACTTTTAGTAAGGACATTTATGATAACGGTGGAAATGTTAAGAATGATATAACTTTCGCAGGTCATCTGGATTTGGATTGTCAATTGCCTTCATTTGAAGAAGTACAACGCTGGCCCGTTAATCATGTTCAATACTATGGGGCAAAAGCATTTGCTGATTTTCATGGATATGAATTGCCGAGTTTACAAGAGTTGCAATGGGCAGGAAAAGGTGGACATGAAGATTGGGTATATGCAACAAATGACGGCACTATAAATAGTGGTAATGTAGTTTCTAACGGAGGCTGGGATCGCCGTGATGGAAAACACAAAGGACATCCTCAACCCGTTGCCACATTTGCACCAAATCCTTATGGTGTCTACGATTTGTCAGGAAATGTTGCAGAATGGTCAAGAACAGTAGATACAGGTAATTTGGGTTGTCGGCAAAATCCGAGCGCGTCTAGAGGTGAAAGTACGGACTCAATGGTTAGAATTGACGGAGCATGGCCTAGACCTGATATGATGTGTGAAATTCGTAACTGTATTAATACAGATGTCACTCGAGGAAATGATCATTTTGGATTTAGAGTTGTAAAGTAAGTTCTACTAGATAAAATAGAGCTCATTTTAACTCCGCATCCGAATATTCCGCATGAAAAAAAGGGGCCAGACTCGAATTATTTTTAACCTAAAATTCAAATAAATCGAACCTGGCCCTTTTTATCCGTAAACTGCTGTTGAAGGTGCTGGCAAGTAATATCACCATACTCTTTCCGGAAACGCTCAATGAGTTCATTTCCGGCTTTAAAATTCTGGGTAAATCTTCCCCACCCAAATCGGTTCCTAGCCCGCCCATGCTTACAACTAAGAGCCATTAACCCACCTGTTAACGCCCCGCAAGCACCCGTTCCAGATAACCCGCCACCACAGGAAGAAAGCCCATGACTGGCTTTAATCGTTTCATCTGTCACAAAACCAACAGTTTCTTTAACCGCAGTCAAGACACATTGAGAACAACAACCATACTTCAGTTCATAATCAAACGCCATTTTATAGGCTTTTTTCCCAACATCTTCCTTTTCTTCTTTTTTAGAACTATTTCCCCATTTCATAGCATATCTCCTGGTTGAATTAGAACGAATAAAAATTTCACTAAGTAAAAGTGATGCCAAAAACCAAGTTTTTTTGAAAAAATTTGGTTTCTAAAAAGTTCAATTTATCCCCATACCGAGTATAATATACGTTTCGGTAAAATCCCTGGTTATTTTTTTTGCATAATATTTTAATATTCTTATGTAAGGGCAATCCCTTGCTCAAGCCCTGAGTAATTACTTCCATTTTAGTATCTTCTCTAAATTCGGTGGAAAAAACCTGACAGGTTTCCAAAACCTGTCAGGTTTAGGCAAGTTTACCCACACTTTTTGAGAAGATACCATTTTACTATATTTTTTAGATAAACGGAAATTGCTAGACAAACGTTTGCCCACCTAACTTAAGACATTAATACCCATGAATGAAATGAAAGTGATTTTTTCGCAAAAACTTGAAATTGATCCGGCTGAATTTGTAGCGACTTGGAATAGCACCCCTGAATGTCGTGACATTGCGGAAGCGCGGTTGAATCATCCAGCTACAACACAATTTGCTGAGCCATCTATTTTAGGTAGTGTTGTTGAATTTGTGACGAGTACCGGTATTGTTGAATTTGCAAGCGGTGCAATTGCAGGTGGTGTTTTACACGACAGCGTTAAAGCCAGTGTTAAAATATGCGTGACTAAAATTCATAATAAAATCACCGCCCTGAAATTTAAAGAGATTGAACAACCTGATGGCAGTAGGCTGACAAAAGCTTTGCCCGACGATACATCACCATCGGAATGATGCAAAATTCGGGGGAAAACGGCTTGACAAAGCATACTCCCCCAATTAACTCGAAGTTCTAATTTTTAAAGTCAAAAGGCTTCAAAAAAATACTATTTTGCCAAAAATAGTATTTCTAATAGTGCTCTATATCTCTTCAATCATTCGACTCCAATTCAATATTCGGTAACTGAAGATTTGAGTGATGTTAAACCCTTTGCCCAGGTAAAGGATAAAATTTATCAATAAAGATGACAACAGAACCAATGAAATAACACCATATTATGACAACCATCACCATCCGCGAACAATCCAATAATCAAAACAAATACGAAGCAACCATCAGTTTCAACAAAGACGACTTTCCATGTACCATCAATAATCCCTGCACAAATGCGCAACTATCTGATTTAGAATGGTATTTTAAGGAATACGATGATCCTGATGAAGATATCAAGAGAGCAAAATCAGTTGCAGCCAGCATTAAAGAATGTGGCAAACAACTATTTGATCAAGTATTTTGTAATAGAGCCTTAACGCGGCGTTATGATCAAGCAAAAAATACCGGCATCCAGTATATTGAGATTATCGGCAAACCCGCATTTCATAGTTTGCCCTGGGAAACTTTACATGATCCAGATGATTTGCAACCGCTCGCTTTAGACATACCGATAGTTCGTCAATACACCTCAGCCACTAAGGTATTAAATGTCTCTCCATCACCAATTATTAATTTGCTTATTGTCACTGCCCGCCCTCGTCAAGAAAAAGATATTGATTATCGCGCCATCTCGCGCCCCTTAGTCGAAAGTTTACGCCAAGCAAAGTTGCGCGTGAATATCAATATTTTGCGCCCCAGCACCTATCGCGCCCTCAAAGATCACCTGAGTACCCGTCCTGGGTATTATCACATTATCCACCTGGACGTACACGGTGCCTTGCAGGAAAATAAAAGCTTTGCATATCTGGAAAGTACCGAAGCAGATCATCGCGCCGATCCCATCGAACCCACTCAATTAGCCCAATTACTGGTCCAACACCAAATACCAATCACAATCCTCAACGCCTGTGAATCGGGCAAACAAGTGGGACCCACCGAAACCAGTTTAAGTGGCAAATTTATGGAAGCAGGGGTGCCGTTGGTATTAGCCATGCGCTACACCGTTACCGTTGGGGCAGCCACCTTTTTTATGAAAACCCTATATCAACATTTATTCGGTGAAGGTGAAGGGCATAATCAATCAAACCACGACATTGCCACCGCCATCCGTTATGCGCGAAAAACCCTCTACAATCATAAAGAAAGACGCAACGCTTATAATGAGCTAATTGAATTAGAAGAATGGATCATACCGGTCGTTTATCAAAATACCTCGACTCCTCTACCCCTGCGTGACTTCCGCACTGATGAACAAGCACAACGCGAGGCTTATGATGCCCGTACCTTTCATCAAAACCCGGCACCGCCGGATCAATTTATCGGGCGGGATTTAGATATATTAAAGATAGAAACCAAAATCGCCCAGGGCCATATTTTATTAATACGCGGAGGTACAGGAATAGGCAAAACGACTTTACTCCACCACTTAGCTTGGTGGTGGCAAAATACTTATGCTGTCGATAAGGTATTTTATTTCGGTTATGATGAAAAGCTTTGGACCCACCAACAAGTATTACAAACCATAGCTCAACCCTTATTCGGCATCGAAAAACCCCAGGGTACAATGGTAAATCGCCTCATTAAGGAACGGCACCTGCTCATTTTTGACGCGCTAGAATGTATCAATCAGTCAGAACAAGCCGCCCTCCATGACTTTTTGATGCGTTTAGACAATGGTAAGTCATTGATATTACTCGGTTCACAGCAAAAAGTGAAATGGTTAGCAAAAGGCACTTTTAAGAATAATGTCTATGAGCTTACCGGCATTGATAACACCTCAGCCAACATTTTAATGAAAAGTACGCTCAAGCGTCATAACATTTCAGATAAAGATTATGATATTCCTAATTTCTATTTACAATTAGAAAAAAATCCATTAGAAAAAAATCCATTGTTATTGGAAATGGCGATACAGGCAATATTGAAAAAACAAACGGCACTGTTATCCACCTTACAAATTGCAATGACGGAGACAGATAAACCGGGCGAGGCAAAACAGCGAAATATTTTACACGCTGCCATCAATTTTATTTACAACACGCTCACGCCTGATGAACAGGGCTTATTATTATGTTTAGCCCCATTAAAATTTTCTGTCAACACCAATACTTTACAGGAATATAGCCAGCG